>Ga0209780_1001561_pt1 | contig 15257 bp, 14 predicted proteins | sample WorMetexBAHAMAS2_FD_187384 | JGI IMG/M metagenome (GOLD analysis project Ga0209780, IMG submission 187384) | Marine gutless worms symbiont microbial communities from Max Planck institute for Marine Microbiology, Germany - Inanidrilus exumae... | ecosystem: Host-associated > Annelida > Digestive... | reverse complement strand
GCCTCGCCAATATGTCGAAGATGGCAAAATTGTCCTGAATATTTCGCCAACTGCGGTGCAGGGTTTGACGTTGGATGATGATTGGGTGAGTTTTCGTGCCCGATTTTCGGGTGAACAAACTTCCGTCTATTTTCCAACTGTTGCGGTGTTGGCGATTTATGCTAGGGAGAATGGTAGGGGGATGTTTTTTCAAACTGAGGGTGTTGAGGAAGAAGCAGCACCTCCATCGCCCCCCCGACGACCCCCTCGCGGTCAGAAGCCGGCACTTAGACTGGTGAAATGATCCTATTTATGTAGCCTGGCATCTCCAGCATTTCCAAGGCGATGCCACGCATTATCACAAACCCTCGCTGACGTTTGCCGTCAAAAAATTCAAATTGAAAAGTCCTCTGCACCGTCAAACGACCACGACTATTACGCCTTAAACGCAGCCGCACTAAGGCAATTGTGTCGTCTAACAATTGTAAGTGTAAATTTCTACACACTTGTTTGCAAATGACTTTAGCCCTTTCTTGACTGTGTAGCGTATCAAACCAAAACCAGGCGAGAAAGGCGAGTGTGATGAGTAAAATAATAGAGTTCATTTATACTTAACTTAAACTTTTTTGTCATTTATAAATAAGCCAATTTTATATGAGTGATAAAATTCTTGAGATAAATGTTATTATATACTATGACAGACGATGAGCAAGTGTGCATACGTTGACCGCAAGACCAGATATTGTTAACTCTTTGAGACAGTTAGACGTTTTTAAGGCGGGGGACCATTTTCCCACAACCCAACAACAAAGGTACCTAACCATGTCATACAGCGAATACAAAGATTATGGTAAAACGCAACTGGCAAATATTTTCAACATAACGATTACAGTAAGTAACTTATTTCATAAGAGAAAAGAAAATGATGACACGTACCTAGAATTTCAACAGAAGATCGATAGCTTGGCGAAACGAACCAGAATCGCTCATACCAACGAAGCAACAAGGCTTGGTTTATTAGTGTCACCAATATTGATCGAGGCGAGTGTAGCATATAATTTTGGGTTATTTTTTGAACAACCAGTAGACTTAGCCAAAGAGGAGACACCTGAATTACCACATCAATTAAATGGTGCTTGGGACTGTGTTTTAACTCTTGACGTTTTAGATTTTACATCCCCGATCATATCAGTGGTAGAAGTCAAACCAAACCAACTTTCTGATGGGCTTGGACAATGTATTGCTGAAATGTATGCCACCCGCAAAAAATATGAACAGGAGAAAGTATACGGTATCATTACAGACGGAGAGGAGTGGGAATTTCTTTTTTGGGAAGGCAGCCAACTGTTTATCCATAGCGGGAATTGTCACATAAGCAACGTAGCCGAGATTCTTGGAATCCTCGGACACATAGCCAAAGAATTTGATAGTCCTGAGTAACTGTCCAACAAGAACTTCTTGAATACGAGGGTTTTAGCGCAATATAATCGGATCGCTGTTTTAAGGTATTTGCGAATACAGGGAGTTTTTCTCGGTTAAGCGCGGTTATAATTTGTGAATTTTTAGGAAGCACTAAATTAGATACATCCTTCCACATTTTTTTTTCAGTTGCCGTCAATGACATAATATATCTCCTTCATAAATATACTTTATCATATTATCATAAATTTTCGTAGGTGGATACGCTATCGCTTAATCCACCCTACAAGCTAAAAAAACACTTTGCCCACCCTACAAAAGCTTGATGAGTACAGCGAATGCAGAACAACGAATAAAAACATATCCGCCAATTCATTCTGTAAATTATCGAATTATGCAAATTATGATTCAGGCAATTAATTCCTTGATGAGCTTTATGTAGGGTGGGTAACGTGTTTTTGTTGCCCACCGTTTCTGGTGGGCAAAAAAACGCTTTGCCCACCCTACAAAACTCGGGATCATTTTGCGAGCCGAACCATAACAGTAGTGGTGGTATCGAAAGTAGTGGAATCAGCAGTAATCTAACATGGGGAGGTTTCCTTGTCTATGGTTGTTGCAAAAAAGTGACTTGCATACAGGGTGTAATCTGTGTCATAATGATTGACAAGCTGCAATTTTCCATTGCAGCCTTTTGGTTTGCTTGGAGGATATTATCGATGTTTAAGCAAGCAGCCGCGATTTCAACCAACTTTATAAGGCGAATCAAGGTATGAAAAAAAATATTTTGGCTTTGAGTTTAAGTGCCGCGATGGCTGCGGCGGGCGCGGGAGCGTCGGCGAAAACAATAATAGTACCGACGGGCAGCTTCATTATTCACAACGGGGATGGGCACTGCCCGAGCGGCACCCATTTGGCGACGCGGAGGGAAGTGGAGAGGAATCTGCCCGAGGTCTGCGCAGCGGCGCCCCAGAACTACATCGTCCGCCTCGCAAACGGCAACTCGTTCAGCGGCAGCCGCCCGGGCAGGTCTTCTTGCGCCTTTAACGACGACCCCCGGGGCTATTATCCCAGTGGCAGCTTGGGCCACAGCTTGTGCTTCCGGTCGCGCTTCATTACTCACAACTGGGATGGCCACTGCCCGAGCGGCACCCATTTGGCGACGCGGAGGGAGGTGGAGAGGAATCTGCCCGAGGTCTGCGCAGCGGTGCCCCAGAACTACACCGTCCGCCTCGCAAACGGCAACTCGTTCAGCGGCAGCCGCTGGGACCGGTCCCGGAAGAGGTATGGTGATTGCGTCCTCCACAACGCCCACCATCATCCCAGTGGCAGCTTGGGCCACAGCTTGTGCTTCCGGTCGCGCTTCATTACTCACAACCGGGATGGCCACTGCCCGAGCGGCACCCATTTGGCGACGCGGAGGGAGGTGGAGAGGAATCTGCCCGAGGTCTGCGCAGCGGTGCCCCAGAACTACATCGTCCGCCTCGCAAACGGCAACTCGTTCGGCGGCAGCCGCTGGGACCGGTCCCGGAAGAGGTATGGTGATTGCGTCCTCCACAACGCCCCCCATCATCCCAGTGGCAGCTTGGGCCAAAGCTTGTGCGTGCGTTGAGAGATATTTGATGCCGGACGGGGTTTGCAACCCCGTCCGTAAGGTCAAACGTCGCCAAATGCGGTGATCTTTGTTGTAAAAAAAAATGCCGCGGGCGAGGGCTGCAAACCCCGTCCTGCACGAGTTTGGCGACGGTGCGAAAATATGGACGGCTCCAGTTGTGAAAAGTGAAAATTACCAGCGGCCCAATCAGTTGGCAAGGCAGCCGGTAATTGTTGACAGAATTGATTGTGCAATTTTCCGGTTGTGATGCCTGTTTGTTTTTGCTGAGTGAATTTGAACTGTGATTTATGTGATTTTTATGATTAATGTGATTGCTAAATCCTAATAAAGATAAAAATAAAATACTTACATTATTTATGGTTTAACGTAGTTGAACAGCTAAGCTGAATAGTTGAAATATGGTAGATTATTAATCTTACGCCCTTCCCAAAAACACTTAACTACTCGTTGAGTTTCGCGCCATTGATCATGACATAAAAATACGCAACCCATACCACCAGCACCCAATAATCGTATAATCGGATAACGATCAACATCATGCAGGGCATAACGTGAAGCATCTATAGAAATAGCGACTTGCAAGTCAGCTAAAGCTTGTTCATAATCTCGATTCCACAAGCGAATTTGAAATAAATTAAATGAAGCTAAAGCTAATTCCGCCGATTGTTCTTTACTAAAATCTCGCGCTTGTACAAATAATTTTTCCGCCTCAGAAGTATCACCAGTTGATGACAAAACTGTGCCAGCCATAATAATTAATTCATGATATTGAGGCTTATTACTGGGCAAAAGTTTTAATTTAGCCACAGCGGCTTGAATCAATTTCAAACTGCGACTAGTATGATGAGTAAACTCGTCACCGGCTTTCAGTTGCTGTGACAAATCAAATCGTTGCATAAATTGCCGAAATTCTGCCAACAGCGTTTCGACATTATGATCAACATTCTGTTCCAAACGCGCCGAAATTTTCAACAAATCTTGCTGACTAGCTTGCCAAACCGTTTGAGCGCGTTGCAAAATTTCTGGCAATTGCTGCAAGGAACTATTTAAAATTTCCAATTGGGGCGCAATAGAACTAGCTTTGACAAAATCTCCACTATCTATAGCTTGCTTAAAAATAATAGGGCTCAATCTGAGTAGAAAATTCACGAGCCAATTTAGAATCAATTAATTTGCGAACAAAGGCTAATTTTGAATTCGCCCCTAAACCGGTACGAATACCAGCCAAAGCCTCGTCATAACTTTGCTGAAAAGCACTGGCAATGTCAAAAGCAGAAGAAGTAAAGTGTTGTTTTAAAATGGAAACTGCCTGATCGAAACCATGTTCGGCTAATATTGCGATAATTGGACTATCGAGGGCGGCACTAAAGCCTTTTGCTATTAGTTTTTGGTTTAATGGCATAATATAATCGGATCTGTATTTGCGAATATTTGTGAATTTAAACAAAAAATATGTTGTGCTGCCTATAATAAGAGCATCTAGGAACGAATGGGCATGAGTGCAGCGAATGCGGAACAACTAATAAAACTCATTATTGGAAACTTCAGGCGCAACCAGCCCAAATCACGCTTATTCGTTGTTCACCATTCGCTGTACTTACCTTACCACCACGGTGAAAAAACGAAGTGAGAGAACCCCTGTGCGTAACATCAGTTAGAAACTAAAAATACATTTGTTCTATACTAGGCTCATCAGACCAAGGCAAATCATCAGCTTTCCACTGAACAATGCCGCCTTTCACACTATACACGTTTTTATATCCCTGCTCTAACAACAAATCTATTGCCCTTGCGCTCCGATTCCCTTCATGACATATCAAGAGCAAAGTCGCTTGCTTATCTAAACCCATTTCATCAAGGCGCTCTTCGATTGAATGCACAAAATCATTGTTGAGTTCCCGCCTATTAAAAGTATAGGGCACATTAGCATCAACAAGCGTTGGAAGCCCTCGCTCAGTTTCAGCAGGAGTGCGAACATCAATAAACAAAATCTTTTTAGCGTCCTTTTTAAGTAAAAAATTATAAACATTTTTCGCTGTGAGCACATGTTCTGGCTTCGCCGTATTGCCAGTTGTTTGGCCCGTATCTACTGTTGTTTTGGTTTGCTTTTTTTCGGGCAAGCTACACGCAACAAGGCTTGTCAAGAGAAAGAGAACAGCAACTAGAGATAATCGAATTTTCATTTTGAATTCGGTTAAAATTTGTGGTGGTAACGAGTACAGCGAATGTAACTTGACAACGAATCAAACCAAACTGCGGTTGCCCTTTGATGACTAGAACCGGTTGATTAGATAGGTATTATTCGTTGTCAAACATTAGTTGTACTCACCACTGCGACAACAAAATTGTAACCTAGCGATTAGAATACTACGGAGGATTTTCACGGTTTTTCAAAGGAGATGGACGACTATTTCGTCCCTTGAGCATCGGTATCAACATCGCAAGAAAAGCAAAACGCACCCACACCACCACTATCACAGCCCAAAAGAGCAACAACGGATAATCATCTCGAAAAAATTTACGATAAAAGCGTACCATGCCCCGATGCTTATACCACAACACTCGAATGGGTTCTTTGTGACTACAACCTCCCTTGACATGCACCACCTCAATATCAGGAATGAACAAAATCTTCAACTGTTGAGCACGAAAACGCATAAACCAATCAATATCCTCACAATGCAAAAAATAAGCCTCATCCATTGGACCCACCCTTTCCAATGCCGAGCGCCGCACAAACATACAAGCCCCTGAAATACCTTCTATTTCTATTGGATGCACTGGCAAGGGTTGATTATGAAGCTCAAAATTTTGACAGCATTTGGGAAAAAGCTTATCGAGATGGCATATCCGCACGAAGGTTCGCCATGGCGTAGGCACAGCACGCCGACACGCCACTTGCTCAGAACCATCAATATTTCGCACCAAACCCCCTGCCATGCCTGCCTGTGGATGACTATCCATAACTTTTACAAAACGAGCTAGCGTGTCGGGGCTAATTAAACAATCGGGATTAAGAAAAAGCAGATACTCACTACTGATACGAGGTAAAACGAGATTGGCAGCACTTGCAAAACCTATATTCTCCCTATTTTTGAGAATATGCACCCGTTTTTTATCCATAGCCTGTTCTAATATAGACAAACTATCATCTTGAGAGGCATTATCAACAACATAGACAATCACAGGTACAGTAGAAGCCAAAACGGAATGCACACATTCCGTCAACAATTTACCTGCATTAAAGTTGACAATGATAACAGAAATAACACCATCTACAATCATGGAAGGAATAAAACAGAACAATCACCGTTTCATAGAATCAAAAAAATCACTATTAGTTTGAGTCTCCTTAAGACGTTCCAACAACAACTCCATCGCAGCAACCTCATCCATCGGCTGTAAAATCTTACGTAATAACCAAATATTATTGAGTTCTTCGGGGGAAGTGAGTAATTCTTCGCGGCGGGTACCAGAACGGTTGATATTAATGGCGGGATAAATGCGTTTTTCGGCGATCTTACGATCCAAATGAATTTCATTATTACCAGTCCCTTTAAACTCCTCATAAATCACATCATCCATGCGTGATCCCGTATCAATCAAGGCGGTTGCTATAATAGTTAAACTACCACCTCCCTCAACATTACGTGCCGCCCCGAAAAAGCGTTTTGGACGGTGCAAAGCATTAGCATCAACTCCCCCCGTCAAAACCTTGCCAGAAGTGGGCACAACAGTATTATAAGCCCGTGCCAAACGAGTAATAGAATCAAGCAAAATCACAACATCCATTTTATGCTCAACCAAGCGCTTCGTCTTCTCAATCACCATCTCAGCCACCTGTATATGACGGGTGGCAGGCTCATCAAAAGTGCTTGAAACCACCTCCCCCTGCACAGAACGCATCATTTCCGTCACCTCCTCAGGACGCTCATCAATCAGGAGAACAATTAAATAACACTCTGGATGATTGATGGCAATAGACTGAGCAAGATTTTGCAACATCATAGTCTTACCCGACTTCGGCGGAGAAACGATCAAACCACGTTGACCTTTACCAATAGGCGCAATCAAATCAATAATACGTGGTGTCAAATCCTCCTGGCTGCCATTGCCCAACTCCAAATTAAGTCGGTTATTGGCAAACAGCGGTGTCAAATTCTCAAATAACACCTTATTTTGAGTTAGTTCAGGCTCTTCAAAATTAATTGTATTAACTTTCAAAAGAGCAAAATAGCGCTCACCCTCCTTAGGCGGGCGAATTTTACCAGAAACAGTATCACCAGTACGCAAATTAAAACGACGAATTTGGCTAGGAGAAACATAAATATCATCAGGACCAGCGAGATAAGAACTATCGGCTGATCTTAGAAAACCAAAGCCATCTTGCAATATTTCCAAGACACCATCACCAAAAATATCTTCGCCTTTTTTGGCATGAGCTGTCAATAGCGCAAAAATAACATCTTGTTTACGAGAACGTCCGGTTCCCTCCAAATTCAGTTCTTGAGCCAACTGAATGAGTTCAGAAGCAGATTGTTTTTTAAGTTCAGTTAAATTCATAGATTGATTTAATAAAGATTAACACGATATGCAATTTCCAAAACAAATCTTGGACCACCTGACGTAAATTGCACATCGCGTGAGTTTAGATATGTCGTGCAGGAACGCTCCAATTTACTTACAGAGCAGCTTTGATACGCGGGGTTTTGGCAACCCCGCTGTAATCGGGATTATGTGAGAGGCTAGAAGAATAAGCTAGGAGTCCAAGATTTATCTTGGACATAATTTTGATATTTACCAAAAAAATCTTACAACTTGCTATCTACAAATGCCGTCAATTGCGACTTAGAAAGCGCACCGACTTTAGTCGCCTCGACTTCACCCTCCTTAAAAAGTATCAAAGTGGGAATACCACGAATACTATATTTAGGAGGGATATCAGTATTTTCGTCAACATTAAACTTGGCAACTTTCAATTTACCCACATATTCTTGTGCAATTTCATCCAAAATGGGGGCAATCGTTTTACATGGACCACACCAATCGGCCCAAAAATCAACTAACACGGGGATATCTGACTTAAGTACCTCGTCTGTAAAAGAGTCATCTGTGACAGAGACGATATGTTCACTCATAATGAATAATTCTCCAAAAGCGTTGCAAATGATGAAATCATACATTGATGATTCATGTCAAGTCACAAGCATCATTTTAACTATCCCGTCGTTTTATAGGAATTAAAATGAAATTTAACGAATATAGCCTTACACAACTTTTTCAAACTAACACACTCAACAAACTCGATCAACAATTTCTCAGCAGCCTGCATCCCTCACTGCATGACAAATTGACACAATACCGTTCTGGCACCCAAGCCTTTACCCCCATACAAATCAGCGAATTACTACTCGCTTGTGCGCCAGCGCTTGAACAATTCCTGGCGGATTTTTTTGGCATTACACCAACATCACACCAAGAAGAACACATCTTTGAATTCAAAAAATGGATCGTGTTACGTCGTGCCAGGCGACGTTTGAGAAAAAAAGAGACTTTGGAAAGCTTCGCGGAACTAGATGCCTGGTTAAGCAAACAGTTATCAGTTACCAGTTACCAGTTATCAAAATGTGAGAAAGATTTGATGACTGACAAAGAATCAGCTACGGCTCAACTCGCCAAATACTATCTCACCGACAAAGACACTTACGCCGATGAAATTGAAAAACTCACCCGCTGGAGCATTCGAGCCCTAACTACACCAGAGGGACAAACCGCCGTGCGCGACTGGGTTAGTTTTAAATTACCACAACAAACCAACCACGCCAACTTAGTACCCACCGTACCAAACGATGGGCGGCTAGAAGGCTCAACCCGTCGTCAGCGACAAGGATTTAAACTCACTGACCAACGCATGTCAGCCCGACAAGTACAAAACGAAATAAACTACTGCATTTACTGTCATGACCATGATGGCGACTTTTGTGCCAAAGGCTTTCCACAAAAAAAAGGTCAACCTGAGCTTGGCTTAAAAACGGACCCATTAGGCAACATACTCACCGGCTGCCCCTTGGATGAAAAAATCTCCGAAATGCACATCCTCAAGCGCGACGGCTACACCATTGCCCCGCTTGCGATGGTTATGATAAACAACCCCTTATGTCCCGTGACTGGTCATCGTATTTGCAACGACTGCATGAAAAGCTGCATTTATCAAAAACAAGACCCCGTGAATATACCACAAATTGAAACCCGTGTCTTGACCGATGTACTGGCACTACCTTGGGGCGTAGAAATTTACGACCTACTAACCCGTTGGAATCCCCTACGACAACATCAATGGGTAGCAAAACCCTATAACGGATTAAAAGTATTGATTGCCGGCATGGGACCAGCCGGATTCACCCTAGCCCACCACTTACTCATGGAAGGCTTTGCCGTTGTCGGCATTGACGGCCTTAAAATCGAACCCCTACCTGAACAATTTCTCAAACAGCCTATCATGGATTACGCTCATCTTAAAGAAAAACTTGATGAACGCATTATGGCAGGCTTTGGAGGCGTTGCTGAATATGGCATCACCGTGCGCTGGGATAAAAATTTTTTAAGACTCATTTATCTCAGTTTATCACGCAGACCCTATTTTCAAGTTTACGGAGGAATACGCTTTGGCGGCACCATTACCGTAGAAGATGCCTGGCGCTTAGGCTTTGACCATCTAGCCATTGCCGTCGGCGCCGGCTTGCCACAAGCCTTGCCCATTAAAGGCAGCCTCGCCCCCGGTATGCGCCAAGCAACTGACTTTCTCATGAGTTTACAACTCACCGGCGCCGCCAAAAAAACCAGTTTAGCCAACCTACAAGTGCGACTACCCGCCGTTATCATAGGCGGAGGGCTCACAGGAATAGATGCCGCCACCGAAGTACAAGCCTATTACCTAGTCCAAATAGAAAAAATCCAACATCGCTACCAACAACTCACCCGAGCCTTTGGAGAAGCCCGGGTGCGCTCCCAACTGGAGCCCTGCTCACTCGAAATCTTATGTGAATTTTTAGAACATGCCAAAGAATTACAAGCCGAGCGAGAACACGCCAAAATGGCTGGGACTGAGCCCGATGTGCAAAAACTATTACACAAATGGGGCGGCGTTACCATTGCCTATCGGCGTACCATGCACGACTCCCCAGCCTACAAGCGCAACCATGAAGAAATCATCAAAGCCCTAGAAGAAGGGATTTTTTACGCCGAAGAATTAGAACCCAAAGAGGCACGATTAGACAAATATGGGCAGGTACAATTTTTGGAATGTGAAAAACGGGGAAAAACCGTCCTGCTACCCGCCCGCGCCATTTTTGTCGCCACTGGTGCCAAACCCAATGTGGCTTATGAATTTGAACATCGAGGACATTTTCAACGCGACGGCATTTTTCAATATCAGCCATACAATGAAAAAAGGCAAAAGACTCAAACAGCAGAACACTGCAAAGTCCCCGAATTTGGCCCCTTTACCTCTGACCACCGCGTCACCTTTATCGGCGACACACACCCCGCCTTTCATGGCAGTGTTGTCAAAGCAGTCGCATCTGGAATGCGTACCTATCCCTATATTGTCAAAGCATTGAGTGACAAAATCGCCCGTAACATTACTGAAAATGAATATGTAGCCTTCCGCTCAAAAATGCAAGATTTATTACAAGCCCGGATAGAGCGAGTACAACGACACAGCCCAACCGTTGTCGAACTCCAAATACGCGCACCTTTGGCTGCACAAAAATTTCGCCCTGGACAATTTTTCCGCCTACAAAACTTTGAAACTCGAGCCCCCATATTCGGCCAAACCCGTTTACAAACCGAAGCCTTAGCCATGCGCTGCGCTGGCGTTCAAGGCGACACGATTTCACTCATGGTACTTGAAATCGGTGCCAGCTCACGCCTCTGTGCCACATTCCAGCCAGGCGAGCCCATCTCCTTAATGGGACCAACCGGCGTAGCCACTAAAATCAACCAGGGTGGCGAAACAGTCATGATCATCGGTGGACGCTTAGGTGCCGCCGACATTCGCGCTGTTGGTCCCGCCATGCGCGCCGCCGGCAATCGCGTTTTATACATTGCCGGCTTTCAAACCGCTGACGAAGTCTACTGTCAAGACGACTTAGAAGCCGCAGCCGACACCATCGTCTGGATTACCGCCTGCGGAGCACCAATACCAGTCCGTCGTCCACAAGACAGCAGCGCAACTGGCGACTTTTTAGACATTTTAACCCACTATGCAGCCACCGCCCCTGTAATCCCTTTACAAGAGGTGACTCGCGTCTTAATCATCGGCACCCATCGCCTAGTGCGACTGATACAAGATGCGCGGCACGGCGTATTGCGCCAATATTTCAGCAAATCACCAAACTTCACCGCCTCAATACATGGCCCCATGCAATGTATGCTTAAAGGCATTTGTGCCCAATGTTTACAGTGGCAAATTGACCCGGCAACGGGGCAACGCACTAAGGCCGTATTTGCCTGCTCTTGGCAAGATCAACCTTTGGACATTGTGGATATTGACAATTTAGAAGAGAGGCTCAGTCAAAATCGCTTACAAGAGCATTTGAGCAATTTATGGTTGGATTATTTATTTGCTCATTACGAGATTGAGCGCGTTTAATCAAATAAATGTTCTCCAAAACCATTAAAAATGACTACCACTTTTCCACAGGAATGATTTACACTATGACATATCAATACATTAATAAACGCGAGGTGCAACTTTTTTAAATAAAAAAAGGCTATATAATGGAGTCCAAAGCTTTAGCTTTGGACAGCCCAAAGCTGAAGCTTTGGACTCCTACATCGCGTTTAACAAAGGAGAACTTATGTTGGCTAAAAAAGCCTTGTATTCAACCCTCGCCATTTTATTCTTATCTCTCACCTCTTACGCAATGGCAGGGCAGCTAAGAACTGACGATGGTTATGTGATTTATTACAATGCCCTCAATACCACCATGCTACCAAAAGAGGTGGCGCGAGCTTATGGCATCGTGCGAAGCAAAAACCGTGCTATGTTAAATGTCTCTGTTCGCAAAGGAGGCAAAGGCAGTATTAAGCAAACAAAGGCAGTATTAGCAAAAGTCACCGCTCAAGCTGTCAATCTTACCGGGCAGTTGAAAAAACTTAAGATGCGACGCATTGAAGAAGGGGATGCGGACGAAAGAGCTATTTATTACATCGCCGTATTCAATATCACTAACGAAGAAATGTGGAAATTTACTATTAAAGTCAAGCCAGATAATCAAGCTAAGGTAGAGGAAATTAAATTCCGTCAACAATTTTTTGTGGATTAAGCAAGTACCGAACCACGAATTTTAATGTATTTTGGAATCCAAAGCTTTAGCTTTGGAAACCCACGTCCAAAGCTAAAGCTTTGGACTCCAAAATATCCGATAATTCCTGATGAAGTACTTAAATAGCAGCCTTTTAGGCTGCTTTTTCTATTTTAGGGATAGCCAATATCATGTCAACAACTTTAATGCCCAACTATGCCCGATTGCCCATCACATTTGTGAAAGGCGAAGGCGCGTGGCTATGGGATACACAAGGAACTCGCTATCTGGATGCCTTATCAGGTATTGCAGTTTGTGGTTTAGGACATGCCCACCCCGCTATCACTGCCGCTATTTGTGAACAGGCTCATCAATTGCTACACACATCCAATATTTATGGTATTGCCAATCAACAAGCCCTAGCGGATGCACTGGTGCGGATAACGGGTATGGAGACTAGCTTTTTTTGCAATTCTGGCGCAGAAGCGAATGAAGCCGCTCTCAAAATAGCTCGCTTATATGGGCATAGTCTCAATATCAAACAGCCCACCGTGATTGTCACTGAAGGCTCATTTCATGGGCGGACATTGGCAACCTTGACTGCAACCGGTAATCCCAAAATACAAGCCGGTTTTGAGCCGCTCGTTGATGGATTTATCCGGGTGCCATATAACGATGTGGATGCAATCGCTGAAGTTGTCAAACAACATCCAGAAATCGTCGCCGTGCTTGTCGAACCCGTCACTGGCGAAGGGGGGATTATCATCCCAGATGCCGATTATTTAACAAAGCTACGGACTTTGTGTGATCGTCATAACTTGTTATTAATGCTGGATGAAATTCAAACTGGCATGGGGCGCACGGGTGAATGGTTTGCCTATCAACATGCTGGCATCCTTCCCGATGTGTTAACCCTTGCCAAAGCTTTAGGCAATGGAGTACCCATCGGTGCCTGTTTAGCGCGTGGCAAAGTGGCTGATATTTTCCAGCCTGGCACTCATGGCTCTACTTTTGGCGGCAATCCCCTCGTTTGTCGGGTGGCACTGGCGGTGATTGAAACCATTGAACAAAATAACTTGGTACAACGCGCCCAAGCATTAGGACAACATTTCCATCAAGAACTAACAAGTGCTTTAAATGGCATAAGCGGAGTGCGTGATATTCGTGTTAAAGGCTTGATGATTGGCATCGAACTTGGTAAACCCTGTTATCAATTGGTGAACAAGGCACTTGAGAAACAATTATTAATCAATGTCGCAGCTAAGCGCGTCATCCGCTTATTACCGCCTTTGATTTTAAGCGACACACAAGCAAACGACATCATTGCCACCCTTAGCCACTTAATTCGGGAAAAACACTGAAGGATACGCCTATGGCACCCCGTCACTTTCTCACTTTAATGGACTTATCCAAAGACGAACTCAAAACGCTAATTGCGCGTGCCATTGAACTCAAAGCCATGCGATACGCGAAAAAACGCTATGAACCTTTTAAAAACAAAGTATTGGCAATGATTTTTGAAAAATCCTCCACCCGCACCCGTGTCTCCTTTGAAACGGCTATGAACCAATGCGGCGGTAGTGCCATTTTTCTGTCTCCGGCTGATACGCAGTTAGGGCGTGGCGAACCGATTGAAGACACGGCGCGAGTATTATCAAGTATGGTTGACTGTATCATGGTACGCACCTATGCCCATGAAAAACTGGAACTTTTTGCAAAATATGCCAAAGTACCAGTCATCAATGCCTTAACTGACATGTACCATCCTTGTCAATTATTGGCTGATATACAAACCTATATTGAACAGCGAGGGAATATCCAAGGCAAAAAAGTGGCTTGGATAGGGGATGGTAATAATATGTGCCATTCCTACATACGAGCGGCTCATCAGTTTGACTTTGAATTAGCGATTGCTTCTCCCATTGGCTATCAACCCAATGCAAAATTAGTCGCCGAATTCAAAGAACATGTTAGCCTCAGCACCGCTCCAGCACAAGCTGTCACGAATGCTGATTTAGTCACCACTGATGTCTGGGCAAGTATGGGACAAGAAAAAGAACATGCTAAGCGAGCTCAAGTCTTTGCCCCCTATCAAGTTGATAATCACTTGATGTCTTTGGCAAAACCTGACGCTTTATTTATGCACTGCTTGCCCGCTCATCGCGGTGAAGAAGTCAGTGCTAAGGTTATTGATGGACCACAAAGTGTCGTCTGGGATCAAGCGGAAAATCGCTTGCATTCACAAAAAGCTTTACTTGAATTCTTATTGGCTGACTGACTCATCTTTGGCGGGTGTAGGCGAGCGATTTACCGTCTGTCTTTAAACTCCTTACCCAAATGAGGCAAGGTCGAAATTTTTAGTCGTTTCGGGAAATCCGCGTAGCTCCATTCCCGAAACAACTAAAGTTCAACAATAAATTCAGCCACAAATAATTATTGTATGTCAAGATTTCATTATTTTATTAGCCTGAATTTTGTGGCTTTGGTGTTTAACGCTAACTACTCACTATCGCCGCTATCATCTTAGTGGGCGGGAGCGACGACAGGTTCACGCAACATCCATAACTGATTATCGCCGCCGTGGTGCTGCCAATATATCGCGGGCGCAAGATCGGCATTGCTTCCCCAGCGGACATCCAGAGAATACTTCGCTCCCCGGTTGACGGGCTCGATGCTATAATAGGTGGCGCTCGACGAATCCTGGTCCGTCGCATCGCCAGCCGGCATAATCCTCCACTGTTGCCATGGGCCGTCTACATCGCACTCCACTGTCCCGATTCCGCGCCCATGGACGGCGTCAATACCCAAACACAACCCGCTCGATTTGGACTTTATTGTGGTGGAATCCTCGCTTCCGATGCTGCCGGCGTCGGTCTCCCATATGCTGCTTTCGCGGCTGTAGGGGGAATCATAACTGGAACAGGGCGTCTGTAACACCA
>Ga0209780_1001560_pt1 | contig 15262 bp, 10 predicted proteins | sample WorMetexBAHAMAS2_FD_187384 | JGI IMG/M metagenome (GOLD analysis project Ga0209780, IMG submission 187384) | Marine gutless worms symbiont microbial communities from Max Planck institute for Marine Microbiology, Germany - Inanidrilus exumae... | ecosystem: Host-associated > Annelida > Digestive... | reverse complement strand
CCCTCCGACAGTGTCGGTGAAAGCAATATGTTTTCAAGGTGTCTGTCCATTGGTCCGGACATTATGAATGGCTGGAGCAGTCTCGATGAAACTTGCAGGGAATATTCACTCGCCCTACTGATGATCTGATTGGATTATGAAGGTCAACGTCACAACAGGCCATGAAGATGACGAAGACATGCACATCGATGCTGCGGCATTGTAGTCCGTCTCGTTATTGTTTATTGTTTAAGCTGCATCAAACTGTATTTTTAGCTGCTGACAATAGATATTTTAGATTTTGTGCCTTGAATATCAGAGGATACAATTAGCTAGAATTTGAGTCATTTTCCATCTTGTGTGTGGTTGACTAAACACATTTCAGTGTGAAAGTGGACTGATAAGTTACCCATGCTGAGATGATAGTTGCTGTTTCTAATTGTTGTGTTAATAGCAGTTAATTAAATACTGTTTAATCGGTGACGTTGTCATTGTTGTTATCAGAAGCTTCACTGATGGGTCCAACCACAAAGTCTGCAGGGCTGGCGAATGCAAGCTACTTGTGCCAGCCGTGTCGGCTGTGCTGGCTGAATCGACCGTCTTCTGATGCATTGAACGGACTTGTGCGGACGTGGAATGAGCTGCATGTATGCTTGCCAGCGGGCAAGATCCTAGTCTGGTTGATCGATCGAATTACGTCATGGCAGGCAAAAGTCAACAGTGAACTCAGCACTTCAACTGAGCAGTTGGCACAGAATAAGAGCACAGGTAATTTGGTTTAAGTTTTACACTGCCAGTCTGAAATACACACATTTTTTTTATTAAGTGGTCGACTGACTGAGTTAAGGTTTTACGTCTCACCCAACATAAAATTAGTCACTTCAGAAGTCATTCTTCCCAGCCAATCTCTTGGTTTAATACTGAAAAACGAAATTTAACACAACAAAAGCAAACATGCATCCATAACAAAATATATTAATACACAAAATGAACACAGAAATCTAAAGCCAGGTTTGGTCGCCGAGAAATGGACCGGGCCTATTGTTAAGGAAGTAAATAAGTAAGGACATAAGTAAGTGTATGATTTATATAGCACCTGAATCAAGAAATGAATCTGGGTGCATTACAGCCCTAGAACCCATATTGGACACATTTTTGATGACTATGCTGTTGTACCATAAGCCATAACAGGGATGGACCAAGTTATTTTTCTGTAGATAAATTCTAAATTTTGAAGTGTATGGTCTTGTGGTCAGGCGTGTTACACTAAACCACTGCGACCTGGATACGTGTGTGCTGCACTGCATGTGAGATATTATGTTGTGCAGAAGTAACACAAGAACAAAAGATGACTGGTGTCGACGTAGCTGAAGAAAGGCGTCTAAAGTTGGACGAGTTGCTGATGGAAGGAATGGTTGTCGGTGCTAATGTGGAGGAAATGAAGAGTCTGACAAGGCTGCTATTGGCTCTGAACCAACGCAGATTTGTATGACGTATTTTCTGTTGTTTGATTCACGACTGAAACCAATCTCATGTAAAATAACTAGCTAGAAAACATAGGCAGTCATATCGACATGCAGACCCACGCCGGCAACATAAGCAGGTAGCACAGCACAGGGTTACGGGATGTCGGCTATGGTCACTAGCAACCGTGCACTAGGATGGTGTTCGTAACTGTGTGACCTTGACCTTTGAGCTTTTGACCTCTGGGTCAAGGCATGCTGAGCAAATGCTATGGAGTATACGTGTACCAAGTTTGGTGTTGATAGCTCAAGCCGTTTTCCTGTTGGAGTGCAGATAAACAGACAAAGATGCGACTGAACGCCCTACCCACGCCGGCGGCTATGCCGGCGTGGGTAAATAGGGCTAGTGGAACCCTTGATATTAACTGACAAAGAGAACATTGATCTATGACAGTTATTTCAGCTTTCTGGTTTAGTTTATGACCTTCAAGGACATCATCCCTCCCCTCCAACAGACAACATCTGAGCTATGGTGATTGTCTGGAGGGTAAGAGGGAAGATTATTTGACCAGCTCTGTGCTGTTGTGCATCATAATTGTGCACATTAGATGCACACCTATATAATGAGCAGTTCATACACGGTTGACTGGATCGGGCTTTGATCTTGCTTGGCTTAGCTGTCTTCTGAGCGCCTCTGTGTCTTCGGTGTAGTTGGTGCTATATGTAGAAAAAATTTTGATTACATCCTTTTCTTTACCTGTGTGCTGAGCTTGTGGGATTGGCCCTTGTCCTGGAAGACTATCATCCTTCAGTGCTATTACTCTGTTGGTTGGGTCATCTGACCTGTAAAATCGTCTCCGAAATGACCTATAATGTGTGGAGTGGGACGTTAAACCCTACAATACCATACCTTCAAGGACATCATCTGAAGTTGTATAAACAACCATGCAGATTGATGTTCAAAAGTTTTTCTTTACTCAAGAGAATTGTGAATGACCGAACATTTGGCCCACAACAGTTGTGGATGTGCCATCCATTAATTCGTTTAAAAGAAAACTGGATGAATACTTCAAAGATATGGACAGCTAAAAGGCTTTGCTTCTGCTGTCCATTATTCCATTAAGTTCAAGTTCAACCGTGCGTTAGAAAGTGTGATAGCTTACGTTTCTTGCTTATTTCTTTTTAGTTTCTAGTTCATTGGCACAGCTCTACACCATGCTCGAATGGGTTAGCTTCTGCTGATTACAACTCTTCTGAAACATTGCTCTGATTTATAGAAGTTTGTTTATAATGACAGATAATTGACTGCAAAATGATTTTTACGTGTAAGATGAACAAATCTTGTGGATTAATTGTGTCGTGAATGTTATTATTACTGCTAACGTTCATACTGCTGCTGTTTTTTCTGTCTGAATTATGTGAATTTCGGCGAATAAAGTGACGATGCCGGGGTAACTATACACGCCAGATTTTGTGATTTGTCTCAGGGATTACAGAGTTCTGACACCCTAGAATTGTCATTTCCAATTCCCATTGCCCCGCTGTTTAGTGAATGATATTGTTTTGCACCTGTCCTCCCTCGAGATTAAGAGGGCAAGCGACTAACCGCCGAGATTGACCTGGAAAATTGCTGTTAAACCATTGCACATTTGCATGGTTTTCTGCATGTGGCTGTGTTGTCATGATATGGTAAAATGTCATGATGATGTTTTGTATTGCAGGCGCAGCTTGCTGTAAAGAACACGGGCAAACCACCATGTGAGAGTCCTACTGTATCCAAGTCGAAAAGCAAGCGGAAAATGTCTGAAGGTAAAGAGTGCATCAGCGAAGCTCCAGTCGCTAAGAAGGAACAGGCGAAACTGAAGCCAGTGAAAGACAAGGGTAATGTTGTGATTTTTACATGTACTCTGTGGTCTGTGCTGTTGGTTTGGCAGTAGCAGGAGTACCCAGTCTGTAGTAATCCCTGCACAAGTTTCCTCCGAGGGAGCACTGTCCAACCCAGATCAACTTCTAGCATGGCTGTTAAAACATCTGCACAGCCAGTGCGGATGTTTTGATGTGTTAGTAAATCTGGAGTACAGTGCTCAGGAGCCGGGATTCAAACCTGAGCCCAGGTGCATCCGCCTACCAAAGTATTATTAACTAATAAAGTGGGTCTCAAATGTCCGTCCGCACGTCCGTCCGTCCGTCCATCCACAAAAAGTCATCGATTTCAACGAAATTTGGTATGTAGGTAGAGGTCAATGAGTGACGCATGACGGTATGCAGTATGACCCGATCCAAAGTCAAGGTCACGAGCCCTTAAAAGTCGGAAATTCGGCCATTTTCAAAGGCTATCTCCTCCCCCATTTATAATGGGGGCTGGCAAATGACCACGGATACTTAAATTAGGGCACAATACCTAAAGCTTATCGGGGCCAGATTTGGGATTTTTTTCCTAGTTTTTGTGTCACATAACTTTGATGTTGGCAGTAAGTAGGAGTCGACCGCAAGGGGTAATTTTTTCCAATAATTCCTACGCACATGATGAAAAGCGAGATAATCCCAGGCAGGAAAAAGAGGGTTCGACAGTGTCCTCTATAATCTGTGACCGTTGCTGACATCAGCGGCTTCAAGGTTGTTGGCCACACCGCATGAGCCAAAGCAAATAGACTTGGCTGGCACAACACACCGCACCAGTCAGGGCTAAGCCAAACAGTAGGCCATGTCTAGAGAGGCACTTACTTACCCGACAAGCTGTTCACCTTCTACTTAACCTGTCCTCGCGACATTCACGCACACACCTACCAGTTTCCCTCCTCTCCCTGGGCTAGCACGCTCAGGGTTCCCACAAACCTGGAATTGTCAGGGAATTTTGTCAACCTGGAAAAGTCAGGGAAAAGTCAGGGAATTTGCGATATGGTCAGGGAATTTTTTATGAGATGTCGCATTTTTCGCGAGTTGCTGATCTAACTTGTATAAACTATGTTACCAGACTGTTTTTGTGTAATCAACATTTTTAGTTACTGTTGTGGAAAGCTCCGCAAAATGCCCTGAAATACTTTAAAGTTATCTGGAAAAGTCAGGGAATTTTATTTTGCCTAACCTGTGGGAACCCTGACACTGGACCATTGCATGGTCTCAGCACTGAGGTCCAGAAGTAGATTGGACCTCTGCCCGCAATAATTTGACTTTGCGAATAATGCTTTAGTAATGTAAGGTCTACTCAGCCTTCTACCCTCCGTGGGATGGTGAAATGAGTACCAAGCAAAGAGTGGTGATGCTCTGCAGTTGGGAAGGTAACTGCAGGCCTAGTGGAAAGTAATGGCAGCCTACCGCTGTGTGGATGACTAATAGTCACCTGCGGGCTTTGTGCCTGTACACCGGGATCATCTCCGGGCCCAATGCTTGGTATCGAGTATGGAAAGCCTTTACCTTTTTAACATATATTTTATGTGTAAATTTTGTTCTAGTAGTTGATTGGATTGGTCTCTATATTCAGTGGATATGTATCGGTCTACCCACAGTAATATTTTTAAGTGGGCAAAACAGGACAGCTGGTAAATTAATTTCTATTATGCTATACATTTTTCTAACTGTTAGAAGTGCAGTAAGTGGAGTATGTTAGAATACAAACTAATTCTGTGCTGGTAATGTGCACAGCTCGTTTGTTCTTCCTTCCAGTATGCAACAGCTGTTGTGTAATGAGACTTTGTTTGAATCTGTGCAGTGATCGCAGATGGCAAGAAGTCTTCAGGCGGGACTACAAAGAAGAAGAGATCGTCAAAGTCAAACAGGAAGAAAAACGGGAAGACATCTGATCATGATGAAAGTGACAATGTCAGTGACGCAACTGATGGTTACGACACTTGCTCATCGGAGAAATGTCTGCAGCCGACTGGTGAGTGGCTTCTGTAGATGATATCAAGTGCTATAGAATCCCCGGTGGCACAGACAGCTAGCCATTTCAGTGACATAGAGATAGCAGTATGAACAGTATGAAGACAAAATGGAACTGGTGACATTTCATTAATTGGTAGATCTGCGATCAGAGCCTCACCGTCGCTACTGCCATTCCAGAAAAAAACTCAAAACTTTTCTGTTCAAGTCCTGTTGTAATTCAGAAGTGCGCATGAAACTCTGACTTTGTAAAGTGCCACTGTAACGTTGCAATAATGTTAAGTGTCACTATAATCAGTGCATTTTAATAATAATAATAATAATAACATGGGCGTCAAATCTGCTAGTTTCTGACTAACAGTGACTAGTGACTACCATGTATGATGGCAGTGAAGAAACAACCACCATTTTATCGTTAGTTTCCGTCCTCCACTTTATCTCGAAAAGAACCTTTGGGGTTACGTGGCAAAGTCTTTTAATAGGCTTGATGTTCTACTTGTTACCAGACTATCTATATCAAGGCACTGACGGAGGTGAATAAACATTAGCTGTGTGTTGTTTAGGAGCGAAGATAGACTGGGTGCAGTGCGACAGTTGTGAGCTGTGGTACCATCTGAAGTGTGTCGGACTGAAGCCCGATCAGTGTACTGATGACGATGACTACCACTGCCCTGCGTGTACCTTGCCACATGCCATCACTCCGGCTCCTCCATCTCCACCTCGGCACACTGGAAAAGTTCCGTCGTCTTCATCTTCCTCTTCATCCAGGTCCTCCACTGCCAAGAGAAAGACTCCGAAACGGCCCGAATTTGTGGATCCGTTGCCTGGCAGTAAATCAAAAGCAGCAAGCACTGGAAAGATGGTCGTTGCACCCACGACGCCAGCGTTTGGAACACACAAGCTGTTAGCTGCCGTCTCGTCATCTGTGTCGTCAAAAGATACTCCGACTCAGTCGGTAGATTCTAGTCCACTGCAAACTGTTGCAAGTGGTGGTGGCGGGTTTGCGGCATTTGCTCGAGCCGGTAATTTTGGCGGCACGAAATTGTTTGAATTTAGCACATTAGCACAGAATGCAGTCCGGCGACCATCGACAACCTGCTCCTCGTCCGCCAGCAGAGACGAAACCGCGGGAAAGTCCGTTTCCGATAGTGCTGGGTCGTCATTTACATTTGGACAGTATCTCTACACACCATGGCTTGCCAAGAGCGCTCTTGCACCGAGATGACCAATGGAAAGTCTGCGTTCGTTTTTGTTTTCACTGACAGTTTGATCATTTGTGCGAATGTACAGAGAGATTTGTTACGTGTATGATATGCTTACTGAATGTCTGCAATGGAGAGTTTGCTAAAGTTGTGTGAGATTACGTGTGAGAAATTGGAAAGCAAATGATGAAAATTAACTTTATTATCGAGATATGCTGGGTTCTACTGTTTGATTTCTCCACAGCTTGCACGTGGCCGCTTGCTATATTTCAGTATTTGAAAATGGGATTGTCTGCCAGTGCTTCAATTTAGCATGCACCCGGTGAATGCAGCTCGCATTTTTTGCTTTTAATTGGAGAAGTGGGCACGGTTTATTGCATTTTTAGAATGAATTCAAACAAATCGTCCAACATATGTTGATGTTACTACATCATAGCTTGGCTTGTCATTCTGCCATTTGCTTCTTAGTTCTGGTCGTTAATTGTACATTATCCTTGTCTGCTGTTGAGTATGTAGTTTTGATTTGTTTGTCTATTGTGATTGTGCAGTGTATTTATGTGCTACTGAGTGAGTCTTTGTTTGCCGACCGGTTGTGTTGCCATCATGGTTGTTGGTAGATATCACATCTGAGACAGTTCGGTTCTCTGCTGTAGACCAGTAGTTCATGCACGCAGTGGTTCATGACGAACGGATGTTGATGAAATCTGCCGCAAACGCTGTTTTGCCGACTGTTTCGGAACGTCATGTATCACTGGACCATCGCGTCTCTCCATTGTGCTATGATCATTGTCGTTATCGTGTCCGAGTCAAGTTAGGGATGCACGGACTCGAGTTCAGATGCACGCGTCTTGCAAGTGATGTGCGATTTGTAATAGCATATTTACTGTCGGTAATTATGAGCTGAGGGCTCAGCGGCTGTCAAAACTGACGTTATTGTGTGATTGATATTATCAGCGAATTGTTTACTCTTTGGTATCATATGATTTTGCAGGTGACATCATGTTAGGGTGCAATAGCTGCAGAGTCAGCAGGCGCCAAGACTGCTATTGGCACTGCTGTTGACTGAATAAGATATCACTGACTGATTGAAGCCTAGCGGAAATTGGAAATTACAAATATTGTATATTCGATCTTTGCCAAGTTTTGCAAGGTAGTAAAAATCCTGCTGAATTCTGATAACTGGATCAGATATTCATCCATCCGTAGTAAGAAGTTAAAATTTCCTCTTGTCAACTTATATGATCAGTTGTAATTTCTAAATAAGAAATCTTACACAGATTGTACCTTTTCAGTCGAATAATTTACCTAATTGTGACTTATTTATTCAATCTAAACCTACTATTCTTATTATATTTTTCATTTTTTTAAAAATTATCTTACTCCACAGAATTAATCCCTGTTACAATATAGTTCTACCTTAAAGGCACAATATGACCTGAATTGTGTTGAAAGCGCCGTTAAACCTCAACCAACCAACCAAATTTCCTCTTAACATTATTAGTTTGGTGAATTTGTAGACGAGACATGGAACTGTTTGTGTTTTGAACTGTGTATCACGCTGCTTCAGTTGTACTTAGTTGACAGTGTAGGCCGATATGCCACTGTAGGAAATGGATGACAGCGACGTTGTTGTTGTCTGTGTATGGAACTTTGACTGTAGTAGGTCAGTTGTGAATATTTGCATTGCACAGTGCAACTTTTTGTGTAACTTATCTATTGAAAAGTCTGTGTACCACATTCAGTTGCATTCGTGATATGCACCAGCTTTCCATTTTTGAGTTTTCCAATTAAAACTTCTTTACTACAGGTTACCAGGTCATATTCATGACATTTTTAAGACGTCGCTTTTGTGATAATGACTAATAACTGGCTTGCTATTCAGTCCTTGCACATGCCATTCTTAAGTTAAAATTTATTCTTTTACCACACATTGTTTTTGAACAGTATTTTCCCCTTTATAGATTGATATCACTGCGTAACCACTAAATGCAGCATAAGGCAAAAATGATAAGTGATTCAGAAGGTGAGATATTCAGTGCTAAAAGTAGTTTGAGAAAGCTGGGTGGCTCCCTCTCACCTCTTACCCCTCTCCCTTATCCCCGCCATCAGTCTACCACCCCACTTCCCTCTGAGCTGGGGGGCTGAGCCCCCCCCCCTACTTTAAGCCCTGGAGATATTGTCTGCAAGGCCTAACAAAAATATGTGTGATCCTTTACGTGAGTGTAGTGAACTACAGTAGCTGCAATGCTTAAGAGTTCTCTTTAGTGCTTAGACAATAGCAGATGGCTGACAAAATGGCCATTTGGCATATTAAAAATGTCCGCTTCAGTTGTCCCATCGGATTTTAAAACGAGACGGGCCCAGTGTGAAGTAATGCTGAAAAAAACGTCCGGTGAAGCCTCAAGTCTCTGCTGTTGCAGACGACTGCACGACGCTCTTGTCACTGGCAGAGTGTTATAATTTGACTGCACTTGTAAATGTCAACATGTTGTGATGAAAAAGCAGAAAATCAGCTAAGTTTAGAATCTGGTACAAAGTTCCACAGAGAAGTACCCTCGTTGAGAGTCACAAGTTACCTTACAGTACAATAAAGGGTACGCCAAGGGTAGCCTGTGCCATAAACCAACTTAATCCATTCCGCCATTTCAATACATGACTGGCATATGATGGACAGATGGCTAAACAGATTCTGGAACATAACATATGCTGCGCTATGTATGTGCATTGTGCGGTAAAAAACTGATAGTTGTAATGTGCAACATAGAGACACGTAGATTTCCAAAGCGCTCTGACAATCCAGCCAGTTTGTCTTTAACGTGCGGAAATGCTGCGTTGCATTGTCACAACCACGTTCTCGTAAACGGGGGTCGCATACCCATCTTTCCCATCCAGTCATTTCCCCCATCCCCTCCTTACCTTTCCTTTACAAGTAGGTACTGCTGGGGTATGGGGTGTTACCCCGAAGATTTTTGGAAAGCTATATGCACAAATTTATTCACCTGTGCTAAGTTTTGCCACTGTGGCAAAGAGAACGTTCGTCCTCGTGACCTAGCGGTGCTCCGCTCCTGGACCCCCTGAGGAGACCCCTGGAATGTCCCCCTTATGCAGAATCCTGAATACGCCATAAGTGTACTTCACAATGCTTTAAAAGTTTCATTATGGTGATACCCGATATTAGTGAGCAGAGGGTCGTGCAGTTAATTACGCTGTTGAGTGGCTAAGAACAGTTTACGAATGCGTCATCATTTCATGACTCGTGTAGTGAATGAGGCTGTGATTGACAACAGCAGGCTCCACTCAAACGGGTTCACTTCACGCAGAAATGATTACAATGAACAGACAATATTAGGCCTATTACCGATATTAACACTATACAGTGCACCTCCTACTCAGAGTTGATTTGTTGTCATTTATTGTAATTTAGATACAGTGCATTAGCCAGACGAGTAGCTCAATCGACCAACAGCAAAATCCGTGTAAAAAATTATTGGATCAGACCAAATTTTTGGGAGGTCCGGACCCTCCAGTACCCCAGTGGTTGCGCCCTTGTTGAGTTGATTACTTGGTGCAGGTGGGCGAGGCGCACTGAAATGGAATGGTTTTATTGGAGAGAAGTGCAAAAGAAACAACAGTTGGATGTGCAGTATGAGTTCTGAAAACTAATTGGTATCAACATTTTATTATAAACACTTAGCATTCAACAATCTACATACAGTCTGCGTGTTCGAGATAATTTGCTGAATTATTCAGTAGAAAATGTGGATTAGGCCCAATGACGTGAGCTCGTGATGCAGTAACTAACAGGAAGCGATAACGATAACGTGCTTGGAATGTATGACTAACGGTAAATTATAATCAACTATGAACTAGCCAAAGAGCAGCGCAGTGCGGCAGATGATGCAGTGAACGGCGTTTGAAACGTAACTGCTGACGCTGCAGCCGCTTAGAAGCACTTCCTGTGGACGATGGACGGGCCGGACTCGTCATACTCCTGCTTGCTGATCCACATCTGCTGGAAGGTGGACAGCGAGGCGAGGATGGAGCCGCCGATCCAGACGGAGTACTTCCTCTCCGGCGGAGCGATGATCTTGATCTTCATCGTCGGCGGAGCGAGGGAGGTGATCTCCTTCTGCATGCGGTCGGCGATGCCCGGGAACATGGTGGTACCGCCCGACAGGACCGTGTTGGCGTACAGGTCCTTACGGATGTCCACGTCGCACTTCATGATGGAGTTGTACGTGGTCTCGTGGATGCCGCACGACTCCATGCCGAGGAACGACGGCTGGAACATGGCCTCCGGGCAGCGGAAGCGCTCGTTGCCGATCGTGATCACCTGTCCGTCTGGAAGCTCGTAGCTCTTCTCCAGCGAGGAGGACGCAGCGGCGGTCGCCATCTCCTGCTCGAAGTCGAGCGCCACGTAGCACAGCTTCTCCTTGATGTCGCGGACGATCTCACGCTCGGCCGTCGTCGTAAAGCTGTAGCCGCGCTCGGTCAGGATCTTCATCAGGTAGTCGGTCAAGTCGCGTCCGGCCAGGTCCAGACGCAGGATGGCGTGCGGCAGGGCGTAGCCCTCGTAGATGGGCACCGTGTGGGACACGCCGTCGCCCGAGTCGAGAACAATGCCAGTGGTACGACCGGACGCGTACAGCGACAGGACGGCCTGGATAGCGACGTACATCGCCGGCGAGTTGAACGTCTCGAACATGATCTGTGTACGCACAGTACGTATAACCACTGCGTATATTATTCATTTAATCGATCTGCTAATAGTGAAACAAGGTACATAGATAGATAGGTAAACTAAGGTAGGTAGGCAGGTAGATACACATCCAGTTAATTAAACAGATTGGATGGAGGCATGGATGTTGACTAGAATTCGTAAGCAACGCCGCGTCATTTGCAAAACCGGCAAAATAAATACAAACGTCGACATTTAATTAATACATTAATCTACCTACATACCTGGAATAACTAGCACTGCATGAGAAATAGTTAAATACTGCTTTAACTGCGGTTGTCTGAATGGCTATATGGCTAGGTCGTCGATCGATATCTGTATGAACAAGTGCTCAATTAATTTTGATAAGAGGCCGCATCGCATGGGGCGGATTTTTCACGGGAGATAAGTTAATATGACACCGGCCAGTCTGGAGCAAAATAGTCGGCGGCTGCAGTCACGTTGATGCCGTTATTGATGTTATTGATGCGTACTGCGCATCAGTGACTCGCAATGCTTTTCAATGGACTACACATCCCAAAATATTGGCGCTTCCCTTGAGATATCTAATACACGGTTTCTCGGGCCCACCCGGGTGTACTCTCCAGTCGGCATCTCGATCGGTTCAGCCGTATTTGCACGGCTCACGAACGTGGCCAACAAACACAGAGACACACAGACGGACAGACCACGCTACTCCGTCTGTAGCAACAGGCGCCGCTGCGATGCGGCCTAAAACTATCGTTTGAACAACTCATGCGCTGACATTGATCGCGCATTTTGATAACTGCGTGTGCGCAGTGTGAACGCAGCATTACAGTCTGCCGCTGCAGCAGAGGACTCGAAACTGCAACTACCGACCTGCGTCATCTTCTCGCGGTTTGCCTTGGGGTTGAGTGGCGCCTCGGTGAGCAGGACCGGGTGTTCCTCGGGGGCGACACGCAGCTCGTTGTAGAACGTGTGGTGCCAGATCTTCTCCATGTCGTCCCAGTTGGTGACGATGCCGTGCTCGATGGGGTACTTGAGTGTCAGGATACCTCGCTTGCTCTGTGCCTCGTCGCCGACGTAGCTGTCCTTCTGACCCATACCGACCATCACGCCCTGACAACAACGCGCCACGGCATCACTTACGATATGTCGATCGAAAGCGTCGCGTGCAACAGAACAGCACATTTAAAATTAGCATAGTTTTCATCACAGGTTGAACGATTATAATACTTACTTGTACTTGTACTTGTAGGTTGACGGACTCAGAGGCAGTCGCCTTAAATGCCCGTATCTGCAAAAGATGGCTTAAGCTGACAATTAAGACGTCACAGCACGTGTTCTGTACGCCTCCTTGTCGCTTTCGTCGTCAAGAAAATAAATCAACCTGCTAACTGCCTCTGCCGCTATTTCTTCGATACTGCCATATTTTGTGCACAGTTGCAATTTAAAGTTACGCTATAAAAGCTGTCTTCGATCAAGGATCGAGATCAAACCGAGAGCGTTACGTAGGCATACTACGCCAATACGCGCTGGACATTGACCTTTGACGACCTATGATCTTGACTTTTAATCCAGGCGAGCTATGCATGGTCATGTGGCGGAGGTATGAACTCTACCGAGCGCTCTCCAGTTATACGAGCAACGAGATAATTACGTACGCACCTGGTGACGCGGACGGCCGACGATGGAAGGAAAGACGGCACGAGGAGCGTCATCGCCAGCGAACCCGGCCTTGCACATGCCCGAGCCGTTGTCAATCACTAATGCTGACACGTCTTCATCCATCTTCTCGGCAGTCTAAACCATTGCACGACAACTAAATGTGTAGCGTAAAGATTTGTTCACACCATATGCGGTGCGTTGCTTGGCGGCATTGCCGGTTGGTTGGTGTAGCACAGTGGTGGAACGTCGGTCTGTGACCGGCGAACTTTCCCTGTCCTACGCTCGACCTGCAGCTGATGGGTGACCACTTATGTGGGTAAACCGTCCGCTACAAGGTCAGCCAACTAGCCCAACTCAGCCTTTTATCCTTTCGAGGTCGACAAATGAGTAGTGAGCTGTAGTCGGATGTGCGCTACCTCGCTCGGGTGGCGCCATCTGGTGAATGCTTACGGAGTAAAGGCAGGATGGTTTATTCCATTCATGGATAAACGTGTGGGTGGCAGGTAAAACTGTGATCCCTCTAACACATTCCTGAGCGCATTAACAGAAGTGGTTTACGACGTTTACTTACTTTACTAATCAAATACATGGAATCCAATGTAGTGTTCACACCGGACGCGCTGCGGTGCGGTGCGGCATGTTGCGTCGTTTTTTGCCGCACGCCGCAACACAACGCAACGTATCCGGTGTGAACGAACCTTTATTTGGACAGGAAAATCGCGAACGCGGCATGAAGATCAGCGATTGCTAAATTAAGTTATAACGGCTGTATAGAATTCCGTCGATCCTGCGTCGACGCCCAGTTATTTCAGTAGTCCCCCGATAGGCAGTCAGTCGCCCGGTGACCGGCAGTAAGTTCTCTCGGAGAATAGTACCCGAGTATAGTAGGTATACTAAGGAGCCCGCTAAGGGACATGAAGAAAAAATTTTTTATCTCGTGCGCACGAGATAGCATCTCGTTCCCACGAGATCGTATCTCGTGGTAACGAGATAGTATCTTTGCATGTCCCCCTTCGCGGGCTCCGTAGTATACAGTCCGTAATCCGTACAGTGGGTGTGAAATTGTCTACGTAGGCCTAATGTTAGTGCAACATTTTGAGAAATAAGAAAAAAAAACATGCCGACGACAAGCAGCAGAGAATAGGTGACAGTGTTACTGTAAAGTGCTGTAAATAGAAATGCTTACCAGTAAACGAAGTGAACAGCTACAGAGACTTGAGCAGCAGCAAACGTCACCAGCTTGCAACAGCGCAGCCTGCAACCTTATAAAGTGGTCTACACGGATCCGTGTTCAGGGCGCCGTGCCGATATGTTCCCAGCGGACGATACCATTACTAGTCGGTCGAGCAGGAGGCTACAACTGTACACGAGTAGCTGAAACTTTGTTAATTACATCGATTGCAATCAACACACCGTCCACCATATAGCACAGGAAACTTCCGCTGTCTATGCAGATACAGTTGTTCACGTTCTAAGCGCAGCTTCGTAATGCAACGGGCGAGATGACCAACCCGGTTGATAATGAATGACTAATGTGGACATCGAATGGCTGTTCGTCAGTACCATTTATGGTAGTGTATGGCGATCGTAGGGCGCGTTGTAATTGTCGTGTTCCGGGAGATGGTTCGTCGTATCCTGCAACGTAGTCGCCAAGCCCATTCTCTCGCTGCAGTGCAAATACGGATTCAGGCTGCTGTTACTTCAAACCGGCGGTGTGCAAACTGCAGACTTACAGATTCCGATCCGCAAAATTTGAAAATCAAACATTGATTAATTTTGTCATCAATTACCTTTCAATGGCGTATTTCCTAAAACTCAGCTGTCACAATTAACTCTCATTTGTCCACGGACCGAAATTTTTTAATGGCTGCGTTCTTTTATGCCTCGGACCGCTCCAGAGCGGTCCCGTCTCGTATCAAGCCGTTCTTTTTCTACGTCCGAGCGATTCGCTTCGCGTTCTTTAACGTGGTGTGGTCACATCCTCCAGTCCAGCTATATTGCTGAAACCTTTGTTTTGTTTGTGTAAGTAATTAGTCACAAAATTATTGTGCAATGGTCACAAAAGTTTTTATGACTGTCACAAATCAATTTTTGCAGTGTAGGCAACCTACGTGCAAAGTTTCATCAAAATCGGAGCAGTAGTTTTTGAGTTATCTTGCAGACAAACAGACAGACAGACAAGGGCTGTGGATATAATACACAGTTCTTATTATATCCACGGCCCTTGACGTGCCAAATAGAATTTTTGATGTTTTATATGTGTCAGTTATGGGCCTTACACGTTGTTACAAAACGACAGTTTTTTACATTTATATTTGCAGTTTTTCTACTAAATTTATTTTGCGGATGTATATTATTGCACAAGCCTATTT
>Ga0209780_1001559_pt1 | contig 15262 bp, 13 predicted proteins | sample WorMetexBAHAMAS2_FD_187384 | JGI IMG/M metagenome (GOLD analysis project Ga0209780, IMG submission 187384) | Marine gutless worms symbiont microbial communities from Max Planck institute for Marine Microbiology, Germany - Inanidrilus exumae... | ecosystem: Host-associated > Annelida > Digestive... | reverse complement strand
GTTTTCTGGCCAACTGCTATGCCAGGTGAGTTAGACATTTAGTATCTCACACCATATTTGAAGTTTTGTTGCTGTGACTTTGTCCACTGTTGATTGTATTTGAGTTTTGTGTTATAAAATTAATAATAATTAACTCTAATTATTTCAACATGTTAGGTCAAACGAGTCGCACGTAGTCTTCTGTCTGTGGATGAATTTTGGGATCACCATAGACTTCACTGGTGGAAGCCTGAAAAATTTTGGCTTTAACCCGTTTTGCTAGTCCTAGCATATTAATGGCACCATGTACACTGGTTTTGGTTGTTTGTACCGGATCAAATTGGTAATGTATGGGTGATGCTGGACAAGCTAGATTATATATCTCATCAACTTCTACATATAAAGGAAAAGTCACATCATGGCGCATGACCTCAAAATGAGGGTTGTCCATGAGTGGTAGGATATTATCTTTGGTACCTGTGTAGAAGTTGTCTACACATAATACGTCACAACCTTCGTTAATAAGACGTGTACACAGATGTGAGCCTAGAAAACCAGCCCCGCCTGTGATTAAGATTTTTTTTCGTTGCATGTTGGTTTTATTTTAAGTTACCAGAGCACTCGACGCAGAGCGCACTCTCTTATACACAAGTTTTTTTTGTAGGGTGGCTAGAGCTCCGCGAAACCCACCAACCATTTGAAATTTATAACAATGGTGGGTTTCGCTATCGCTCTACCCACCCTACACAATATAATAAAATAATATAAAAAAAAATATTTGTGAGATTTCAATAATTTAAACCCATGATGTATAAGTGAGCGTGCAGAGCGTGGGAACGAGAAAACTCATTTCTCTCCATAATAGCTTTTATAATAGCCGTAGTAATTTTTTCCATATCCATATCCATATCCATAGTATTTTGAAGGCTTGTGGATATCAAGCTGATTTAAAATAAAATGATGCACTGGTGCTTTGATTTGACGCAAGCGTTTAAGACCTTCCCGTACCAGTTGATAGGGCGTGGCATTGGCCTTGACGACATATAGCACTCCGCTGGCATATTTCGCTAGCACCAAAGCATCACTGACAGCTATGGTGGGAGCACTGTCAATGACAATATACTCATATTCTTGAGAAAGCTGCTCTAAAAGTTCTCCAAAACGTGAAGATGAAAGCAAATCTAGTGGGTTAGGAGGCACCACACCGCTGACTATGATATCAACATTTCTCCCATCTTCGCTTAGATGATCATTAATACACTCATCCAAATCACGCTCCCCACTGACCAGCTCAGATAATCCAGGAGCTTCGTCACTTAATCCCAGTGACTTAGCTATGCTAGGCCGGCGCATATCCGCGTCAATCAGTAAGGTTTTGGCCATCTGCCCTAGCGCAAAGGCTTGGTTGATAGCAAAGGTTGTTTTCCCTTCGTTTGGAATAGAAGAAGTTACAATTAATATCTTATGTTTGGTATCAAGATTAGATAACATAATACCGGTACGGGCGGTGCGGACAGATTCGGCAAATGCCGATTTGGGCTCCTTCAAAAACATCCACATGGCCTTCAGTTTGTTGTCTCTCTTGCCTATTTTGAGCTTCGGCAAGGCAGTTAACAATGGTAATCCCAATTTTTGTTCTACATCTTCAGGATGTTTGAGTGTGTTATCAAGATATTCAAGGAAAAACGCTAACAGTGTTGAAAAGAGCAAACCTAAGATTAAACCGATAACCACGATCCGTTTTTTTTGAGGCTTATAAGGTATGACACTCACAATCGCCGGTTCGACTACTCGCCCCACAGTTGATTGTAGTGCTTGTACGTCTTGCGAGGCATCAGTTTCCTTAAAGCGGGTAAAAAATAAGTCATACAGTTGACGGTTGATCTCAACCTCTCTCTCTAATGCGCTTAATTGGTATTCTTTTCTGTTAATTGCTTGAATTTTATTCTTATTTTCTTCTAAAATTTGTTCAAGGGTCCTTACATTGGCCCGAGCCAGATCATATTCTTTGGTAATTCTACCAATTGCCCGTTTAATTTGCGTTCTAATATGTTTTTGTGTTGCCTTGAGTTCGGCTTCGGCCGCGACAATTTGAGGATGTTTTTGCCCATAACGTTCACGGAGCTCAGAAATTTTTCTGGCAGTTTCCAATTCTGCTTGTTTTAGGTTTTGTATCAGAGGATGATTGACAATGGCTGGAATAGATTCAAAAGCACTGGAAGATTGACCTCGGAGTTTTTGTACTTGTTTGTACAGATTTTCAACTTTGGCGAGTTGCAGGTGGGCTTCAACCAAGGTGGCTGCCGTTTCTTCGATCTGTTTGGTGGCAAGCGTTTTGACACCGGCTACATTGACGAGACCCTGACTTTCTATATATTGTTGTAGCGTTTTTTCAGATTCGCTCAGTTTTTTGCGTAATCCTTCTAAGCGTTTAGTCAACCATCCGGCGGCTTTATTGGTCATTGCCAATTTCGCCTCCAGATCGTTTTCAATATAAATATCTGCCAAGGCGTTGGGGACATCAGCGGCTAATTTGGGATCGGTAGATTCAAAGCTGATCGCTACTAATTGACTATTACGCACAGCTTTAATGCTTAAATTCTCCATAACGCTCTCAACGAGAGCATTACGCCTACCTTTTTCATCAGCAGTAGTAGGAGTAGGAGATGCCTCCTCAGGTGGCTCCCAGACACCAGGGAGCCAAGAGGAACCCGATTGCTGTACTGTATGTTTTGCCTGATGAGAATTTTTTAGGAGATTGAGCCTATCGATCAATTTTTCGGCTAAAACTCGGGATTTTAGGATCTTCAATTGAGTTTGATAATAGGCTTGCGTTTGCGAACCAAGGCCATAAACTTCTTCAATGGAGATAACCTTAGCTTGGTTAAATTCGATGAGTAACAAAGCCGTGGAACGATAAATATGTGGTAACGAAGCGGTCTTTAATGCAGTAAATAAACCAATCAATATTGTTAGGCCTAAAATTATCCATTTATGTTTATTGATGGTATGCCAGTATGTTCTGAAATCAAATTTCTTTTCTTTTGTATCGTTTTCAGTTGCAGATTTTTCATGTTCGTCACGAACAATAAGGATTTGACTGCCAGCGGGAATCTGCACAGAGCCATTGCCGGTTTGTTTTACATCGTTATTCATATATACAATCAGTTTTTAGTTGTGAAGTTACTCTGGAACTTGGTTATATTGTATTAGTAGATAGTGTACGCACTATATACGCTTATTGTATTTGGGAGTAAAGTGAAAACCATTATTCCACCTGAGATGGCAGGCTATCGTCTTGATAAAGCCCTTGCCGAATTATTTCCGTCCTATTCACGAGCACGTTTACAACAATGGATACGCGATGGATATGTGTTAGTCAATACTGTACCATGGCGTGCTAAAGATAAAGTTAAAGGCTTTGAGTCAGTACAAGTCTCTGTCCAATATGAAGAGGCAGTTGCTTGGAAAGCACAAGTATTGCCCCTCAGCTTGCTTTATGAAGATAAAGATATATTAGTCGTTAATAAACCCGCTGGCTTAGTAGTACATCCTGGAGCGGGTAATCAAGATAACACATTGGTTAATGCCTTGCTATACCAGGCACCTGAGTTGGCACTGTTACCCCGTGCTGGCATTATTCACCGTCTTGATAAAGATACCAGCGGCGTGTTAGTCGTGGCGCGTCATTTAGCCGCGCATACACATTTGGTGACACAACTGCAAGCCAGGGCATTTATGAGAAAATATCAAGCAATCGTCACAGGGGTATTAGTTGCGGGGGGCACGGTGGATGCTCCGATAGGGCGGCATCCAAGGCAGCGCACTCGTATGGCAGTAGTAGAAAACGGCAAACCGGCTATCACTCATTATCGTGTTATCCAACGTTACCGTGCTCATACTCATATTCGTGTACAATTGGAGACGGGACGTACCCATCAAATTCGTGTTCATCTCGCTTATAAGCATTATCCAGTATTAGGTGATCCTGTGTATGGGGGACGTTTGCAAATTCCATCTGCGAGTAGTGATACGTTTAAAAATACCTTGCGGACATTCCAACGTCAAGCTTTACACGCAGCAGAGTTGGGGTTTATTCATCCTAAGAGTGGTGAATGGGTGCAATGGACTGCGCCCTTGCCTAATGATATGCAAATTTTATTGGCTGCACTTGAGAAGGATAGACAAGAACATGCTTAATTTAATTACGCCAATTTGGCCAGCACCACCACAAGTCAAGGCTTACTCAACGACTCGTTATGGCGGCTATTCAAAGCCACCCTATGATGGTTTGAATTTAGCCGATCATGTTGGCGATGAAGCGGTAGCGGCTAATCGTGCGTTGCTTGTCCAAAGCCTTAAATTACCCTCAGAACCGGTATGGCTTAAACAAGTTCATGGTATTCATACAGTTACAGCTAGCCCTGCACACACAAACTGCGCTGCCGATGCCAGCATCGCTAGACAAGCTGGACAAGTCTGCGTTGTCCTCACGGCGGATTGTTTACCAGTGTTATTTTGTGATCGTGCTGGCAGTTGTGTTGCAGCCGTTCATGCGGGGTGGCGTGGTCTCGCAGCTGGTATCTTGGAGGCTACTTTGCAGCGTTTGAATGTGCCTGCTCAAGATATTTTGGTATGGTTAGGACCCGCTATTGGTCCTCAGGCTTTTGAGGTGGGCGAGGAAGTGCGAGCTGCTTTTATGGATTTTCTGGCACAAGCGGCGGATGCGTTTATCCGCAGTCGTAACGCTCATTGGCTGGCTGATTTGTATTTGCTTGCCCGTCAACGTCTGGCTCATCAAGGTGTTACGGCAGTATTTGGGGGGGATTTTTGTACTTATATGGATATAGAACGTTTTTATTCCTATCGGCGCGACAAGGTAACGGGGCGGATGGCAAGTTTGATTTGGTTAAACGGAATAACAGACAAGCGGTGTTTTGGCAACACCGCCAGCCTTGTTGGGTAATTATAATTTTATATATAACATCAATATGTTAAAATTAGAGAATGAAAATAAAATTTAATTTTGTAATACAACATACTAATTATAGTATGGAGTATAGATTAATTTATTAAAATGTTCTATTATAGTAATATTTAAACCAGAATATTCTATTAGCCCATGTGGGTAAAACGTCAGGAGTACAGATTCTATGTTAGAACGCATTATTTCCAATACGGATGGATTTCTTATCCAACACAATTTTCAAAAAATTTTGTCTGCACCAAACGCCTTCCACGCACCAAATGTCAGGAAATATCGTCAACGAACTGTAGATGAACGGGTTTCCTTAGAATTACTAGAGTGTAGTGTCCAAAGAGATATTCAAGCAAATGTGCCAAGTCAGATAGTACATACTTTCCAAGGGCATGAGGATTGGGTCAATTCTATAGCTTTGAGTCCTGATGGACGAATTCTCGCATCTGGAAGCGAGGACACAACTATCAAGCTATGGGATATAAGTACGGGCAAGCTATTGCGTACTTTGAAAAGTCGCTGGTGGCGAAAAGGGCATAAAACACCCGTCTTATCTGTTGCTTTTAATCAGGATGGAAGTCTCCTGATATCGGGGAGCGATGATAACACTATTAAAATATGGGAAGTGAGTACAGGTAGTCTACTCTACACCCTGCAAAAAGAAAGAATGTGGGTGAATTCGATCTCCTTTAGTCCTGACGGACGTACCTTAGCATCGACAGATGATGCCTTCATCAGGTTGTGGGAATTGAGGACAGGTAAAGTACTGTTGGAGTCGTGTGGGCTAAATACTGCTACCTTCAGTCCCGATGGTGGCACTCTCGTTGCCGGCAGTGTGAATAACACGGTTAAGTTGTGGGACGTCAAGACGGGTAAAGAAATCCGTACTTTAAAAAGGCATACTAAATATGTCAGCTCTTTAAGCTTCAGCCCTGATGGACGTACACTGGCATCAGGTAGTGATGACAATACGATCAAGTTGTGGGATGTGAGTACGGGTAAAATGCTGGCTACTTTGGAAGGGCATTGGCATTCCGTGTGTTTTCTCGTTTTTCATCCAAACGGACAAATGTTGGCTTCTGGTAGCTGTGATAAAACCATTAAATTGTGGGATGTCAATAGTCACAAGGAGCTGGCTACCTTGCAAGGGCATGATTGCATGGTGAAATCTCTTGCCTTTTGTCCCGCTGGAGGTACGCTAGTTTCGGCAAGTGAAGATAAGACTATTAAGGTTTGGCAATAGCAGTCGCTAGACAAAAACAATATTTAATGTGTGTATTTGAACATTGTTCAAAGTAGGCGTCCAAGATTTATCTTGGACTCCTAGCCCGTATTTCAGATAAAAATGACCATTAGTCGGTTATCCAAAATTTAAGATTGATTTTTTCGATTATTATTTATCCTAAGCCATCTCTTTGCCTAAGCTCAGTGACTTTTTAAGAAAAACCCCGCAGTTTAAAACATCAAAGCAGTTTTTTTTTTAAAAGGGACAAGTCTATTTATTTGTTAGGATAATTATGTTTTCTACAAATCAAAACACAGTAACTGATAGCACCAATGCTGGAAAAGCGAGTGCGAACCCGACAGTTGATGAAAACAAAAGCTCTCTTGAAGAACGCCTTAAGCATCTTGAAGAGGCTCATAAAATCACCCGATCACAAATATCTCGGCTCAGCCAAGCTAAATCGGAAGTTTTACGTTTAAAAATCCAGGTGGAAAAAAGTGCAGCTAGTTTGGCTAAAGGACACGATATCCATGATTCCCAACTAGAAATTACTAAGTTAGGTAAATTAATTAAGAAAAAAAATGAGGAATACAAAACACTTCAGAAAAGAATTGTTAATATCATTGAACAAGCCCAAAAATACTCTGACTTATTCAGGAAACAACTTGAGGAGGTACAGGATAAAGTAAAACTTTTGGAAGGAGAAAAAGTGAGGTTATTACGTGGTAGCAGAGGCAAATTTATGAAGGGAATATTGGTAGGTTTCGTGTTCAGTATTTTTATGGCGGCATTGGCTATGAGTGCAAGGTACGTCTTGTATTTTTGAGAGTGTCAGTTATCATAATAGGATTTTTTGGTGTTCGCCTTAAAAATCCTATTTCTTCAAGAAATAGGATTTTTTGGTATTCTAACTAAGAACTCGATTTAAACATTTAACAATTTCAGCCCAGTTCACTTGTTCAGTCCTATGGCACCAAGATATCCGTAATGCTCCTTGTATTTCTGTCTCCCCCATTGCTTTCAGCACATGACTCGGCGTATAGCTAGAAGAGGTACAAGCTGAGCCATTGGAAATGGCGACAAGCCCTTTTAATGCCAGCATAGCCGCCTCAGAGTCAAGTCCACCAATAGAAAAATTAATGACATGGGGTAAGCAACGCGCTGGATCACCATGAATCACCGGCTTTAATGGTGCTAAACCTTCTAAAACTTGGTCACGAAATACGCGACAAATATTGGCACGTTTTTCAGCTTGCTTTAATGCAAGCTCAGTCGCTACGCCAAATCCAACAATTAAATGTACTGGCAAAGTACCTGGTCTTAATCCCCGTTCTTGTCCTCCACCGTACATTAGTGCTGTTAGCGGCACTTTCTGATAAGCACGACGACGCACAATCAACGTTCCGACACCTTTAGGGCCATAAATTTTATGGCCACTGGCACTGATCAAATCGATACGTGGATGGCGCAGTGTCGGAATATCCTTACCAAATCCTTGTGCCGCGTCAACATGAAAATAAGCCGGATGCGTTGCGAGCCGTTCTGCAATTTCAGCTAGAGGTTGAATAACCCCCGTTTCATTATTGACATGCATCACTGACACGAGCAAAGTGTCATCCCTAACGGCATCTTTAATAGCATCGGCTTCAACCCAACCACCCTTGGTAGGCGGCACCAGGGTAACATCAAATCCACTTTTTTTGAGTATTGCTAATGGCTCTAACACCGCTTTATGTTCAATTTTGGTGCTAACAATATGTTTTTTAGAATTTTGTTCACCATAGGTTTTGAGACCTAAAATAGCTAAGTTATTACTCTCGGTAGCACCGCTGGTAAAAATCACTTCTTCACGGCTGGCAGCCACCATTTCTGCAATCTTGTCACGCGCATTTTGAACTGCTTGTTTGGCACGCACCCCAAACTCATGGGTACGACTCCCAGCATTACCAAATTCTGTTGTCATGTATTTCAACACCGCGTCACACACTGCGGGTTCCATCGGCGTTGTTGCATTACAATCGAGATATGTTGTCATAGATAAACCTTTGTGCAATGTGCTGAATTTAAATTTTTTTTGTCTGAATCAGAATTTTCTGAATTTGAGAATTTTCAGGATTAAATTAATTTATACTGGTTTTATTCTGCAAATTCTTAAATTCTGAAAATTCTGATTCAGACAAATTCAATTCATGATTCGGTACTTATGTTAAAATTAACATCTGGAGTGCAAGGCGTACCTTGCATAACTCATTAAGTTAACTTATAACTAGTCATGCAAAGTAAAACCGCTTTTATTCAAGGTTTTAAAAAAGCCATCAAAATACTGATTGAACAAACGCAAGCCCTTTATTTAATGGACGAAATTCCTTGGGTTGTTGGCTATAGTGGCGGAAAAGATTCAACGGCTGCCTTGCAATTGGTTTGGTACGCCATTTCTGAGCTTCCCAAAAATAAACGTACTAAATCTGTCTACGTTATTAGCACAGACACCTTGGTTGAAAATCCAATTGTCGCCTTGTGGGTTGAACACTCTTTAAAGACGATGAAACAAGCTGCCATCGAGCAAGATTTACCCATCACCCCACATCGTCTCGTCCCAGCAGTGCCCGATCGATTTTGGGTCAATCTCATTGGGCGCGGCTATCCTGCACCACGTCCTAAATTTCGTTGGTGTACCAATCGCCTTAAAATTAATCCCTCTAATAATTTTATTAATAGTGTCATTCGACAAAACGGGCAAGTCATTTTGATACTCGGCACCCGCAAAGCGGAAAGTGTAGTACGTGCCGCTAACATGAAAAAACACGAAAAAAACAGTACCAGAGAACAACTTGCAACCAATGCCAGTTTACCCAATAGTTGGATTTATACCCCCCTTGCTGATTGGACAAACGATGATGTTTGGATGTACATCACTCAAGTTGAAAATCCCTGGGGATATAACAATAAAGCACTCCTTAGCATGTACCAAGGCGCAACTGCCGATGGCGAATGTCCTTTAGTGCTTGATACCAGCACACCTAGCTGTGGTGATAGTCGCTTTGGCTGCTACGTTTGCACGATGGTTGAACAAGATAAATCTATGCAAGCGATGATTCAAAATGATGAAGAAAAAGAATGGATGCTCCCTTTGATGCACCTTCGCAATCAATGGCTCGATACCAAAGAAGATCGTAAACATCGTGATTTTCGCCGAATGAATGGCGCTTTAAAACTTTTTGGCGGGCGATTGGTGCATGGACCTTATAAACAAGTCTATCGTGAAAAACTGTTAGAGGCAGTGTTACAAGCACAACAGGCGGTACAAAAAAATGGCCCCCCTGAAGTCAAAAACCTGACATTGATTACTTATGAAGAATTAGAAGAAATACGTCGTATTTGGGTGATGGAAAAACATGAGATTGAAGACAATTTGCCGGGCATTTATGAGCGTGTAATGGGAAAACCCTATGAGGGCAAACGCCTAGATGATAATCAAATTTTTCAACCAGAAGACATTAAACTTTTGAAAGAAGTTTGTCAACAAGCAGGCGATGAAGAAAAAATCCATTTTCAACTTATCCGTGAATTGCTTCATCTTGAGCAACAACATCGCACAATGGCACGTCGCGCTGGACTTTATGAGGCACTTGATAAAGCCCTAGAACGTAACGCATTTACCAATGCACAAGAAGCTGAAGAATTTGCATTAAGACGGCAAAGTGCGATAGCCCAAGTGCGGGGGGAAAATGAGCCAACGGACAATCTACCCCTTTTTTCATAACTGATCGTTCCCACCCCCCACCCCCGCCATGAGCTAAAGCTCATGACTAAAAGCTCAAGTCCCCTAAAGGGGACTAAAACTCTCATGAGTAGGTTTAGTCGGCTTTAGCCGACTTACGCTGTTAGCCATGAGCTTTAGCTCATGGCGGGTGGAATGACAACTCCTCCTTGGGATATTATTGCTAATAATGATTTTTGAAGAAATTGTTTTACATAATTTTGGTATCTATAAAGGTCGTCATGTTGTTAAACTAACACCGCCCTCTCCCAAAAAAACTATTATTTTACTGGGTGGACTCAACGGTAGCGGAAAAACAACCCTATTGGATGCCCTACAACTAACACTCTATGGCAAATTTTTTGCCAAATACTCAAACCGAGGCAATATAAATTATTTTGATTACTTAGGCAGCATGATTAATTACCATGTCGATCCCAGCAACGGTGCAGCCCTTGAGTTACAATTTAAACATTTCAAAAATGGCAAAGAAGAATCTATTCGCGTCCACCGTTCATGGTATTCAACTGGCAAAAATATCAAAGAAATAGTAGAAGTTAAACGCGATGGCATTTTGGATCCTATCATCACAACTAGCTGGTATGAATACGTTGAAGAATTTATACCCGCCAAAATTTCTAGCTTGTTTTTTTTTGATGGAGAAAAGATAGAAGCATTTGCGGATCAAAACAAGGCAGGTGTACTACTCAGAACAGGTATTCACGCCTTATTAGGCTTGGACTTAGTTGATCGTTTATCGACAGACTTATTAACACTGGAACGTAAACGCAAAGCACAACTCCAATCACAACAAACTCGCGCTAGTCTCAGTGCATTAGAAACAGAAATTGAGGGGCTAGAAAAAAAATCCAAAGAGATTGCACAACAGAAAACTGAGGCACAACATCGTTTAACTCAAGCAAAAAAAGAGCAAGACAAGCTCAAAGAAGAATACCGTCGTGAAGGCGGAGAACTCTTTGAACAAAGGGGGAATATTGAAAATCAACTGAAAACTGCTCAAGAAAAATTGTTTATTTTAGAAGAACAATTGCGTGAACTGGCAACGGGTGATGCCCCCTTAATCTTGGTACAACACTTACTCCGTGAAACTGAACAGCAAGCCATTGCCGAAAAAAAAGCCAAACATCTCAGTGGACTTCACGAAGAACTGGAAAAACGCGATGCTACTTTATTGCAGTTATTAAAACAACATAAGGTAAAGCAATCAGCACTGAGAGCCGTTGAAACCTTCATTCAAGCGGAACAACAAAAACGTGAAAACTCTCTTAAAACAGAATGTTATCTAAATATTGACACCAAGCATTTTGTACCATTGCATTTTAAACAAATCATTGCAAATGCAAACACACTGATTGCACAATCCGAAGCCGTCACAGATGAAATCAACGCTTGTGAACAACAACTCGCGAGTATTCCTGATCCAGAAAGTTTAGAAGGTGTTACGGAGCGACTTGCTAACATACAAACTGAAATTGAAAAAAACAATTTACTGATTAAAAGATTGGAACATGAATATGATGTGATTTGCCGTAAAATGGCACGTCGAAAAGCTCAAATGGTTGAAGTCTCCGAAACGGAGATGCAGGAACAATTTACGAATGAAACCACCCAACGTGTCATCAAACACACCGATAAAGTACGCAGCACCCTAGAAAAATTTGCTCATGCTGTCACACAAAAACATATTCTGCAACTAGAATCACTGATTTTAGATAGTTTTCAGCAATTGAGCCGAAAAGAGCATTTTATAAATAAAATCGAAATTGAACCGAAAAATTATACACTGACGCTCTACACTGCCACTCAGGAAAAAGTATTACCTGAAAGTCTCTCAGCGGGAGAAAGGCAATTACTTGCGGTATCGATTTTATGGGGATTAAGCCGCGCCTCTGGACGCCCCTTACCAGCAATCATTGATACGCCACTCAGTCGATTGGATGGCAAGCACCGCAAAAATTTAGTTGATAACTATTTTTATCAGGCGAGTCATCAGGTGATTTTGCTATCAACCGATGAGGAAATTAATAAAAAATATTACCGCTGCCTCAAACCGGCGATTGGGCGTGAATATCATATTAGCTACGAAGAAGATAAGGACTCATCTGTTATTAATCCTGGTTACTTTTTCTAACTTAGCACTTTTGTCATTTCGACCAACGGGAGAAATCTTGGAGCGGCTAAAGATTTCTCCCGCTGGTCGAAATGACAGAAAACGAGACAAGCTTTTGTCATCCAGACGACAGGAGGGATCTTGGAACGGCTAAAGATTTCTCCCGCTGGTCGAAATGACAGTTTGGTTGCCTACCTTGCACGAAAAACCAATGACAATTGAAACCGTTAGACTTACCGAAAAAGCCAAAACTTATTTAGTAATGCTAAAACGCAAGACAGGCATTAAAAATTGGAATGTTCTCTGTCGATGGGCATTTTGCGTTTCATTAAACGATCCATCAATACCACCGAAAGAAAAGCTCCAAACGGATAGTCCTATAGAAATGACGTGGAAAGTTTTTGGAGGGAAACATGCGGAGCTATACTTTGCTTTGTTGCAGCAACGTTGCAAACAGGATGGTTTTGAACTATCAGCCAATACAATCAATGAACAATTTAAATTACACCTTCACCGAGGCATTGCTTATTTGGCAACCAATAGCAAGCTGACGAATATTTCTAAGCTGTTGGGATTGATAGAAAATAAAAATCAATCTAAATAAATCTGGTGTGCAAGCTACAATACGACAGCCAATAGAGATGAATCAAAATAAATTAAATGTTTTTTTTTGAAACGTCCAGCTTGAAAGAGAAAAAACGAAATAAATATTAATGTTTTGATCTTACCACCTATCAGTTTATAAAAAATGTCTGAACCTTGATTTTTTTGATTCTAAGGATTAGCTTGAAATTTGCCGTTGTCACTGTCATCAGGGTCATCTTTACAATCCTTCTAATCAAGGTTCAGACATTTTTTTTTTGCAAACTGATAGGTGGTAATGCAGTGTTCCATCCAAGATAAATCTTGGATTCCTTTTTTGATAAAATTTAAATTTGATGGTTTTATTCGTTGTACAACGGCAATCAATGTAAAACCGGATTAAAGTAATTGTTATCTTTGTTTGTTGACATCTAGTATTGATGTCAGACGACGTTCCATTTCCCGGCAAGGCTGAATATTATGTACGCTGAACTTTTAAAGCAGTTTGAAAACGTCGAAAATTTGGGCGGTAAAGCGTGGCAACATGCCATGAATGTTGATTCGATAGAACAAATGAATATTAAAGACTGCTCGCTTCATTGTTTTCACTATCAACAAATGATTGAAATGCTCTTTAAATATTTGTTGGAAACAAAAAGCAAACATCATCTATATTCGCGGACACATAAACTGAATAATTTGCTTGAAGAACTGATCGAATATACCGCCTTCAGAACAGACAAATCCAGCTACAGAATGGCTTTACAAGTCATCACGGTGTGCGCTGAGGAATACCGTTATAATTTTTTGATAGATTGTGAGGGGTATCGTGACAGCGTGCAAATTGCCAATGAATTATTAAAGGAATTATTAGACTTTGATAAGACTTGAGCAAGTAGGGTGGGCTTACCACCTATCAGTTTGTAAAAACTGTTTGAACCTTGATGGGTAAGGATTAGCTTGAAATCACTGTCATCATGGTCATCTTTACAATCCTTGTAATCAAGGTTCAGACATTTTTTTGTCAAACTGATAGGTGGTAAGTGTTTTGATTTATCTATTAGCTGTTGTTAAGCTTGTGTGATATATCAATAAGCATTCTTATGCACAAATCCCTTCCAAATCGTCCAAAATACAATTTTAAGATCAAGCCACAATGACCAATTATCGATATAATCAAGATCATAATAAATGCGTTTCTCCATTTTTGGTAGATCTGTTTGGCCCCGACAACCGTGGATCTGCGCCAAACCGGTAATGCCCGGCTTGACCATATGGCGTAACATATATCGATGAATAAGAGGTCGATATTCCTCATTATGAGATATGGCATGAGGCCGAGGACCTACCACCGACATTTGCCCTTGAAGCACATTGAAAAACTGTGGCAACTCATCCAAAGAGGTGCGCCGTAAAAAGCGACCGAATGGCGTCACTCTATCATCATTTGGTTTAGCCTGGGTAATCTCCTCATTTTCACAGACATTCATGCTACGGAATTTCCAAACCCAGATTTTTTCTCCTCCCAAACCATATCGACGTTGTTTGAACAAAAATGGCCCTGGAGAAGTCAATTTCACCCCCAATGCAATGAAGAACATTGGTATCGCCGCCACTAGAAGAATTAACAAACTCAAAATAATATCTTCCACGCGCTTTAAAAAACCACCCAACCCCAATAATGGAGTGCCATAAATACTCACCACTGGCAGCCCACCGACATCTTGCCAACGGCTGTGAAGTAGTTCAAATACAAACAAATCGGGCACCAAATAAACGGTTATAGCATTATCCGCCAAATCTGAGACAAGTTTTTTGACCTGTGGCTCAGCGTTCATGGGTAAAGTAATATAGACTGAATCTATTCCCCCCTTTTTTCCATCCTCTATCAAATCATTGAGATTGCCCTTCACCTCTAGTGACTCAAACGAGGAGCCGCGTTCCAGTTTATCATCATAAAAACCAAGAATAGTAAAACCCATTGATGGGTGGGTGCGAATTGTATTTAGCAATCTTTTTCCCAAATCATTCGCCCCGACAATAACAATCCGGCGAGTATTATATCCAATATGCCGTAACTTTTTTAATAAAAATCGAATCCATGAGCGCCATAAGCCAATAGTCAGGGGTACCAAGATAAACCAAGTTAACATGATTTGACGTGAATATACTTCTGAAACTTTAGTTATAAAAGCGAATAACAATAATATTAGCACCGTCCAAAACCAACTCCAAAGTAGATAACGCAATTCCAATGAAACGCTTGCCCCACGCCATGAGTCATACAATCCATTCATTTCTGCCAAAAAATAAAACACCAACACACCCACTAGGGCAGCAACTCCTTCCCGTTCTCCCCATGGATAGTCAGATAACCAGACAGATAACCAAAGAGCGCCTACCAATAACAGCGCGTCACTTAAGCGTTGTATAATATCAACAACGGATTGATGTGTGCGAATGAATCCTAATTGAGACATAAAATATCCTTGCTTGTGTTTTTCACTACAGTACCTGCTAACAAAATATAATAAACCTATTGATTTATAAGTAATATTTTATTATGCACCGAGCTGGTGTTATTTTTAGTGAATTATTATATTTAAT
>Ga0209780_1001558_pt1 | contig 15265 bp, 12 predicted proteins | sample WorMetexBAHAMAS2_FD_187384 | JGI IMG/M metagenome (GOLD analysis project Ga0209780, IMG submission 187384) | Marine gutless worms symbiont microbial communities from Max Planck institute for Marine Microbiology, Germany - Inanidrilus exumae... | ecosystem: Host-associated > Annelida > Digestive... | reverse complement strand
CCTTAAAATATGCCCTGAAGAGCGGTATAAGTTTATCTTTCTTATGTTAGCCTAATTCATAATTTTAGCCCAAATATTCCTACTAAAAGCCGCCTGGTTGAGTGGTTGCATCACACATCCACTGTGCAAAGTAACAAAGTAAACATATTCGAGTAATATTCTTGTCAGAGCTGAAACTACTGTAGATTTCACTCAACTACTTAAGTACTGTAACACGTTACTTTAACTTCGTTACTGGACAAACCTGTCCAGTGCCAATAATATCAGTAACTTCTGTCTGCTGATAGTTACACATATAGTTATAAAAGCATAATACTCAAAATAATAGTTTTATTTCTAGTTATTATTACAAATTACAATGTCATTACTAACATGTAGGGCCTAATCCAGCAAAGCAGTCTGTGGAGACCGTGGAATGACTAGAAGCTTCCCCAGCGGATCACGGGGACTGGGCAGAAACCTGACAACCAAATGGATGTACCGTATTTCCTCTAATACAAGCCGGGTCTCTAATAGAAGCCGGGGGAGGTCTAAGGGCGAATACACTGCCAGACTGGTAGGCCCTCCGTTTATTTCGCTTTGCAGTAATAAATATAAAACCAAGAATCTTGGTGTTTTAAATACATGTTCATTGGTGAACCGGGTGGTTCAAATAGAAGCCGGGTCTCTAATAGAAGCCGGGGGGTCTGACAGTTCTAATAGAAGCCGCGGGCTTCTATTAGAGGAAATACGGTATGCATAAATTTTGACAAGTGATCTCTAATCACTTTGCAATTCCCGACTTTCCATCTTAATCACGTGACTGAAGGTGTTGCAGTCATGTCATAACAGTATGATAAAACACACACACACACACAAGGGTCACCACCGTGAACTTATAATTACTATTTTACTAACATGTTCACACCCACGTGCAGCTATAAAAACACAACATATAACACAAGTACATAATTACGTCCAGATGTTACTGTAACAGAATTCACTCAAAATGATGAACATTTCAATTACAAGGTGGAAAACATGCCAAAAATAATAGACGAATGTAATATCTAGAAAAGGAGTTTAGTACATAGAGCGGCACCTACAATGTAGCTTTCAGTACTTCCATATGCCATTACTGGGCACTTAACAAAACTGACAGGAAACTTGTATGATTTATAGCACCACGGTACAAAAATGCACAAATTAACGTGTAACTGATACCACACGACAGAACACATTCTAAGTGTGCAAAATTGAAAACACTGCGATCTATTAGCGCAATGCTATGCGCTCTTGACTAGTAATCAACAGATCTGTAAATTACAGCACGTATCAACAAGTCAACATACACCCACGAACACGAGGGATGAACTAGCAGCTGAACTGAAACTTACGCAAACTCGTATCTGCAGTACTGTACGCCTTTAAACCACAGATAATGACACTGTTAACTACACGCAAACAAATACGTCGGTCCTCGTTCTGTCGGGACGAAATGTACGCTGGCCGCGTCGCATGTTGCCCCCTGGTGAGTCACGTTCAGTATGCGTCGCACGCCCTATTAAGGTTAGAAAAAAGATGGGACAGACGGATGGGAGGAAGCCAGACCGATGCAATTTGCATTCCGCTAGACGCGGCCAGCGTTATAAATCCCAGAACTTGTCACCTGTGACACGCCAATGTGTTCACTTTGCAAAGTGTCCCGCCGCATGCGCCACGCGCTAAAAACGTCCACAGTGCAATTCACTGGAGCTCCTCAGCAACGATGCCATGAACAGTTTTCTGGTGCGTCAGCAGCGTGCTTTTCGCGTAGAACACACGCTGGCAATCTTCGACGCCGCAGAAGAACGCCATCTGGTGAGCGACGCCGAACAGGGCGCCATGTTTGAGGCGCTGGTGCCGGTCAAGACTGCGCTTGTGCTGGAAGCCGAGGCCACAGTTACGATACTGACACATGTGCAAATCACCTCCGACATCACACGAACTACCACGGTCAGGTTCCACGTCCTAAAACGTCCACAAATCACGACTATGCTCATACGCACACAGCCAGAACACATAGCAGGCAGCCAACTCACGGTGAAGTTTAAGACTCTGTCGTGACGTGTGAATATTCTGCTAAATGAAATATACCGGCAATCGCATTAGAGCACTTTCACTTTTACATTCAACAGGGAAATATGCTCTTCTGCATGTACGATTCGTAAAAACAGTTATTTCAATACACAGCACAAGCACAGCGGACCAATGCACAGAACTATTATATATCATGCTTTTCAATAGCATCATTGGATTGGTCGGTCAGTCGGTTAGTTTAACGGCGCTTTCAACACAATGGTGCGGTAAAAAACCCACAACGTAAGCATCATTTACTCCAAATGCAACATCCTCCAACGTTCAGCTGCTAATGCTGCAGAAACATTACAGCGTATCATTGGTGACAAATCCGTGGACAGTTTTCTGGTGTTTGGCAAGCGTGCTTTTGCAGTAGAAAGTTCGACGGCAATGCTGGATACTGCAGAAGAATGCCATTTGTTGTGCGGCACCATACAGGGCACCGTGCACCTGGCGCTGGTGGCGAATCAGATTGCGTTTGTACTGAAAGCTGCGACCACACTCAGCGTACTGACACACATGCGTAGAAACGTCCTCACGCTCTTCTCCTTCAACGGCAGGTTCCGCTAATGAACTACGGTCAATTCCAAAGTCCTGAATAACAGCATAAACAAACCATCATCGATGGACCAAATGACTGCAAATACATCAGTTTAAATTACATGTTTAAGTTCAATGTATTGACAGACACCACAGGCCTGACAGAAGGACAGTGGTCACCACGGCGATAATCTTCAACTACCCGCAATGAGTTTACAAGAGTAAAAAAACATCAAACAAATGTCCAAATATTCTGGAATGAAATACACAACAAACCAGAATAAAATCGTCATGTTTTGACAGCATAAAAATGTGTACATTTAACAACAGAAAACTAAACCATCATAAAAATCGCAACAATGACTATAGATCTTTGCATGTGTATAAGAAACTATTAACACATTCTTCAACCACACACGGTGACTTTTAGTTTCCATATGAAACAAAATTTGAAATTATCAATGTTTTGTGCACTGCGCTAACATACCACAGACTGTAAACTTGCTGATTTTCCACAATACACTCCTTAATGCTACTGACACAAATATCCTGTCAAAAACACACAAATTTATACGAAATAACACGCTAAAAGTGTGCACCATTCCAGGCCAATAACTTTACAAATTTTGTAAAAGCAAAACCATCACACTGAAAGCAATGGAACATCAGCAGGATAAACAGCTGATAACTTGACCCATAACCACAAAAACACCTTCCAAACCAAAATTGTGCAGAAACCACAAAAATATGTGTAATGTTCGATGAAATTTGGCATGTTATAGTGGCGTCACCCTGCAGCACAGAAAAAGTGAACGTGAGACATAACTCCGCTCATTGGTTGGTTTGGAGATTAAAGACCCCTTTCAGCACAAAAACAGGCTATACTGGGGACAAGGTCTTGGGTGGAGATTTAGTTCCGCCAGGTTAAGGATGGCCAACTATACAGTAACGTCTCGACCTCGTTGCCTTTTTGTTCAGCGACAACACAAAATTGGAAAGGATACGTGAAGGCTCACTTAAGTTATTACGCTAGCACCTACAACAAGGTGGAAAGTAACCAATCACCACAAAACCTATTTATCAGTTCTATGTGATATCTTGTGTAACTGCTGTTCTTCAGTTCCTATAACATAGCAGTTGCGTAACGACTTTTGTTGTATAATATCTTTTCTGTGTTGGTCTGATTCTGGAATGTTCTCTAAGGTAAAAACCCCCAAAAAGCACCTGGGGGGACCTCTTACAACACCCCTCATTGTCGTGCAGCATAAAATTTCCACGAAAATTTGCCATGGCAACATAAGAGATCCATACTATTTTGCACCATGTTTCAATTGTTTCCTGTTCCATCAGCAGTTTCACAACCGGGGTCCTAGAAAATGTTTGGAGAATGCGCCACCAAGGCTTTCTGCTTACTACTCAGTTAACTGTTTAGCAAAGTAAATCAAATTCTACAAGCAAAAATACCGGCGGACACAAACATATCTGTAACTGCACAAGAGCACAAGACATTTGCCAATTTGGGGCAAAAATAACTGAAAAGTTCCTAATTTTCACAATCTGGGTTAAGGTAAAAGTGGTCATAGATCTGCTTCCTTCTGCTCAATTCCACATTTACCACTGACAACAGGTGGGCTAAAATCCGAAAATCAACAACAGAGTAACAGCAATGCATGCTGCTAGTAAGCACATGACACCCAGATGACAGGACGTACACATTTACCACAATAATAGCAAGAATGCCACAATGAACTTCACATTCGAGTCACATGGCAAAGCAATGCAGTTTTCAAGACACAGAACAAATGACAAAATGAAAATATTGCAAAAACAAATAAATAAAAAGATGGTTTAAATTAAAACAGGATGCAGTTGGAGATTGCAGACTTCACTCCGGTGCCATCACCTGGTGAACTCTATGAAGCATATACGTTGTCTCTCATTCTGTTCATTCTCTCTATTATAAATTGTGATAACATGACGTCACCCACAAAACACCAAGTACATGATGTACCGCATTGCCGTCAAAGGAGGATCGAGCCACGGCCACAGGTAACATGTACAGAAAATTTGGTTAAATTTGGACGTGTTAGTTTTTGAGATATTTGAGCAAATAAACGAACAGACAGACATGCTAATCACAATACTTTGCACCCAAAATAATTAAATTCGATTTAAATAATTACGTAGTTCTGGTGGAACACTGGCTGTAATACTTCGCTCCACATGCCATACACATCGGTAGATTAAGCTTGCTGTGCTCAGATGATCCACATGACACTAGTATAACAGTTTAGATGACTGGACTGATCTATGCATGTGCATAGATCCGCTGAGCTACCCATTTCATATATGGTGCAATGACTGTGGCTAGTAATAACCAACTGACAATAAAAAAAGTCCAAACAGCTATGGTCTGATTCACATGGCCCCTTTCCAAAATTTTTACATCCACATTATTACTAAACCTCGGCAACATCTCTCCACTCAAAGGCCAACTGATGGATCAAGAACATGATAAGGTTCAGTGGGTGACTTTCTATGTTCACGTCCACTCTCACACTGTTCGTTGGTTAACCAGTCTGTATAAACTTTGCTCAAATATTCACCCCCAGATGTTCTGTGTATAGATCTGGCCCAACCTAGATTACTTCACTGGAAAGAAGGCAGTTAAATAACAACTGAAAAGGAACATTAAAACTGCACATACTTGTTATGATGAAAATGTGCATGCAGCCAGAAATAAAACTATTTAAATGCGCCACAAAATGTTTGCCCAAACTGTAGATCGAAAACAGTCACATGCCAATGCTCAGCCAATGTCAACCACGCCAGCTGATCAGCTCAGCTCAGTGGATGTAATTCGCCCCATGAATGCAATGCTGGTGCTTTGCCAGAGCGCCCCTGGAGTAGAAAGCACGACCACAATTCGGCACTCTACAGAAAAATGTCACCAGCTGATCACTGCCATAGATTCCACCATGTTTCTTGCGCTGATGCACATTTAGGTTGCACTTGTACTTAAACGAATGCTCGCAGCCGGGATATGGACACACAAATGGAAGCTCATCGTGTTCATCGGTCGGTGCAAGCTGATGTTCAGATTCCACATTCTGAAATCCAAACATGTTTGTGCAATGTGCAGTTACAAAATACGTAGTTTTCAATATCCTTACAACACTTTTTGGACATGGAGTTAATCAGTGAAGCCAAGAAAGGATATTTTTCTTCAGTATTAAGCTGCTAATGTGCAACCAGCAATACTTTATTAGCAACAAGAATATGGACTTGACATGGATGCCTTCACTACCCACACTAACCAACTCCATTAGTTCAACAATAAAAAGCACAAACATAAAGCAGAACTATTTGACTGAATGCCAAAACATAAACATATTACACAGACGTGTTGTACAGATGTAGTAAATTTTGGAAGAATACATTTATCTATCTACATTATTATTACCAGTACTGCAAATTCAACGATATTCTAATCAGCAATGTTACTGAAACCATCCTGCATCCATCAAATATTTCACAATATTATAAATGATCAAAAGAAACAATTAAGTTGTATGCTTTGTCTCAGCACAGTTTGGTAAAATTCAACAAAAACGACTCTACCAGGAGCAGAGTCATTAGACATTGAATGCCAACACAGTAGTTGGGTGTCAAAAGTAAAACAAAATATACTGTTAGACAATGCGTATTAATAAACCATCCAAAGAAACAAAAACCATGCACACTACAGGCGACAGTGAAACAAGACTCAATTCTTCCCGGGTACAAAGCTTCACGGATGTACACAGTCATATAAACAGAAATCAATCCAAATAACGAATCAATGTTCAAACGCATATAATCACGCAAAATTGTCATCAGAGACAGACACGAGTCCATGTAAGTATTTCTGGTGCTTTGCCAGAGAAGACCTGCTATAGAAAGTGCGTCCACAGTTCTTAATCCGGCAGAAGAATGCCACAAGCTTATCACCACCGTAAACTCCACCGTGTTTCGTACGCTGATGAAACACGCAGCCCTTCTTGTACCTAAATCTATGCCCACAGCCTGGGTACGGGCAGGTGAATAGCACCTCTTCACCATCTTGCCACGGCTCTTCAACTTCTTCCTTGGCCGCTGCTGTTGCTGAACTCAGCATGCCATCCTGAAATTCACATCAGTAAGCACTAATGGACACAAATGTATAGCAGCCATGCATCAACTGCTCGTGTGTATCTTGCTACATATAAACACAGAACGTCATTTAATGGACTCAACCAGAAGCTTCACACAAAATGCAAACCTACCAGTTGAATTTTGACAAAAGACAAACGAAATATAATGTCAGACCAAGACAATGTGTATCAGTAAACCAACCAAAAAAAATAAAAGTCACGCACACAGTGCCATGGTTAATTTATAGTGTATAAAGATATACGAGCAAAATCACGCTACACGTAATTTTGGCTCGATTTGGGCCGTCGGCTAGCCCGTCTGCCCAGCCTTGCTTGTACCCGCGCGCCCAGCCCTCCATCCGCGTAAGCCACGCCCCCTCTATTCCGGCCCGCAGCTCGCCGCTTGCCGCCTGTGCTTGCCTCGCCCGACCGTCCGTCCATCCACGTGAGCCATGCCCCGTGGCCATCTTCGCAATCCGATTATTATATGTAGATACAAGGTGGCATACAAAATCCGGACCATTAGTGAAAAATACCAAATATTTCACAAGGCAATGTAGTGACATATTTAACATGGCTGGATAGTTAATGATGATTTCATGAAAAAATATTTAATGCTCAATCGAAGGTAAAAAAAATTCGAAAACCAGCATGTAGCAAAGTGATAGGCAAGAGTAGAGAGGTAACTTTTTCCACTCATAGTATCTAACGGCAGATTTTTTGTGCCACTTGTAAATCTACATAACGGACACCAGGCTAATTACAAAGCATGTAGTTTTCAACTACTAGGCAGGCACATATAAACGTTAATATGGACATTCTAGCTTGAATGAGACGTGTTTAACAGTGCACTTGACATGTCCTGTTCGCGACATACAATCAGGTTCCTTTACTGACAAGTCTTCCCAGCAAGCACTTGTACCAGTACTTACAGCAACAATCACAGCAACCAAGACAAAGTTGTAAAGAATTACACAAAACACTAATATAACCAAACATGAGCAAGTGGCCTAGTACAAAAATGCAAAAACTCGAAAGCCGTCACTCAGGGTCGCACCGACACTACAGCAACATTTTTAGGTGACTGGGAATTTTTGGCTGGATGATTCTTACTGACAGTTTCCACTTCACGTCTGCGTGTTATCCACGGTGCCATAACTATTTTTGCAACTACACTTTCAGTTTTCATTACCCTCCCTAACCCTAACTTTAAGAGTTTTTTTACCTATGACGTGATCTTCAAACTGAAAACAGTATGCCAAATATCCAAGTCAAACATCAAAGTTGTTGTCTGGACTCACCCACTCAGCAGAGTAACCGCTCTACCCGGACCACTAAAGTAGTTGGTGAAAAACACGAAAACTGAACCAACACGAAGACGAACAGTTCATGTATGCCACTGTGGTATACAACGCAGCACAGAACAGTTCTGATAATTGTCCCTTTTAACCTCCAAACATTACAATCATCACTGCTCAGATGTTGTGCTTGGATGGGAGACAAATGCTCAGTGCAAATGTTAGTACAACTGTTATTAAAATTAGACTGCAAAACTAATAACTATAAATTAGATAAGCGACAATTTACCAATGAATGCTTAATAACACAATGTTGTGGCAATTGGGAGGACAACAAAATTCAGTTTCTGAACACAGAACCTCTTAGTAAGGTAAAATGTACTGATACATAATACTCAGAGCTCACCATTTTCATTGACAACACTGAATATTGAACATTATTTACAACACTTGACTGACACTATGCATAACACTGGAAAGTAATTTCACCGACTATCACTGCAAACAACCGAACAGACTAGAGTTAATGTTGCAGAATTTTCAAATGAAATTTATTTATTTATTACTATGTACAGAATAATCACGTCAAATGCGTGAAATGAAGTACAAGCATATAAAAGATTAGCAGAAGTACAATAATAAAAACACACAGACTATGCATGGCATGGTTTCCTTGAGTTGCTTTAGTGAACAGTTTTGTCATCATAATCTTGCAGTAGCTGTTTAAGCTTGATAACAGATTTGACATATCCATACTTGAAAGCACGCTTAAAAAGACTATTTAATTGCAAAACATGACTTTTATTTAGGAAACCATACCATGCTGAGATAGCATACGTAATTTTATTGACAATTATAGCATGAAACAAACAATGTAACAATTCTAGGCTAAGACCTTGACGCCTCAAGGCTCAAGTATATGGAGTCTCTGACTTGAATCAGTGATAATATGTTTAAAATGCATATCACAACTGAAATTTTCTCGAATGTAAACACCAAGCAGCTTAGCTGATGAAACCTGTTCAATGCCAAAAATAGGGGAAGGAGTGCAGTTAGGTATGACTCTAGGATTATAAAAAATAATTTAATTAGTTTAACCTAGATTTATAATCATGCTATTATGTTTAGCCCAGTCCTGTATATGGTTAAATTCCAAAATTCCAATGTAGCATTAACATCTGAGTTCCCTGGTACCAAAAGGGTTGAATCATCTGCAAATTTGACGAGTTCATTATTGCTAGACAATGTATTTAAATCTGAAGCTAAAACGAGAAATAATGTAGGGCCTAAGCCTGAACCTTGTACAAAGCGCCTAGGTTAAATGATTGAAGCTCAGAGACTGCTCCATTGAAACGACAGACCTGCTGACGACCAAATAGAAACGATCCTATCCAATTATATATATTACCAGGAAGCTGCAAATCTGCTAGTTTCTACATTAAAACTGTATGATCAGCTATGTTAAAAGCTTCAGTAAAGTCAATCAGAATAGCCCTAACATAGGCTGTGTTTTCAAGCATCCTAGTGGAATTAAAAATGGAATTCCACAGTCACTCTCTGACAACCAAGCTGCTTGTTAATGTCAACAGTAATTATTCACATTACCCAAAAATTGAAAATACTGCAATTTCTCACTTTTAGCTATTCTGTCTGTTCTTAAACATGTAATATGGTTAAGTAGCATAATTAAAGCTAGCATGGAAGTAACACAAGAAAAATGATCATTGGCTGATCACATATAAACTCTGCACTGAACTCCAAACTGAAATCCCACCATTATTGCACGTTGGTGGTACCACTATCAATGTGACAACGCGTTGGTTGGTGAGTGGTTTAGACTATTACTGCATATTCTATTAGTTAAATTTTAAATATCTCATGTATGATGTCATACATGATGCCAAGATGAGACACTGGTAAAACAAGTAACAACAATGAAATTCTAATTGAAAACTTCACAACAAAAACGAAGTGGAGGAGTGCTAAGAAAAACGTTGAAGGAATCTGCTGCTAAATGGTGGTCTAGGAATGGACTTTGACGTCTTTTCAAATAATAGTCCTGGTTTTTAAAGCGAAGTCATTTTACAAACTGCAGCAGTTGATAATACCACAAAATATTTCACAATATAACAGTAAAACAAATTTATTGCATAATCTTATCATGAATATATTAGAATACCACTAAACCAGTTTTACTCACACTTAGTGTTATTAACATCATACAAACCAAAAAATGAGGTTCAATGTTTTGCCCACCCTGTAGAATGCTCTTAGTCTGTTGTTTAGTCCCACAAACCCATCATCTGTGATCTGTGCATATAAGCCGTGTCAGTGTGCCACCTGGTGAATGACTTTTTACCATTACAACAACCTACAGTCACACGCAGTATACTGTTCTACCTGTTCACACACTCAATGTGCATATAAATTCACAGCCTGCCAATCTTCTCAGGCACACAGTGAAAATGCCATAAAGAATAGGCACACTGACTGGTATGCAGCAAAGTGCACCTGACCTTCATATACACTGTGTCCCAAAAATATATGCTGTTTAGTTCTTGCAATAACTGTTAAGTTTTAGCCTTTAGACAGTCATTGCATAGGCATGTGTCACTGTCAGGTATAAATAGCCACAAGACGATACCGTCGAATTTTTACCCTTCACATCAGCGTATACACTCGTCTGCCATGGACAGATGGACAAAGCAAGCAGCAAGCTATCAGTAATAATTTCTCTTAAATACATATCTCCAGAACTAGTGATGAGCATTTTAAACATGCTGCATCAGAAAATGTGCATTTCTGAATTACTGAGTTTGTTAGTAACAGATCAGCGGTAACTCTTACACTTAAGAACAGCGAAAATGCTCTTTTAGTCTGCCTACCATCCAATGCAACACAAATAAACATAAAACTGGCAGGTTTGCATCAACAAAATACTGTAAATTTAACAAGTGGTCAAAGAATTTTGACAATAGGCTGCATCGCAGAAGGGGGTGGATTTGTCATGGGGGCAATGTAATGTGACACTGGCCAATCAGAAGCATTGCAGTCGGCTGCAGCCATCGTGCTGTCATGCGGTTATTGAAAAATTAATGATCCTTTTTGCTGCACACACTGCAGCACTGACTCCCAATGCTTTTCAATGAACCGGACAACCCCCAAAATTGCCCCCTCCTGTGGGGATCTTGACCCCATCTAATACATAGTTCGTTGGACCCAATGAGTCAGCCCCAAACGACATCATGATCAGTACAGCCGTTCTTGCACAGCTCACCTGTGTACCCAACACACAGACAGACAGACCACGCTACATGTGACATCTGTAGCAATAGGCCGCATCTTATGCACTGCATGCAGGTGATGTGGCCTAAAACCAAATCTGAAGTACAACTGCCAAAACACAGCAGTTGCATGTCTGGAAGTTATGTCTGAGCTACCCTGTAGCTAACACACGCTATAATCTACATAATAACATAAAGACATTTCTACTCACTGGTGAAAGAAATGACTGGCTGCCATCACTGTCTCCCTGTTCTCCACCATAGTTCAAATGATATGGTTTCATGTCTTGTGCCATTTCATCGTATGACAAAGCTGACTGTTCATTTACTCCGTCAGAAGATGTGACAGTATGAGCAGCTGAAGCAGAGCGGCGCCCACGACGATGACCATGAGGCTGTGAGGACTGACAACTGCTGTATAACTGCATATCAGTTCCGTGGTAACCTGGCACATCACCGGCCTCGGGAAATTCCTGCAGATTCCGATAATCACCTGTTGGATCTGCCCAACCACTTTCTATCTTTGGCTCAATCATATCACCAGCCATATTAACAGTGTCATCTGGTGAATCATCCAGAATTATTGTATCTTCCATCTTTACTCTTGGTTTCCTTGGAACCATTCTCTGATGACTGCGTTTACTGGCCGGAAAGCCAAGGAAGCCACCTCTACGATTCATTGGAGGTTTCGAGGTACGGAAAACACCACGCACCCCAGTAGCCGTTGTACGAAAAGAGTGACCCATTTCTTGCTGATTCGTCACTGACTGTGGAGGAAAGTTCTGTGGAGTCATCTGAATGGGTGGTTTGTAATCATTTACTTCTGTTTCTGTCTCACACAGTCCAGATGAACCAACGCCGGTAGACTGCGGAGATGGAAACGTGTCACTGATCTCTATCACGTGGACACGGTTACTGTCGGCCGTGACAACCAGCAGGCCCTGAATACGCAGACTCTCACAGTACTCAACAGTATTCTGGCACAGCATTCTTACAGTGTCCGTTAACAAAGACGACAACTGCGGGGAACCAGCATTCATCTTGACGTTTTATGAAGTACTGATAATAATATCAGTAAATAATCTACAAATAATTAACAGTTCATTTAATAAACAGATTTCAACAGCTTGTTTAAATAGAACTTCTAGCACATGATGCCATCACCATGTACAAAAAAGGCAAATTTTTTAGCAAGTAACAACTCAGCAAATCTTTAGTCTGATTAAGTTAGTCTGGTAATCAATGCATGTTTTTTCTTTATCAAAGAATTCATTCAATCCATTCTTGAAAGTATTCAGAAACACATAACTACATCAATGAACAAGTAGCTCAGCTGTCGTTGACAACACGCGCGACACGTTGCATCAAGGCAAACAGCAAAATTTTAAAACAGTCACGTGACCATAAACACGCCCCTTTTGTGGATAAAAGGCTGAGTTGGCCTAGTTGGCTGACCTCTAGCGGACGGCTTACTCACATAAGTGGTCACCCGTCAGCTGCAGGTCGAGCATGGGACAGGAAAGTTCGCTGGTCAAAGACCAACGTTCTAACGACTGTGCCATGCAACCAACCTCTAAACCCAGAGGCGGTTCTCTGACAGGCCAGTAGCCCATGTATGTATAGGCCTTAAGCTTCCAGTTCAGAAATGAATGTAGCTGTACTTGTATGGCTAATGGGCCAGGGGCTATGGTGGGCTACATCGAATACCACATACAACTCATGGCGTTACTGGGATGGCAGCGGAGGTAATAGGCAGGTGATATTGATCACCATAAACATAGCCAACAGGCTATTGTTCCAGTCACCGGAAACATAGCTGCAACGGAGGCACACGCTATTCCTACGGTCACCGTAATAATAGCCATGACGCTATTTGTCCGGCAACCAGAACATGAATGCGCGTTTTGTTCATCCGGTCGCCATAAACATAGAAAAACATAGCTAACCGGCTATTGTCCCGGCAGCCGGAAATATAACTGCCATTGAGTAGGGACGCCAGGCCTATGTGTCTGGCAACTAATGGAATTATTATATATTAAATGTTGGAGTGAGATAACCATACAAAGGACGAAATAGAAAAAATAATAGTGTATTTATATATTTATATATGCTTAATTGCTTATACAATACTATATTATTTCTTTTCTGATAGAGTGATCAATAGGTGGAACAAGCTGGATCAGCAGACAGTTGGAGCTACCAGCCTCAACGCCGTTAGAAACGTCGTTTGCATTAATTAGACGAAGCGTGAAAATTCACGGAACGCAATACCCTTGTGTATGCTATGCACCGTGAAACTATTTTTAGTCGTATTTAACTATTCTTCGTTGTCTAATAATAGTCAAACACGCAACTCTACTTTCTGTTATGTCCCCGAAAGACCTTGCCCCTTTTTCTTATATATCCCCACAAAAAACCCTCTTTCAACGATAAAGTAGGAACTTACTATCAAATTCTTGTCAGCAAATGGGTGAAAAGTCAGAAAACGGAAAAAACGGGCCCAACCACAAACCCCGCTACTGCGCCTCTGCAAAAATTTCTTTTATTATTGCGATAAAACCTTTTTATGGGTGTCAATGAAATGCACGTAAAAATATTACCTTCCTATGTCGGTTATGGTTAGTGCTACGGTTAGTGTCAGTTTAGTTTGATTTGTTAGCACTAACAGTTTTGGTGCGTCAAGTGGCGACATCTACCGTGTATAGCCAAGTTTTCACGCTTTGTATCGTAAACAGTGAATTGCGTTCAGTGAATTTTCACGGTTGCGTTGCGTGAAAATTTTCACGCTGCATAGCGTAAACACTGGATTGCGTTCCAGTGAATTTTCACGCTTCATAACACTAAGCCGCGGTTTGGATAATAAGCTTAGTAAGACTGAGGAATGATCTGCTAAGCCCTAGGCCTCTCTGGTTGGAGTTTCTGCCAGTTGAGGCCACACAAGGTGAGTTACAAGGTGAGTTATTTCATGTGATTTGTTATGCATTAATTGACCGAATGCATGAACCATTCATCCAACACCACCTGCCACTAACATAAAGTATGTTAACTGCATATTGTCTCGTTTTCGTTCGACCGGATGAATAGCCGAATGGGTAGTTCCGATAACCGGATATACAGCGCATAAGCTAATGTTCCGGTGACCGGACGAATAGTCACTGCGGAGGTAATAACGCTCTTGTTGCTACTTGCTAGCAAATAGCGATTATCATGATATCGCAGTAATCAAGCCAATGTAAAACTGCAGCTAAAGTTGGGGCAATAATGTCGGCTTATTCATTTAATGCATTAAAAATAAAAATACCAAAAAATAACGTGACAAATGAAATACACAGTACGTAACGACTAACTAACGTAATGGACAATCGATACAATGCAATGTGATGTGACGGGCGCAGGAAATTCTACCTGCCCGCATTTTGGACTGATGCTATGTCCACGAAAATCGTGCGCGGTTTTTCGCAAATTCGCTATGCCAACGAAATTTCGTGGGCGCAGCGAATGAAAAAATTTTGCCCACTTAATGAAATCATCTATGCCAACTTAACATATGTAGTTTTCGTTTGCGGCCATTTCTGCTTTCTCTTTACCTGTAATGCGTGTTCCGTGTACATGGCAACCAACAACAAGAGCTCACCAAAAGATGAGATAGCGAACGTCAACGTTTTACGACGACATCGTACATGTAGAGGTCAGCTAGAGCCGATACGCCCATTAAACTGAGTTCCTCGCATATCATCAAACCGAGTTATCAGAGTTTGTTTTGCCTAAATAATGCTGAATAAGGGGGCAGATGGTATTAATATGGTCATAAACTATCAAAAGTAGATTTTAAAACCGAGGTAAAACTACCAGTTGTTGTACGACGATATCGTAC
>Ga0209780_1001557_pt1 | contig 15277 bp, 9 predicted proteins | sample WorMetexBAHAMAS2_FD_187384 | JGI IMG/M metagenome (GOLD analysis project Ga0209780, IMG submission 187384) | Marine gutless worms symbiont microbial communities from Max Planck institute for Marine Microbiology, Germany - Inanidrilus exumae... | ecosystem: Host-associated > Annelida > Digestive... | reverse complement strand
TCAAAAAGTATAAACGTTTGGACGCCTTAGCTGTTATGTGCTCGATATGGCAGCTCCAAGTCAAGGATTCGTCGACATATACCCCGAGCAATTTAAATGAGTGAACTCGTTCAATTTGACCTGTTTCTGTACAAATTGGTGGTAAATCGGAGACGTCAATACGGCCCATGATCATTTCTTTAGTAGATTAACGTGCGCTCAAAAGCTGACGAGATGGCCAGCCTAATCTAGGGCACGGCACAGAAACAAAAAAAGAAAAACTAAAAAACAAATAATTAGGGCTAATCAAATGTTGTGTTATTATCAGTGTGTTTTGTATACACAAAGGCAGTAATGGTAACAGAAGAACAAGACTGATATATTTTGCATGTGCTCACTAATAGCTAGTAATGGTTGTTAATACAACTATTAATCAAATATGACTAATTATTGCTTATTACTCCTTTCAATTCAATTGCTAGATACAGTCAAACATTCAATTCAATCGTAGGCCTATTGTGGGCATGCATGCTGACTTAATTTGAGGTGACGTTTTCTCAATGTCGCTATTCATTCCGCTTTCGATGGCTCGTGAGTTGCAACCTGTGAGCTAGAACTTCCGCACATCATCTGAATAATTTCGGCGTCCAGTAACTCGTGAACATATTAGCGAGAGAGAAAAACCCGCATTATCTAGTTGGAATTCTACCACACGCTCACGCACCGAGATCTGACAACAATTCATATCGGATTAAAACGAAATCTATGCCTTACGACGGTCGATTTCGCACGTGGCATACGGTACGGTATATATAGAATATGACTGCTCAGTTCAGTATGTTGCTGTCAATCAAGTTCGTTAGAAGTGACACGCCTACTGCTGTGGAAATCATCTGCTACAGCAGCTGAACACGTCGCCAAGGTAACGCCGTAGCCAGTCGTCTCCAACACTGCCAACGGGTAGCTGAATCGTCGCCTAAACACCAAACAAGCTTCGCTGTCATTTCACAAGAGCACACTAACTTATTTGCTAAATAGCACCATAAAAACGTTTTAATTATCAATATTATCGATAATTCATTCAGTTAATGAGACCGGAAGGCATAACAGTATCACGCTAAATTCTGTTCATGTAACTATAACGATATCGCGGACACGCATTAATATCTCATTTCGTTGGAATCGTTCTAAAATATTTGCTAGTGGCTACAGCTTGCAGTCAGGCATACGGCTTGTCATCGTTTTGAGGCAGTAAACAAAACGCAACGACAAACAATTAGTGAACTTTTGACTTCCTCAATCCGTTTTTAGTACAAAAAACTTCAGCCGATATTATAAAATGACATCCGATGACGACCAATGACACATGTGTTCATACGTCTTTACATCTCACGTACACAGACAAAAACTAGCGCCATCTTACAAAATTATTGTCGTAACTTATCCCTTTTCTCTTGATATAGTCGACTGCAATGGCATTTTCGTTGACCTACGCGGTTGATAAATCAGCTGTTTCAGCTTATTTCACTATTACAATGTGCCTTGATGACGCCAGGAAGCATTGTCTGAATAAATACGGTATTAAATGGCTTTAAAACAACGTGTCGACCTAACGGTACGTAACACGACTGGCCCGCCGTCGCGTACTGCCCCCTGGTGAATGATGTTGCGCCGCCTTGGAGTGTTGCAGACGACAGACGACGACGACAGACTTTAACGAACAAAACAATACTGCCCCCCCCCCCTACACAATGTGTCGGCGGGCCAGTAATAAAGTTTGTCGATTAGTAGTCTACTTCTGACGAGTCCGCTGTCCAACCGTTACAAATGTAAATATTTTTTGCATTTTTAACAAGGAATGAATTCCGCAAACATGCAGTCGAAGTAAAACGCTCCATTGAAATCTGGTAGAAAAGACAAAGAAACGAAACAGACATGGAAAACTCGGTTATGAACGAAGCATTTGGTTTAAACAAAATGCAATTATAGCAGTGCTGCAATAGCCTTGTGAGAGGATGTTTGTTTATGAACGTTTTTTAGTTTTACTTTCTTGTGACCCCAATTTTTACTCGCGTCCTGAGACCAAACCACAGAACAGATTTTTACACTTTTTTGTTTCATAGGATGTCAATCCCCGATTATTATGTTCGTAGAGGGACAAAACTGCTAAAGTTTCCGTTTTCCCCATTCTACCCCAAAAACACCCTAAACGGGGCGTGACTGGGCATTTTCACGCCGAACATGAAAAACAATGAAACTAGCATATCTTCAAAATTGCATTGCTGATTCCAACCAAATTTTGCATAACGATAAACACGACCAAGAACTATTCGTCTGTGGTCCAATTAAAAGCAAGCGTAAAACAAATCCAAGATAGCAGACGGCCACCGTTTAAAAAAATTTAGAAATCGTAACAAAATTTCGGTTCGCCGATATATAATAATAATAATTATAACTAGAAATGCGTGGCAGAGTCTAGCGTGTAGCCCGCGCGGCATAGCAGTGACGCCCTATGGCGTAGTGGTTGCTCTAGAAAACTCAATACTGATCCTTGCGAGCAGTGGCGCCGCGTAGCGGTAGCCAAACTGCTGATGGAAGAGAGGATGTACATCGTTCCCTTTCTTAAACTCCGGAGTTACTGGACCAAAGTTCACCAAACTTTTAAACAATGTAGCCAGATCATAGAGAATGAACATTGCGATATTGCACTCTGTTTAGGAATGCCAAGGCGACGAATGGAGGTGAGTCAGCCGATTTCGCCCATTTGTTACCCTAAAATTGGTCGTCATGGCAATGTCATCATCATCATTTGTTTATTGTATCAGTCCACAAGGAACCATTAAACCATAAAAAATAGAAAAGAAAAAAATGTGCCTTGAGCCATCAGCAAAAGGGCGTCACGTCGGTAATCCGCGATCAAATACCTACCATACAGTGAAAATTTGGTGAAAATCGGTCCAGTAGATCCTGAGATCATTTTGCACAAAAGTTTATTTTTTAAAAGAAGAAGAAATTAACGCAAGCAGAACATAGCCAGCGGGGCATGCATGCCGCGCGGGATAAATAGTAATAAAGCAGTGAATACGCTGTCATAGCTATGGGGTTGGTAAGCTTTTTACTGCATTGTAATGCAAGCAATCTCGTGCTTGAAATTTTGAAACATCACAAAATCTGGGGGGCAGTTTGCATTAGCATCCCAACTCCAACTCGAGATATTTGCATCAAATTTTGTTGGAACATGCAAAAGTCATGTTGACTAGAGGAGTATATCAGAAAAACTACTTCCGGTAAAATGCAACATGGAAAAATAGCCGCTATTTGAATTCAAAACCCGTTATATAATATAATATAACTACTACGCACACAGTGGAATTTTGCACAACTACTGACAGCGTCAAGTTACATAAATTGCCCACATGACCCTTTCATCATTTAAAAGTCTTCTGAACTGAACAGGTAAAGATGGACATTTGAAATTATATCTGTTTTGTGCCGTTTAACAGACAAAGAGTCCAACTTACAGACTGAGCTATGTAAAATAAACCCTCGTAAGTCAGTAACTTCCAGTCCAGAAATGCAGATCATTTCTCAGTGTTCTTAATGCGGCCTGTGAATTAAGGTTTTGCGATCTGTCGAAATCAAACCATATTTGTCAGCGTTATCGAGAATAAAAATTAGCCCCGTACGGGACTGACGGAATACTATTCGCAACTGACGTTTCTCCAAACTTCAAAGTCACGTGACACAAAAACTAGGCCCGAAAAAAATTAGATATTGCGCCCTAGTTTAAGAATCCGTGGTCATTTGCCAGCTCCCGTTGTAAATGGTGAAGGAGATAGCTTTAGAAAACGACTGGATTTCCAACTTTGAAGGGCTTGTGACCTTGTCGCCTAAAATCGGCGATTATTTTGGCTCACGATGTATCTCGACAGCATCTCGGTCCTGCTAACTGTCGTCATAGTAACCGTTCGTCTCGTAATTATTATCACGGTAAACAATAACACCGGTGAAAAGCACTAACAATGATGGCGTCGATGTCGGCACCGGCCGGTGTGGTCACGTGGTCGTCCTCGCCGGCCGTTGTGCTGCAGTAGCTAGTGAGGTCGGCAAACATCCGCGCGTTGTCCACAAGTCGCGACCATCCTCCGGCACACTCCGCTGCATCCGGCGCTGCGTCGCCTCGCTCCAGATGCTGCTGGTGGTCGACCGCTGCTGCTGCGGCAGCTTGCTCGGCGGCACGGTGGATGTCTGCCTCATCCAGCTCGCCTCTCAACAGTCGATGAAGCAGTCGAGGCTCCTGGTTCGTCGGACTCGTGTCCTCAGCGACTGTCAGCTGATCACACTGAATACACAGCACCACGAATTTACTTACTTACTTGCTTACTTACTTACAACAAGCAACGTCGACATCTCGTTCAACAAGCAAACTCAGTCGGCTCTGACCGATCGCCATCTTTTGTGTTCAACGGGTTTTGCTTTTAGTTCTTTTATAATCATTTTTACCGCGCGACGCTATGCTAGCGCGGTATATATTCTGTCATCGTGTGTCCGTCTGTCTGTCTGTCTCAAGTCGAAGTTCTACAAAGAGGCTAAACCTAGGATCACATAAACAACGCCGTACGATAGCCAAGGGACTCAAGTTTTCTGATGCCAAAAATCTCGGCGAAATTCCAACGGGATCATCCCCAACAGGGCGCCAAATAGAGGTGGGGAAGGTTAAAATCGGCGATTTTCGACCAATATCTCGCCATATCTCAGAAACTGTGCAAGACAGGGACATAGTTACTATGGCAGGCTAATAGGAATTCGTATGCGATCTATCGAATGGCGCGATTTTCAATAACCGCGGGTGAACCCAAACTACCCTATTTTCGACATTTTGAATCCCTTTTTATATCTTCGTAGTGGGAGGAGATAGAGCCTTCAAATTTGGTAGCCAGGTTGGTAGGCAGGCAAGTCCTAACCCAAGCATGACGTGACCCATTTTAAATTTTCGAGCCCACGACTATATCTCTGAAACGTCGAAAGCTAGTGTCGTCAAGTTTTGTACGCAGGTTAACTATATCATAGCCTAGCTTAAGGATGAAAAAACACCCCTAAAAGGGGCGTGGTCAGGGTCACGTGACCCGTTTTTTAATTTTGCCCCATCATATCTTTGGAAATGGTGAAGCTAGGCACTTCATATTTCGTTTGCTGATTGATACACAGGAGTGCTAGCGCATGCATGATATATTACCCCCCGAAAGGGATGTGTGATGTGTCACGTGATCTCTTTAAATTTTGGGAAATAAGTAGTAATATCTCGTTGTCGGTGCAAGCTAGAGACATAGTTGTAATGGAACACTAATAGGAAATCGTATGTGGCCTATCAAACACCGTTGCCAATACCCTTGAATGGGTGTTTAAAACATTTCTAACTCCCGTACCTTGTGTAACGTAGCACGAATTTACTAACATAGCGCGTCGCGCGGTCCCTCTGCACTAGCAGAGCTTCTTGTCCCTGTCATGTTTCCATGACGTACATTAAGCAATTTTTGCCCCCAGAGTTCCAAATTGGAACAGTGACTAAGGGATACGACGCAAGGCTGGCTAACGCCGGCGCGACGCTATGCTAACGCGGTATATGCTGTCGTCATGTCTCTGTCCGTCCGTCTGTCTGTCTGTCACAAGCTGGAACTGTACCAAAATAGCTAAACGCAGAATCACGCAAACAACGCCATACGTTAGCCCACGGACTCTAGTTTTCTGATGCTAGATCTCAGGGAAATTCCAACGGAGTCACCCCAACGGGGGCGCCAAATGGAGGTGGGGTAGGTTCAAATCGGCCATTTTCGACAAATATTTCGCTAATATCTCAAAAACGGTGCCGGATAGGGACATAGTAACTATGAAACGCTAATAGGAACTCATATGCGCTTTATCAAATGACGCTATTTTCAGTGACGTTGAGTGGCCCCTTAGCTACCCCAAACCACCCCATATTCGATATTTCTATCGCCTTTCATATATTCGTAATGGGTGGAGACAGAGACTTCAAATTTGGTAGGTAGGTTGATCGTATGAAGTGCTAGTCCATGGACGGCAAATCATCACTAAAAGGGGCGTGGTCAGGTTACGTGAACCATTTAAATTTTGGTGGGCACCAACCATATCTCAGGAACGGCTGAAGCTAGAGTGGTCAAATTTTGTACACAGGTAGGCTATGTCAAGTCCCAGCATACTGATGACAAATGGCCCTTAAAAGGGGCGTGGTCAGGGTCACATGACTCACTTTAAATTTTGGGCCCCCAATAATATCTCTGGAACAGTGTAAGGTATATTCGTCAAATTTTGTACGCAGGCAGAATGTATCAAATCCTAGAATACAGATGACAAACCACCTCTAAAATGGGCGTGGTCAGGGTCACATGACCAATTTTCAATTTTGTTCCCCGCAATCATATTTCCGGATGGCTGAAGCGAGAGTCGTCAAATTTTGTTTGCAGGTTGAATATATCAAATGCTGGCCTTGGGGTTACAGACTACCCCCGAATGGGCGAAGTCAAAATCAAGGTCACGTGACCCGTTTTCTCAAATTTTGCACCCAGTCATACCTTTGGAGTCGGTGAAACTAGGCACTTCAAATGACGTGTGCTGATTGATACAGAGGTGTACTAGTGCATAGAATGGTGGATTACCGCCGAAGGGGGTGTGTTTCGAGTCACGTGACCTCTTTAAATTTAGGGAAATAAGTGATAATATCTCGGAAATGGTGCAAGATAGAAACATGGTGGCAATGGAAAGTCTAATAGGAAATCGTACGTGGCCTAACGAATAGCACCATCGTCAATGCCACCGAATGACCTTGAAAGTCACTTTTGATGTTTGAAACCTTTCTAGCTCCAGTACATCGTGGAACATAGCACAAATTTACTAACATAGCGCGTCGCGCGCTAATTCTGCGGTAGCTGAGCTTATTGTGAATTTGCCATTCGGGCACTCTGGTGCTCAACCCTGAGCGCCAGAGTGCCCGAAAGTTAAAAACTAAAAATGGTCGGTTAGCCAGCCTGGTGTCGAATCCCTGAATTATAGTATAGTGGTTTTAAGAACACTGAGCTAAAGTGGATTAAGCTAGCTACCAGTCCGCTTTTTAGCACTCGTTAAATTTGTCCTGCCGCGTCGTATCGTAAATTCTCACCGAATAAGCTCCGAGAAAAACAGCAAATCAACAACATCAGTACTGCAAAGTCAACAGAATATTCTGCCGTAAGCCCCGCCTACAATTGTACGGATGTGGAACCTTTCGTGACATATGACCCAGATTTGTTACAACAAAATATCTTAAAAATTAGGCCAGTACTGACGGTCGACTCTTTGCAACTGACGTTTCTGCCAAGTTCAAAGTCACGTGACACATAAACTATATAGGAATAATATCAAAAAGCCGGCCCGGTCAAATTTAGATATTGTGCCGTAGTTTAAGAATCCGTGGTCAGTTGCCAGCTTGCATTGTAAATGGCGGAGGAGATAGCTTTTGAAAATGGCCGGATTTCCAAATTTGAAGGGCTCGTGACCTTGACCTTGAGCTTGGATCGGGTCATACTGCATACCGTCGTGCATCACTCGTCGACCTCTACCTACACGCCAAATTTCATTGAAATCGAATAATTTTTTTGGACGGACGGACGTTCGTACGTATGTCCGTACGTACGTACGCACGGACGAACATACGGACATTATTTTGAGACCGGCTTTATTAGGTCGACTCTGTCGGAGAGTCGACCTAATAAAAAACTGGTAGTGGACCAGAGACCTAGCTCGCCAGGGGCGTAGATCCGGACCCCCTGCCGTGCCCAGGGTGACAATGAGATTTTCACAAATCCGACAAGAAAAGTCAGGTACCGCCTCCCGGTTGCTGCGGTTTCGTGCTTTATGAACAAGGTGTCGCCCTAACGGGCCGTAACCGTACTGGCCCGCCGTGCAGTGTCGGCCGACCGACCGCCGACGCGCCCGGCGGCCGGCAGCGTTACAGACGACAACAACGACAGACAACGACGACAGAGGTAAACGAGTAAAACAATACTGGCCCATCAAGCGGGCCGGTAATAATATTGTGTGACGATACATTCCTGTATCGTATCGACTATCGACTTTTCCACCGGCTTGTGACGACTCTGTAGTGGATACATTGGATCGAGAAGAAAACGCAAACCCTCGCTCGGAGTGAGCCCACAAATTTTGTTTGTTTTGATGTAGTTTACACATCTTTTCTGGCATAACATTAGCAAGCTACTAGTCTGCTGCTATTTCTACACTTATTGCGTTCACTTTTTTACCTCCAGCGAAATGTGTTCGCGCCCACTCTCGACACAGACACATTGTGTACGATCACCGTCATTCCGCAACTGCGGTAGGTTTTCAGTTAAGGATTCCTTTCATTTTAGGTTGTATCGCAGCAATAACTAGAGGCGGCCTATTGCTGTCTGTATGTCTGTCTGTCTGTCGGTCACGTTAGTGAGCCCTGCAAAAACGGCAGAACCGATCGAGATGCCGATTAAATGGTAGACTCGGGTGGGCCCAAGGAACCATTTATTGTATGGGGTCCAGTGACTGCTACGGTGAACGCAGCGAAAAATCAATAACTGCATCAGCGCGACTGTTGAAGCCGACAGCATTGCACCTGACTGGCCGGTGTCACATTAACTTTTTCTCCGTGAAAAATCTGTCCCCGGCAATGCGGCCAGTTGTTGTCATCATCGTCGTTATAATTATGAAGTTAGACGTGGACAGAGAGACAGAGTAGGTCCCTGAGGGCACTACCAGAGCAGCGCTGCTGCCTTTGTTGGCGTCGAGTCTGCTTGAAGACCGCAGCAGCGCTTCCAAGATAACAGGCCGCGACATCGCTGTCCGACTGGATTCACTTGCGGTCTCTGTCGATGGTCTATCAACGTCCGCGGATTCGATCACGCTTCTATCATCGCAGTCACTGGCATCTGATGACGACTGTGGCGGCTCGCTGGCTACGACGTCGGCGAAGCCGGGCCAGTCGGGCCGAAGTGTGGACAGTCGACTCAGTTCGACGTCACCCGTCGAGGGTGATGTACAGACCGACGTAGATTGACGCTGCTCCGTGTCCGTCGAACAGTCGTCACACATCGCCGCTCGATGCATCTTTGCTGTGTTGCCCGACGTCGACGATGACGTAACTTCCGGTACGCGGGAACAGGCGCGGCAGGGACTGGATCGTCGTCGACGTGTGGCCGACGACTCACAGGTTTCTAGCTCCAGCGTCCGCTTCGTCGTCGACATCGACGAACCAACTTCCGTCTGACAGACACCCGCTGACGTCACCGTCTCCGGCGGTTTTCGACCGAGTTCCGCCGACTGTGTGCAAATGTCGGTTTCCACTTCCGGTCGGGTGAGGTGAGTGGAGGCGGCCGTGTAGGCGGACTGGTTGAGAAGCAGGTCGGCGAGGACACTGTCGGTCGGCAGGTCTTCCAGTCGTTGGGACGTGGACGTGGACAGCGCCGGTGGACGCAGCGGCCAGTCATCGACGCACGGCGATGGAACAGACATGGAGTTGAACAGCCAGCTGTCAACGACGTCGTCAAACTTGATCGTCGCGTCGATGACTGAGTCGTGGCCGCCCACCACCGCTGCGGAAGACAGCAGAGAGCCGCGCAGTAGGTCGACTGTGTCGACGTCGGCGCTCGACATCCAGCAGTCTTTGCCGTGCCGACCGAAGAAAACATCGTCGTGTCCACCACTTCCGGTGTCGTCCGAGCAGTAGCCGCTGGACAGGCAGCTTCCCGGCGAGTCAATCAGTCCGCCGCTGCAGCGCGTGGTCGTCGACTCATCCATTGCCAGCGTCTCACCGTCTCTCACTCAAACTCTACACATAAACACAAAAATTCTTTCATTTCGCTACAGAAACTACACTTCGCATGCATGCAGACAATGCAGTTGTCGGAAACGTCGACGTTTTCAACGTTTACTTTTGGTGATGCACAGAACGACGAATTCGATGGCACATCCCACTGGCAAGGTTCAACTAGCCTATATGAATAACTATTTAATTAATTACACAACTTCTATGCCAGGTTGTTTTAATTATGTTATGCTAGGAAGGTGCCAGTAGGCAGTAACCTGTTCATATTAGAAATGTATAGATTGATTATTTTATACGCTGACGATATTTTAATTATAGCCCCTTCTATTACCGTTCTAGAATAGATGCTACATGCTTGTGAGCGAGAACTTCATTGGCTAGATATGGCTATTAACTTCAAGAAATCTTGTTGTCTGAGTATAGGACCTCGTTGTGATATTAATTGCGCCAAGGTTGCTCGTTTAACAGGAAAGGACTTGTTTTGGGTTACAGATATAAGATATTTGGGTATACATATTGTCAGATCTAGGCTATTTAAATGTTTATTAGATATGGCCAAACGCTCCTTTCATTGAGCCGCGAACGCCGTTTTCGGTAAGATTGGTAGATCTGCTTCTGAGGAAGTGGTTCTTAAATTATACACTCCAAATGTGTGCCTATCTATGGTCTAGAGGCCTGCCCGCTCAACAAGGCAGACCTGAACTAAACAGATTTTGTTATAAATTGTTTTTACATGGACCTCTTCAAAACTTCAAAGTTGGACATAGTGCGATATTGCCAGGAACAGTTTTGCTTTGAGTTACTTAGTGTCATTTTAGCTAATCGTAAGACTAAATTTGAAGTTAAGTTTGGTAACTTTTTGTCAAATAAATATAGTTAAGTCTCTCTTCTGTAACATTTGGTAATTTATCGTCAATGATTAGTTAAGTCACTTAAGTGTTGTCTCTCTTATATTTTGGTATTTTGCTTGCTTCCTTTTGTTCGTTTTTCTTTGTTGTTTCTACCAGACATGATGAACAAAAATTTTTATTATCTACATAATAATACAATATCATGTTGAAACGGTCGCTTAAGGTAAGTCACCGTTATTGGTTCTCTATCAAAACTGATTTTTGTCGACGTTTGAAGTAAACAGCATCATGTCGCAAAATTCGTGCAATGTTTATGGCGGTCGTAGCTGCCACGTGTTTCCTGTAACGTTCCTTTGGATTGCTAGGCATGTCTTTATTACTCTACATTCAGTCCATAATGACGATGCTGCTGAGCAACAGTCCGGCGCTTACAACGGAAGAACTTGTGCAAATGTCGGGTATCATCAAAGTCAAACATTGTCTGCTGCAGCAGTCATAATAAACGACAACCACGGCGTCGCCAACGACATTTTGTCACGTATGTCCAATATAACGGAAGAAACCTGGGGACAAAGTCTGTCCGGTTAGCAGCTGTAAAAAGCATAATCGATTTTGAGTTTGACAGTTAAATCGACAACGGGAAAAATACAGCGACTGACACATAGTCGAGTTTTGGGTTAGTAAAAGGTACGCAAAATGGTGCACATCGCCGCAAACATAATCAGAAGCCACAACTTGTAACTTGTAAACGCTTTTGCAGATGGGCTAAAACAGGACCCTGGGTCAGCCAGCGAGCAAGCAGACAAGTCAGTCAATAGTATTGCAAAATGAGACGATGTTGAAGACGTGTGTCCGGTGGCAAACGTTGTCGCCGAGATGAGCGGGCGAGGCAGCGAACTAAATCAAGCTGCAGAAGCAGACATTATTGCCTGATACAGGCGGCCTAGTCTCAAAACAGCTGGCAACCGCCGAGGATATTATGCGACCAATATTGAGACAACGACAGACGCATTGCCACAGTAAACGCCTCCAGCAGCAGCAACTGATGCGCGAAGCACAATACAGAGTGGGTCGAAGATAGGCTTAAGTGACGCCGACCGTCTTCAATGATTTTTGTCCGAATTTACAAATTAGAAGGAAGTGTCTATTGTTGTGAACGTCACATGAAGATTGCTACAAAATTACAGCGCTCACGATTGACTTATTAAATTGCTCTCATTTCCAAGGTTAAATGGGTCGGCAGAAAAGGGAATTCGCGTACGCCTATAACATCATGTATGTGTGGAGATCTTCAGGTAAATACGACACTCGGATATACTTTATATGAAAGATTCAATCATATCAGTTCAGCCATCTAGCCGCAAGGTGTCGGCTATCTCGAAAGTACAGAGGTGACCGCGACACTCACGTATATGCCAAGACGAAGTCGCATCTCGAGCAGGAAAGTACCTTCGATTCTCGTTAAAAATTGTTCTTAATCAACTCAACTATGTTATATAACGAATACGAACACTCTTTACAGGAAACAACCGACAAAGAGACTGTCTTTTAACACGAGAATAACGAACGGAGAACTACGTCTAGACTCTTCAGCAGCGAACGGAAGAAGCCCACAAATAAAAGGGAAAAGCTAAGCCTAGCGCACAAATGCCGCTTTTTCTAGTGCTGCTATTGGTTGGGTTGCGCGGGCCGTTTTCTTACTTAATTCTATATTGGCGAGGGAGATTGGTGCCCAAAGTTATTCCACGGGACTGAAAGCAAGTAAATGACTGGCGGTTATAATATTCAAGAAAAGAAATTAAGTTAAACTAGAGAAACTACCTATCCTAATACTATTAGCCTACATGGAGTATGCAACATCTTCATTTCGTCTTCATTTCGGCCCACCCTGTAGTTCGCAAACATACATCTATATGCAAATTGACCTGTATTTCATTATCTGAAAAATGAAATGTTTATACTTAATATATTTATCACGTCACTCTAAAACTATCAATTTTTTGCTATTTATGCATAATTAAAATACACGTAAATGGTAGTAGCATCGGCATTATATTTTCAAAACAAAGAGGTTGGTTACAACGTCCATCTGCATCAGCTACTCGAAGAACGCGGCTAGTCCTGACTGCAGCGACAGGAGACGTAACTGACAGATAGCATAATGGAAAGCAACTGTTCGGAAGTCGACATGAGCGTCTGAGTTTTTTTGACAGATCGATGACGTTTGCCTCACAACACCTGTAGCACCTGTTGCAATGCATACATGAGCAGTACGGCTCCTCAACAGACTGTAGTTTCAGCCGCAGTTTTCATCTCATAGAGAAACATTGCCATCCAGGCCTACTGAGTTGTTTAGAGTTCACACTTCACAGGCGTGTCTCGAAGGAAACAGTGAACGCGAAGGAAGCATTTATCGGCTCTTTGTAACGCTCCAGTGTACACCGAACAGACGATGACACTCTTTCAGGCGGTTTTGTCGCACGTCAGCGTAGCACAGCCACCCACAGCGCAATACTGATACAGCAGTTCAGTCTGTCCGTCCGTCCATCTGTCTGTCACAGGTTGCTATTGTGTTAAAACAACTGAAGTGATCATCAGCCAATCAATCAATACTGTGGTAAGCTATTGACTCTAGTTTTTCCAACACAACAGAACTTGTGAAATTCTAAAGGAGTCATGCACCCTCAACGGAGGCAACAAATGCAGGTGGGGTAAGTGAAATTGGGATTTTCGACCAATATCTCCCTATATCTCAGAAACGGTACATAAAAAAGACGTAAATTTCCTTGGAAGGCTAATAGGAAGTCGTACGTGATCTATCGAATGGTACCATTTTCAATAAACTGCAGTGACTCTTGACTACTCCAAGAAAAACCAAATTATGTAAATTTTGCGTCGCCTTCAGAGCGTCTGAAGTTATAGACTTCAAATTTGGTATACTGAAAAATTGAGCTAGGTGACTGCCAGCTAGCCTACACGGTGGGCCAAAAATGTGATACCTCTCGTACAATGTAATGTAATGTACGAGAGGTATCACTTTTTTGGCCCACCCTGTATGCATGACGAACTACCTTCGAAGGGTAGCTTGGACGAAGTGATGTTACATGACATGGTCGAGGTGTTTGACATCATCGCTGCATATGGCGTCAACTATCACTGCTATGCAGACGATATGCAGGTGTACGCAGGTGTTCCAGCGACCATGGCTGATGCCGAGTGACTTGGTCTGGCGGACTTCATTGTCCAACTCGATCAGTGGATGTTGAAGAACAGGCTTAAACTGAACTTTGACAAGACCCAGCTATATATCTGGCTGGGCACTCGGCAGCAGCTCGCCAAGCTCACTGTGACTCAACTCTGTCTGACTTCATCAGTTGTTGAGTTCGATTCGACCGTCACAGACCTCGGTGTGGTGTTTGGCAATCAGCTGTCAATGCAGGCGCAGCTAGTGGCAGCTGTATGCCGATCTTGCTCCTACCAGCTACGTCAGCTGCGCGTAGTCCAGCGATCGTTGACAAGGGATGTTCTGCAATCCCTTGTTCAGGCTTTTGTCCACTGTCGTCTGGACTACTGCAATGCGATACTGACCGGAGCAGCGGATGGACAGATTAGATGACTCCAGGCTGTTCAGGATGCTGCAGCTCGCCTTGTGTCCGGAGCTCGACGTCGTGACCTCGTCTCGCCAATACTGCGTGTAGTCTTCATTGGCTATACCAGTAGGACGACAAGTCACTTTCATGTCTACCAATCTATCTATCTTTATTAGTTCCATAGAAACAATAAAGCATTACAATTGAAAACAGCAATGGAACGATGGAACAGGACGACAAGGCTAAACAGCACTTACAGCCGCCCAATAAAAAAACAAAAGTAAAATAAAATCAAAGTGATTACTATTAGTTAAGGCTAATACACGCAATACACAGTGACAGTTTGCATTACAGAGTTGAATAAATATATTCAAAAATGAGACAATAAGAAAATGTAAAATGAACAATGACGAATGCACAAAAACATATACACAAATACACATGGAAAGCAAAATGGAGATGCTAAATCAAATCAATTTCAAGATCTTGTAAAATCAACAGATTCGATATCACGCTTGAAACGCGAGATTAAACTGAAATCAACGGCAGCAGTGGCAAGTAATTCCAGACGCTAATAACACGATTACAAAAAAGGAGTCCGCCGTAATTGCTTGGAAGTGTGTCAACGGCGTCGCTCCGACATCTCTACGGAGAACTCTGTGTCCCATTGGAAGATGTCCGTGGTCGCCCACGACTGCGGTCCGCGTCAACTCGCTGCATTCTACTGCCTCCAGTTCAGACCTCTACTGAACAGCGGAGCTACAGCGGACCTGCAGTGTGGAACCAGTCTGCCACCAGCCTTGCGCGAAAACACGTCACTGGCTACATTTAAGACAAAACTGAAAACGTATCTTTTCCAGGGTTCACACTGACTCTCGAAGACCACCCGGCGCTGTTGCGGCGTTTTCTCGATTTCGGCGCCGCGATATAAGTGACTTTACTTACTTACTTACTTACTTACTTACTTACTTCTTGTTAATATTTAAAGT
>Ga0209780_1001556_pt1 | contig 15279 bp, 8 predicted proteins | sample WorMetexBAHAMAS2_FD_187384 | JGI IMG/M metagenome (GOLD analysis project Ga0209780, IMG submission 187384) | Marine gutless worms symbiont microbial communities from Max Planck institute for Marine Microbiology, Germany - Inanidrilus exumae... | ecosystem: Host-associated > Annelida > Digestive... | reverse complement strand
GTAATTAAGTAAATTATTAATTAACTTAAACATTCGACAGTCGTACTAAGTTGACGACACTTGCGACGGTGCGCGTGGCATGGCTATAAAAGCAGAAAAAAAAATCGGCAGAGTCCAGAATTTGAAACAAGGTTCTAGAGGGAAGAACCCTAATTTTTTCAGATACCCGAATTCCCTTATAACCCAGTGTAGATTAAGCCGAGTGTAGCCTCTCTGTCGTAAACCAGGTAGATCTGTTTAGCTGTTTCAATAGTTAGACATACTCTGGGCCACAGCATATTCGCGCTATGCATTGTCCTGTATATGAGTCGCGCGGTAAAAAACATGAACTGCTGTGTGCATGCATGCGTATATGTGACTGTGTGTGTGAACGCGTATGTAGGTGGTGCTGCCTCTAGTTGAGAAGTATTTCCGCGCCCATCGTGCATACTTCATCACCGACCCCAACGTTCTCCAGTCGACCGAGACGGCCACTATCAGAGAGAAAGAGATGACGGCGAGGTTTTCATGTGATTTTTTACGTGATCGTCGTCTTTTAGCTAAGGGGAAATAGAATAATAATCATTATAATGTTCGTTTATTTGATTGACGACATAACGCGCAGTCTACAATCAACATCCGCCACGCAGGGCGGCACTAGGCTATATACAGAAGGGTTAAGCTCAGCTAAATTGCTACCGCATAACGGCGCACAGCGGTTGACAACCGCACCGGCTTAACCTCGTGAACACTCACCAGATGGCGCGACCAGCACACATCCGACAAAGTTGCTCACTACTCAATTATCGACCTCGAAAGGATGAAAGGCTGAGTTAGCCTAGTTGGCTGACCTATTGCGGACGGCTTACCCACATGTGGTCACCCGTCAGCTACAGGTCGAGCGTGGGACAGGGAAAGTTCGCCGGTCAAAGACCGGCATTTTGCCAACTGTGCAACGCAGCCAACCAAAAAAAAGAAAACTGAAAATTGCGTCTTTTCACTTAAACACTGACTGTGGTTTTGCCAACATACACACAAAACACATTTATATTATCACCTGGTCACAGCTGAACCATCCTTCCTTCGTTCGCACAAAAATCGACCGTATATGCCCCAAACAAGACCTAGGAAGGGAGCACAGCGTGCTACCGTCTGTTGCCACACACCCATCGTTTTCTAAGTCCGTCGTGATGTCGGTCGCTGTGACAGAACTGGGAGTTGTTCTTTGTCGAGCCTCAAGTGAATAGTCAAAGGACAGTATTGGTGGAATATCTTACTATCACAACAAATATTACCTGTTATCAAACAGTAAACACGTTGTTGACGACAATATTATTTTCCTTTCAGCCACATAGCTCATGCACACACCAGCGCATGGTGCTGCGCAGCCCAGTTACGCGCAGGTGCCTGGTAGCGCAGAAGCATTATTTAGTTGAGGCAGAAATATGAATCATAATTTACTGCCTGCTCTCTCGGTAACATTCGGTTTTTATTTTTATTGGTTTTTATTTTTATTTTTTCCTTATTTTTTCGTTTCTGGGCCGTGCGCCGCTAGATTAAGCTGGCCATCCCGTCGGCTTTTGGGCGCACGTTAATCTACCGTATCGTGTCGTATCGTATCGTATCGTGACAAAAATATCAAAATCGGTTGATGTACGGCGAAGTTATAGCAAGCCAAAGCATTGTTGTTTTCTTTGAGACACAGTGAGTGTTACTTTCGGTCGGTGCGAGGTCGAACGAACATGGATGTGTGTGGTGCAGTCTGTTCTCGAAGCTGGCGCTGCTGCTTCGTCAGAGGTTGATGGCGTTCGGACATGACGTTCAGATCACTGTCCGATGTCTGCAGACGCTCGTTCAAGCCATCGACGCTAGGTAATGTACGTAATACTAGAGGTAATAGCATGAAACTTGATAAGCAGCACTTCATTTCAAATAGAGATGGACATTTTTTGTAACCGTATCATTAATACCGTACGTGGAATTCGCTCTCAGATTATGTTGTAACCTCGTCAACTGTAGCTTGCTTTAAGCATAAACTTGCCAATTTTAATTTTACTTTGATATATTGTTTTTAATTCGTATTCTTAGGGCACTTGTTAGTGCAGTTTTAAAACTGCCTTTGTGTCCTGTCGACATATTTCTAGCCTTACTATAGAAATTGTTCATCAGCTTTCTCGCAAATAAATTTGATTGATTGATTGATTGATCAGCATCATCATCATCATCATCATCACTTCCCTTTTAACTGCCGTACGTTCTCTACACTTTGAGTCAAAAACAGTACACACGACTTTCGATCATAACTTTGGCAAATGTAGACCGATTCACAAAATTCTTTCACTGTCAGATTCCGGGCGAAATTTTGTACGCAAAGAACTGAAGCAGTGGCAGATTGAAGTGTAACGTGGGCTGCAGCGGACAGTCATTGGTGAAGCTCACACCAGTGAGAGATGTAAATATGTCTGCGAGCTTGTGCTACATTTGCCGAAATTATGATCAAAAGTCAAGTATATTGTTTTTTTGACTGACAGTGTAGATGAATCTGGGTTAGCCAGGTCCCCTCAAATTTCTTCCTTCATGTTTTCCGGAAGAGAATATTTAATAATACATAATTAAGAAGATCAAGAAGCGCTTTACATTGAGTGCTCAGGCACAGGTATGCAGGGATGTTAATCCTTGGCCTTGGCCTTGGCCTTAAGGCCAAATTTCTTGGCCTTGGCCTCGACCTTGAGATTCTCAGGCCTTGACCTTGGCCTTGAGTTTCTGGCCTTGGCCTTGAATGCTCTGGCCTTGGAATAAATAACAAGGCCAAACGCCATATTATATAAATGATGCAATACTGAATTATTGTGAATGTGCATTGAATTTCAGCATTTGAGGGGCCAAGTACTTGTGATAAAAGGCCTGGCTTACTTACTTATTTTAGTTTTTTTAGAGAATAGCGAAAATGACTCGAAATTGAAAGACTGGATTAACTTTAGCATTTACTGGAAAAAATTACTTTCGCATTCTCGGCCTTGGCCTTGACTTTGCATGTCTCTGGCCTTGGCCTTGACCTCGGCCTTGGCTTACTGGCCTTGGCCTTGACCTCGACACCTCTAGCCTTGTTAACAACCCTGCAGGTATGGCACGTGTTAACGAGTAGTCACACGTTTATTCACAGGCGTAGGCTTTTATGCCGTCTGAAGTGTGGCATGGCGGTGGTATACGCTGTAGCGAGTGCCTTCTAGTACTGTTGTGCGTACGTGTGTTTGAAGGGCAATCGTGAAGAGCAGTCCAGAGATCGTTCGTTCGTCTCTGCTTCCGTTCTTCACGTTCGCGGCCGACGATTTGACACACACGGTCGCGAACCTCAAGATTGGTAGATTCAGTCACGTCAAGGGAACGATCACACGAGGTAAACACTAGACACCCACACGCGGACAGAAATTACACCCATTCCACCACCCATTTTCACTTCCGTCAGAACCTATCCCCGTACAACTTCTGTTCCATCCTTAACCGTTTCCACAAAAATTGTTCTCGTCCCCATTCCATCGCCTCTTGTGTAGCAGTCAACCGAGATAATGCATAGAGTGACTGAATTGACGTATTATGTTAGAAACTGTGCAAAATATGGGCATATTACGATCGAAAGCTAATAGGAGAAACTCATGTGCGCTACGTCAAGTGGTGTTTATTCAGTAACCTTGAGTGACCCGTAACTAGCTACCCCAATCTACCCTATTTTTACTTTTGCGTCGATTTTCGTGCCTTCGTAACCGGAGGAAATAGAGACTTCTAATTCGGTATGTAGTTTGTTCATAGCAAGTCCCAGCCTATGTGGCCATGGCCAGCTATGAAAAGGGCATGGTCAGCGGCACAGCGACTTGTCCAGCGCCTCTGATTCATTCTACTGAATAATTATGGCGCTTAATCAAATTTTATTACTTAATTACTTACTTATTTACTTACTTACTAACGATCAGACTTCCGAGTCCCCTTTGGTAAAGATGGTTCCAAGAACCGCTGAACGAAATGCATGGCAGACCTTGAACTCTGGTCGCCCCTTGACCTCGAGCCGCTCCTCAGACCAGTGTCCCTTGACGACGATGACGTAGTTGCCGGCGTCTCCATCGTCCACGTCGCGGACTGTGAGCCTCCAGCTGCGATCGTTGACGCCGATGTCGTTTGCCTGGGACCTTGCTCGAGGTCGAACCTGTCCTTGTGTTCTTGCGCATGCGCGATTGGCGTGGATAGTTCGCAGTCGAATGTGGCCGGCCCAAAAGACGTCGGCTAGCGGCCGCGTAAGTAAAGAAGTAAATAAGTAAAGGCATTTATAAATGTGAACTCCACCGGCTCCACCGTACACCCAATAGACTCCCTTCGTCCGAAGATATCGATTACGTTTTTGATGAAAAAGCAAATTTCCTTACGTATTTGACTGATGTGGTTTACGGAAGCTGTAAACGTAAACAGTGTCCTATGCGGATATTATTCAATGCGGTAGCATCGTAGCCAAGAATTAAAAAGATGCCGTCTGTAGGAGTCTTAAGGCTAGCGATTAGCGGTCATTGTTAATGCCAAACAAGGTCCAACGTAATTCGGCAAAATGCCGCATCGTTAACTTGTCACCCCTTGTAGTTGTGAATGGATTCGTCCGATCTTGACCCGTCATTTAATACAATGGTTCCCTGGACCCAAAAGAGTCACCCCCCGAACGGCACCTCTATCGGTTTAGCCGTTTTTACACAGTACATCAGTATAACCAACGCAGACCGACACACAGACCACGCTACGTTCGACATCTGTAGCAGTAGGCCACATCTTGTGCACTGACTGCATGCAATTCAGCTTAATAAAGAGTAATTTATTTATCGGTTCAAATGAATTTAACTATAGAATAGCAATGATAGCAATAAAACATAAAACATTTGAACTGTACAAACCAGGCCGGATAGCAGCACTTACGGATGCCCATAAAAGGAAAGAAAAAAGCATACATCATCATTAATAAGCATTTAACAAAACTAGCGATGGTTGCATTTCAATAGATATCTTCTTGACATGTCTGGTTTCAGGTGCAACGAGCCTCAATTATCTGCACATGGCGCTGCTTCCCGTCTTAACCTCTATGTTCGATCACCTCGGCAGAAACGGCTTCGGCAGCGACCTTCTTGGTATGATTAAGACAGGACATCTGTATAGCGCCTTATAATGAGGGCGATAGTCATCTCTAAAGCGCTCACGTTAGTTAGTTAGTTAGTTAAAGAGTTTACATTAACGTGACATAAGTCCTAAAACTTGTAAGTCGCGGAACAAAGGAAAAACGAAACAGTGAGTCAAGTACTAGTGCAGTTAGTTATTAAGTTAGTCGGCGTATGATCGCGCAAACAATTCCAGTACTAATTGAAGGGTGTGGCACGTGTTAATGAGGGTTCACACAGTCTTGCCTGCCACCCACACGTTTATCCACGAATGAAATGAGCCATCCTACTTTTACTCCCCAGCCGCAGTGCATCACGGCACTTTAGCTGGTACTTATTTCCCGTCCCACAGATGGTAGGAGGCTGAGTTAGCTTGGGTGGCTGGTTATATTACGAGGTGGTATGTCCACCCAAAGACGGTCACCCATCCAAGTATACCAACCGACCGATAGTGCGGCGGCCAGGGATCGAACTCACGACCATCGAGTCGCAAGTCCGATAACAGTAGTATTTCAAAATATTTAAAACTTGAATAATAGGCATTTTGATAATGTACGGCATCGTTTTTTAATCAGTCGTTAAAATTTGCGGGCACAATTAGGCCTAGAGGTTGTAATGATTTCACGGCCGGGACGTTTTCCGTGAAATTGACCGCCATCCTCGAAACACATACGCTTCCGTGGGCAGTGTTTTACATATTCCCGTCTGTACTGGGGGAGCAATATGGGGGAGAGGGCAAAGGGCATGGAGAGGCCCAAAAATGTGACAGTCACAACTCGTCACATAGTCAAGCATATCGTTCGTTCGTTTGTTCTTTCTTTGCGGGGGTCGTCCACCAACAACTGTTGGCGTCAGAAAACTAGAGTCACTGTGCTATCTCGTGGCGTTGTTTGCGTGATCCTACGTTTAGCCGTGTGACCGACAGACGGACGGACAGACACTTCAGTGTCGTGATACTGGTTGCTGGTTGTAGTCGGCGAAGAACAGCTGTGCTGCTATCGTATTCTCAACGCGCTCTACACGCTTGGCACTCGCAGTTCAACGTTCGTTCAAAGGTCGGTCTACAACGTCCGCTAGTCTTTACCAACCAAATATGAGTGGCCGAATGGAGTACCGTAAAACTTCTAATAGAAGCCCCCGGCTTATATTCGAGACCCGGCTTCTGATAGAACAGACAAATAACATTGATCATGTTAATTACTGCCAACACTGTACTGTTTCGCCGAGTGACCTATGGCAGAATGAATGAATGAATGAATGAATTTATTTGCTTGACATACAAATAACAATATCAGTCAAGCAGGAACGCCGTGGCACGATAACTGCGTGCACTTACCGGCGTCATGAGCAACAATTAGGCACACACAACTTCGAGTAATTGACTAAAGCAAGCATTACAAATAAAAACTGTTCAGCTAAAAACAGAAGCGAGCTAAAGCCTTTGAAAGCAAATTTAGCGAAATGTATATAGGCCTACCTGAGTTAAGTTATTCTCTTTTTTGTTTGCTTCTTTATTTGTTTATTGTGTATTTGTTTTTTTTGTATAATTGTTACCATTATTGGTGAAATAAAGATATATATTGCCAATTTGCCTGAAACTGAGTTGCTGTTGTGTTCCGGTATTTACGGTGTAGAGTATAATTTTTACCGACGTATGAACACAGCATAACACTTAATTCAGTTCTCATAATGTAACTGTTAAGATGGTTCTATGTGCATACACGGCTAGTATTAGATACTCGGCTTCTAAAGTAAAGTAAAGTAAGTAAACATTGTATATCAGTTTAGCATCAACTTAGCTCTTCACCGCTACGGGAAACTGACATGTCACAATGGGACCACACAGTGTTACCTGCCACCCGACAGAGGTGAGAATCCCGCCTTTACTCCCAGCCGAAGCAGGTACTCGATTTAGCGACCCCGGAGGGATGCAAGGCTGGGTTGACCTGTGTTACGTGAAAGCAGACCGGCCGGGAATTGAACCCGCGACCTGTAAATCGCAAGTCCAACGCCCTACCGCTGAGCCACCACGCAACACAATATTAGAAGTTGATGTGATTCTACCCACCGGCGTATTAAACTGCTCATTAGCTTGGTCGCTAAAGTAGGGGACGCGTAGAGTGAGACTTGACGATATTAAATGTGTTTTGTTTTGTTTGTATGCTATGTTTGCAGGGAATCAGTGATGGCAGAGCTGGCCAGGTGAGCGCTACTGTTGTATCGTTTCGTACTAGATATAGTTTTCATCAAAGCTGACATGTTCTGAACGCTTTATATGGATTTCCGTAGCTTCTGTTAACGGTTAAAGGCGTTGCGCCGATTTTGGATTTTTTTATATTGGACAGTGATGACCTTTGACATTGAACTATGACCTTGACTTTCAATCCCAGGCGAGATATGGTCATGACCCCCCTCCCCCCTCCCCACACACACAAACGTAAGTTCAAAGATCAGTCGGTTCAAAAGCTAAAGTAGAAACAAACGGACGGACAGACGGACGGACGGACGGACAGACGAACACTGCCGATTGATTTGCCTTCTCAGCTAACGCGGTTGGTAAAAAGATGCAACTATACAGTTGTCTGCAACTTCACCGGGTGCTGACTGACTTTTAAATTATGCCGCTGTCACACTTGCTGGAAAATTTGTAACAAAGTTGTCGTCGTTAAATATTACGTCACGCGTTGACCTTACAGGTTGACCATATCACTGCACTACGTCATAGAATATTTATCGTGTTTTAGCTGGCAGCGGTTTTCATGCCATCTGTGCCTAACTGAATTTATTTCTTCGATATATTTAAATATGAGTCTGGTTTTTAAATGACGGTTTATTTCTACGTTGAAAAATAATAATAATAATAATCAACGGCTTGATTTGTTTACATAGTGTGTTAGACAAAGCCGGCTCTCAGTCGGTTTTCAAACGCACTTAAAATCCTCGCATTTTCATTCAATAACAAAATAATCGCTATTATATTCAACTTTATTCGCCGTAGAACAATACAGCAGCAAAAAAGAATAGATGAAAAAGAGAGAAAGAGAGACAGAACAGAATAACCAAAAAACAAATATATAAGTAAAAAATAACATACTAACTATGGCAGTAATTAACATACTAGCTATTGTAAAGTACATTGATTTAAATATCAAACGTAGACGTCGTTTGGTGTTGGATGAATGTGTCGCCTATTTTTAGGTCGACTCCTCCGAGTCGACCTAATAACATGTGTAGAAAAATGTCCGTCTGTCCGTCCGTCCGTACGTCCGTCCGTCCACAAAACGTTTCTTCGATTTGAATGAAATTTGGTATGTAGGTAGAGGTCGATGAGTGATGCATGATGGGGTGTGCATTATGACCCGATCGAAGGTAAAGGTCAAGGTCACGAACCCTTGAAAGACGGAAAATTGGCCATTTTCAAGGGCTATCTCCTCCCCCATTTATAATGGGGGCTGGCAAATGACCACGGATTCTTAAATTAGGGCACAATTCCTAAAGCTTGTCGGGGCAGGATTTTTGATTTTTGTCCCAATTTTTGTGTCACGTGACTTTGAAGTTGGCAGTAAGTAGGAGTCGACCGTCAGTCCCGTACGGGGCTAATAATTTTATTATTATTATTTTATTATGCATTCGCCACCCGACAGTGTCGGCGAGGACTTTATGTTTTTGGGCCGTCCCGTTGGAATGTTTGTTTGTTCGTTTGTTCGTCTTTCCGTCCGTTCATTCGGACAGACTTTGTTACCACGATAAACGGCTTGAACTGTTTTGATAACAGTTACAGGGAATATTCACTAGCTCAACTGATAACCAGATTAGATTCTGGAGGATAAAAGTCAAAGGTCAAGGTCACTCACAGCTGGCCGTCGAGATGGCGAAGGCATCCACGTCGACGCCGTGACGTCTAGGTTCGTCTTTTAGTTGAACATTTACGTTTAGATTAAAAATTTAATTTATTTTTCCTATTTAAAACTTACGAGCACGACGATATGGATGTCGAATGCAGACATCGTTCGGCATTGGGTGAATGCGTCGGCTCGTTTGCAAGCACCTTCCCGGTCGCGTTCCTCGAGCCTCAGTTCAACAAGTTCAACCGCAATTCCATTCTCTTCGGCATCGCAGAGGACGACATCGCTACGCACTCGCTGGAAGCCAAAGGTAAGTGAACCCGTCAACGTCTACTCATGTACTGCCATTTAATCGCTACGCCACTATTCAGAACACTTGGGCGTGTGGACGATTTGTATACGTGCGCTTCGTTGCAGTGTTTCGATACAACAGTTGTTTGTGCGATACCGTAATTTCAGTTGATTCAGTACTGAGAGCATCATTGCGTAATCGTCGATTAATTACATCGTTTTATTGCTTTACCCCACTGGTCCTGCATTTTCATGCCCCGTCATTTTTAGGTCCTGCTTTTTTCAGGTCCTGCATTTTCGTGTGGTGTCGTTGGTCCTGCATTTTCGGGTCCTGCATTTTCAAGTGTTTCATCTTTTTTGGTCCCCCATTTTCAGGTCCTGCATTTTCAGTCGACCCCTTAACTGCCTGTCAGCTTCTTGCCCAAAAAGGCTACAAATTCTGTTGTCTAATGGTACTCGTAGGCTATAACAGGCAGAGGCTTCCCATACTCGTTGCGGAGCGTTGGACCCGGAGCTGATCCCGGTGTACACGACGATGCCGCTGAGTTAACCTGATAGTCGATGTTAACCACGCTTGGTGCCACCGGATCTAAGGCCCGGTCCACACTAGCAACAATGTCGAAGCAACATTGTCGAAGCAACGTTCGACTTTGTCGAAAGGACAAAATTTCAACGCAAAACTCGTTCGACATTGTTGCCGTTTTTGGCAACAAAGTCGAACGTTGCTTCGACATTTTTGCCAAAAACGGCAACAATGTCGAAGCAACTTTCGACATTGTAGCATTCGACAATGTTGCTTCGACATTGTTGCTGGTGTGGACCAGGCTTAAGAGATGTCCAGATGTCCAGTTGTCGTTGGTTACTGACCGGACAATGTCGTCTGTTGTGCAGAGGTAATGGACGAAGTGGCTCAGAATGTGCCGACGCTGGAGAAGATTGTTTCGGAGATTGAAGGGCTTGCTGAATCCGGAGGCAAATACGTGGAGGCGCCACACGTCATAGAAGTCACACTGCCCATGCTGTGCAGGTAGACCTATTATAATAGTTATAATATGACAGTTCTGTCACGGTCTTTAGCAACAACGTAGTTCACTCTGAACTCTCGTTTTTACCCGCGCGACGCTATGCTTGCGCGATACTTGCTGTTGTCGTGTGTCCGTCCGTCTGTTTGTCCGTCCGTCTGTCACAAACCGGCGCTGTACCAAAACGGCTAAACGCAGGATCTCGCAAATAACGCCATACGATAGCCCAGGGACTCTAGCTTTCTGGTGCCAAAGATCTCAGCGAAATTCCGACGGGGTCACACCCAACGGGGCGCCAAATAGAGATGGGATAGGTTCAAATCGGCTATTTTCTACAAATATCTCGTGATACATCAAAAACTGTGCAAGATAGGACACAGTTACTTTGGAACACTAATAGAAACTCGTATATATGTGCTGTATCGAATGTTGTTATTTCCAGTGACCTTGAATGACCCTATCTACCCCAAACCACCCCATTTTCGACATTTTGTATCACCTTTCATATCTTCATAGTGAGTGGAGATAGAAACTTCACATTTAGTAGAGTGGTTGTCGGTAGCAAGTGCTAACCCTGAAAGGGGCGTGGTTAGGTCACGTGTACCATTCAAATTTTGTTGGGCACCAACCATATCTCTGGAATGGCTGATCATCTCAGGTGCTGTCAATGTAGATGGACGGTCAGTGTAGTAAACTGATGACCGTCGTCGATCACCAGTTTATCACACTGACCGTCGATATCTCTGTACAGCATGGTGGGCGCGAGGTACTGCGTCATGCGGGTCTGTCAGTGGCAGCGGAGACTTGTATCACTATTCACACTGTCCGCCTAAGCTATTCTGTCGGCCTACTTAAGTAGTCATTAGGGGCAAAACGCGTTTCACCGTCGCCATTTGACTGCTAATCTCCGTTTAAACCTCATCTTAAACTAAATAGCGACAATCGGCCGCTTGAAAGATAAGTAGCGATTTTTACCCTCGCGGCAGTATATCCGCCGGCGCGGGGTAGGGCGTTCAGTCGCGTCTGTCTGTTTGTTTGTTTGTCCGCGCTCTAAAACTAAAACGGTTTGAGCTATCAGCACCAAAGTCTGTAGACATATAATCCATGGCAGGACCTTGGCATGCACTGACCCTGAGGTTGAAAGGTTAAAGGTCAAATTGTAACCATAACCCTCGAGAACTTACATGCAGACCCACGTCCAGCGTGGGTCTGTATGTCGATACGACTGCACATTTCTCTAGTTATATTCATGCGTCTATTTATAAAATTATTAGACAAAGAACGTCATATTGCAAACATTTGTCAGATATTTTTCTCTACTTTTTTGTACGATTTTTAATGATGAAATAAATAAATGTGATTATTAAGTGTTTGGTACGCTGCTTATTTATTGCCGAATGATTTGATAACTTCAAAAAGCATTTTGTCTGCTTGACAGCTATCTACCGTGCTGGTGGTCACAAGGTCCCGATCACAACACTCCCGATGCGAGGTACTGATGCCATCATCTTCTGTCAATATTAGCAATCAGTGTTTGACAGTAGGTGTTTTACGTATTTTTCATATTTCAAAAACATGACTTTTTACGTTTTTTTGGAAATGATGTATTAACCAGTGTTCGTTTTTTACGTATTTTGCGTTCTTTTTTTCAAAATCCAAAAACATGACTTTTTACGTTATTTTGAGTGGCTGCACACGTTTTCTCGAACACTGTTAGCAGTAGGCGGCATCTAGCTATTGCTACGATGCGGCCTAATAATAATAATAATAAGAGTAAGTAGTCAACGAATTTTGACAAAAAGGCTGCATCCTATGACGTGCAGTTAGTGACGATGGAATGATCCCTTTTGCTGCGTACACCGCAGCAGAGATTTACAATGTTGTTCAATGGATCGGACAACCCTTAAAATTTGCCCCTTGTAGTGGAGGAACCTCAACCCCCATATAATACATGTTCTGTGCCGTGGCCATGTAGATCTTTCAGTTGGGTGCGTGTGTCTTTCCGGGCAGTAACTTAGGAAAGAATATTTGTTTGACGTCGATATTTGATACGGCGGTTTACGTTGACCATATCTAGATCAAAGGTCAGACTCACAGGAGGAAAATGTTCCTTTATCGGCTAAAGCAGAACGTGAACTTGGCAAAAGCAGTTTGGCACACTGCAAGCTGGGAAGCACGTCGGCTGAAAAGCAGATCTGACTTTAAAACTGTAAATAAGTAACAGCGGCAAGTATTTTGTGTGTTCGTCGACTAAAGTCGGTTAGACCTCGATTGAATGCTTTCTAGTATGCAGAATATTTCACCGCGTACTATTTGCTGTCATGAGCGTGGCAAAAGAATCAAATTTCATTTACATTTCTCAGTAATACGTTGTTTTTGTTATCCATGTCGACGGCATTCGTGTACCTAAGGTTGTAACAGGCGTTTGTTTTTACTTGCTCATCCGTACAATGTCAAATCAAGTCAAGTCAAGTATATTGAACAACAAAGGGCCTGGAGGCCTTTGACATGCTACATACTTGATAAAATAGTAAAATACATGCGAAACATATTAGCATTTAAAAGCACCAATGATATTACAAACAGTTAAAATAACATGACACGATCGTGATCATTAAATCGAAATAAAAAAGCGCAGCAGCGATCACCAAACTTAACATAGAAATGTTCCACCATGAGTCCTGGAAACCCATTTAGTTTGGGGTCAAAAAGTCAAAGGCCAAGGTCACAAGACACAAAAAACAGCGCCGGCGTGGGTTTCGTGAGTGATGGTTTCGTCTAGTTTCATTGGCCGCTGTATTTTCGATACGCAAGCTGTTGACGCGTGATTGGTTAATGGCTGCAGCCAGCAGCAGCAGGTTACCACGGTAACCGCCGAACTGATGAACGGCGTCCTTGGCAACGTACTCCAGCTGATCCGCAACAACATCGGAGCTCTCCACGCTCCATGGATGAACAGAATTGCCAGTAAGTAATCAGTATTTGCAGTACTACTATTTGCTGCCTTGAGCGCGGCTAAAGCGTCAAATTTCTGCTATCATATTTCTTAGTAATTTTCGTTGTTTTATTGTCCACTAATAGTAGGTTAGTAGTAGAGATATATGCAATAGCCATAGTCGTTAACATCATCAGCAGCAGAGGGTTAACCGAGCAGAGTCAACAACAACAACATTACACGTATCTATATCTAACAATCAGATTGTCAGTTTATTTTGACAGGGGCGTGGCTTACAGCGGGCGGTTAAGCCACAATCGAACAGGGCGAGATTGTGACTTGTTTTATTAATACCGGTATGTAAATGTTCATGTTTATACCTCTGTTGGTTACACGGCTCAATGGTAGAACGTCGGTCTGTGACCGGCAAACTTTCCTTGTCCTATGCTTGATCTGCAGCTGATGGGTGACCACTTATGTGGGTAAACCGTCCGCTACAAGGTCAGCCAACTAGGTCAACTCGGCCTTTCGTCCTTTCGAGGTCGATAAATGAGTAGTGAGCTGTAATTGGATGTGCGCTAACTCGCTCGGGTAGCGCCATCTGGTGAATGCTTATGGAGTAAAGGGAGGGTGGTTCATTCCATTCGTGGATAAACGTGTGGGTGGCAGGTAAAACTGTGTGATCCCTTCAACTCGTGTCATACCTGATCGCATTAGAGGTGATTTTCGACGATGCGCTATACAAAGACGACGTTTACTTTACTTACTTAACTTACCTAGCTTGTGCCAGCTGTTGTTGTGTGTTTAGTTTAGTTAAAATTATAAATGCGTGGCAAAGCCCAGCGTATAACCAGCCCGGTGCAAACTCTGCAAAACTCAGGAGTTACTGGACCAGAGCTTAAAAAAATTAATTACACGTAGAGGGGTCATCGGCGATGTTAACGCGCAGTTCCTTGTTGCGATCCTCCGATTCGCTGTGGAATACCAGCGCACAGAATGATGGTGAGGTATGCCAATTTTAGCCAATTGGCGCCAAAAAACGATTACCATAGTAACGTCCCTTGAGTGAGCGCAGAAGGAAAGTCGGTTTGAGCATGCCCACCCATATTTTTACGGTTGTACTTATCCTGAAAATTTGGTGATGAACGGACGACCCTGGCCAAACAAACTTAGCTACTCGGTTTTTGATTTTATTTTTTCCCTTATTTTTTCGTTTCTGGGCCGTGCGCTAGATTAAGCTGGCCATCTCGTCAGGTTTTGAGCGCACGTTAATCTACCTTATCATATCGTATCGTATCGTATCCTATTATGAGATAATTGGTCTCCAAGGAAACTCTTAAATAAGAGGATGAAAGAAAGTAAAACAGACAGTTCCGTTTCGTAATGTACGTTGCAAACTGTTCGTGTAATGTACGTTATTATACGATAAGATACGGTAGATTAACGTGCGCTTAGAAGCTGACGAGATGGCCAACTTAATCTAGCTCACGGCCCAGAAACGAAAAAAAATAAGGAAAAAATAAAAATGCAAACCAAGTAGCTCAGAAGAAACGGTCCAGGCAATAGACCGTGGAGGCAGTGCGGGAAACTGTTGCAAACTGTTGGGGTACAGCTCGAACTCAGCCGATAATCGTGAACGCGACGGCGGACATGATGAAGGTTCACTTTCTGCCGGTGGCGAGGAAGCTGCGCGAACAGGCGCTTAACATGCGCAAAGAGGAGGAAGAGTTTCACGCCGAGACGCGCAGACTGCAGCACCGCAAGGAATCGGGCGAGGTCGAAAGTGAAATTCAGGAGGTGCGTGCCGTGATCCTAGCAGTGATGTTCACGTTCATTGTTCCAGGCCAACTCAGCCTCCTGTCCTGAGTGGGACGGGAAATGAGTACCACCCAAAGGAGGATGATTCTCTACCGTCTTTCAAGTGACAACTTAAAACATTTTTATTTACCAAATCTTTCCCATCACTTTAAATTGCTTTCTCATATTTGTGTACCGTGTCCTAGAAGCTACTTAGCTTATGC
>Ga0209780_1001555_pt1 | contig 15284 bp, 7 predicted proteins | sample WorMetexBAHAMAS2_FD_187384 | JGI IMG/M metagenome (GOLD analysis project Ga0209780, IMG submission 187384) | Marine gutless worms symbiont microbial communities from Max Planck institute for Marine Microbiology, Germany - Inanidrilus exumae... | ecosystem: Host-associated > Annelida > Digestive... | reverse complement strand
GTAAGCCAAGTGTGAGCATTCATGTTTGTTGTTCATACATCGAATTGTCACGGTCAAAACTGCACAAGACGGGCGATCTACAGGTTGGGAATTGACACGTTAATTGCCAACATTCTAGTTGAACTTTTTTCGCTAGCTCTTACGGCTGCGGCACTATGAGGCGAAATCTGTCGAAATCGTCGTTTTCCGACGGGGGTGGGTCAAAAGAGCGCAAAGTTTAGGTAGATGGAGACGTCGCCCGCAATCCATCTATGGAGTTCACTACACGCGACCTAAGTCACTGCTTGCTATCTCGTTCCGCCGATTGCAGCAGGCTGAGTTTCGCGCTTTCGAACAAGTATCGTTATGAAGTTAACAAATTGCAGTAAATAACATTAATGTATTAACAAAGTTTACAACGATTCTATACTTCTATAAGCGTCTAGATTCCATGTGTGCTTGTATTGAAATCGTTCACACAAGCACTCGATCAGTAACTTATATACGGCGTGGTGAAACAAGTGCCTATCTTTGATTCTCACCTGCGTAAATTAACTTACTATTTACACCCATCGTGCATCAAAAATTTACATGTATTGAAGCGCAAATTTTAAATAGATGGTGACGTCGCCCGCAATCCATCTATGGACCGTTAGATAGAGGAATGATGTAGCTACAACACTGCCGCTGGACGTTTTCACACGACGAAACTTTGTAGCAGACTTTATTGGACAGAAGTTGAAATTTATTGAAAAAATAGCAAAATCGCGTTTTGTGCCACCCGTTGGGGACTTAGGGCTAACGTACACGGTTCATCTATGGCTCGTTGGAAAGCGCGTGGTCGACTTCCTATTAGTACTAATTGCACTTTTTTCGCCAGCTGTCACGGTTGAGGCGCTATGAGCAAATATTGTTCGAAATCGTGCTGTTTGAAACAGGTGGGTCACTTTGAGTGCAAATTTCGGGTGGAAAGGGGGGTCTTCCACCAACGAATTTTGGCGTCAGAAAACTAGAGTCCCTGCGCTATCATGTGGTGTTGTTTGCGTGGTCCCATGTTTGGCCGTTTTGATACAATACCGGCGTGTGGCACACACACAGACAGACACACACACAACCGATCAGTTTAACTTGCTCTACACGGATTGTAAGGTCACTGGTAATCAGATCAGATCTCAGCAGATCTCATAACGAAACCGTATAATAGCCTACATATGTATCAGTCCTGATATCACTGTTGATTGTAATTATAGGCCTACGACTTAAGTAGCGTTCTCACTGCGATATATCGCCGCAGTGAGAACGCTACTTTAACGTGTGCCAACCTAGCAGCTGCAGGCGTGTGCCTGTAGTGCCGGGCATTGCATGTAATTAATGGAGTATAGGACGTATATGTATACGTCATTATAACGCAGCGAAGGGGTTAGCAAGTCTTTGATGTCTGTACACGCATTGACCCATTATTGTTCGTGTGTGTAAAGTGGGCTGATAACGCGCAGTGCGTGTCCCGCTGACAACCCGTTCCACGCTGACGGTGAACTGCGTCGCAAGGCGGACTTCATCGTCACGCATTCACGCATCTCTCGCACTCAGCTGCTCATCGCTGACCCCGATAACGACAACGGCACCGCCAACAGCCGAGGCGGCGACACGGCGCCTGACAACAACACCGACCGTCCTCTGCTGGCATCGTCAGCGTCTCACCAACATCTGCAACATCATCCGAGTCGCCATGACGACGAAACAACCGTCGTCACAGTGACGTCAATCATGACGTCACCACTGCTCGCGTCCACCGCTGAGACAGTAAAACTCAAGAAGAAGCGTTGTATTTTGCAATGATACTGCCAGTCCGACGTCGATCGTTCGACTCCTATAGGTCCATTGTCAATTCATATGACTTTGAGCAGTACGCTTATCTTTAATTAAGTCTACGACTTCAGCTCATACACGTGTGCAATGTACATATTAGCAAAACGAAATATTTCATTCAATATCAGCCACAGTTATGTGACACTCCAGGAATATCACAGGCGAAACGGAGCGTAAAAGTCACTGCGTGGCAAGTTCTATTATCTGTCAGTGTTCAGTGGTATACATGCCTAACCGAGGCGTAAGTCCTAGCTACCTAAATCCTTCGTATGGTAACGATTAGCCTAATTATAGCTGCGTGATTTGTTAAACACATTTCAAATTTGTAGTCTATTGTAGGCCTGTCAAGTTGAACAGTATGCGAAAAAAGTGTATTGCGTACTGTAATAACGTGTAACTAACTAAGATCTTGCTCATAAACTGAAAGGCGCATAATAGATGAAATATAGGCTATAGAGCAGCGACACCGCGCGATAGCAACGTACGTTGGCCTAGGCCTAAGTTTTACAGTACACCTACAAAGTTGAACTACACAGTGTGTTACCGTTCGGCATAGTGTATATACTTCTTGTAAATAACTAGCTGCCTATACAGACGACAGCAGTGAGCAGTGTTTTATCCAGACACCCTAGGTTTGGGGGAAATAGACAGCATTGGGGAAGGTGTTGGGGGTCTGGGGGCCGTGCCCCCAGCGGGTTCCAGGTGCAGAGCCCCTGGTCAGGGGGTCTAGGGGCCCCCAGACCCCTGACCCTGGAAGCTTTTTGCTGCATAAGTAGCTTATTTTTGTCTATACTCGAAGGTATTGTGGAACTGTAGCAGCTATATAGAATTGTACGAGCAGTATTTAGTTACTGTTCATGAAATACAATCTGGTTGAACGTTGAGATTAACGCGACCCCATGCATATGAACGTCGCGCCGTAGTCACGTGTAGAACACAGTATACATGCAAGTAAATTGAAATGACACTATATAGAAACACTTTAATAAGACAGTAGTGTCAAACGTTTTGACACTACTGTCTTATTAAAGTGCTTCTATATAGTGTCATTTCAATTCACTTGTATACTGTGTTCTACACGTGACGACGGCACGACGTTTCTTTAAAATAATTTTGGTTCTGACTCAAAACCAAAATTATTTTAAAGAAACTGAGTGCTGACCGAACACTTCAGCTGCTTTTTGCACTTAGCCAGATATGCTCCCTGCTGAGAAAATTATGGCCAACTCAAATAACAATCCTGGATAACTCAACTAACAATAAAGTAGACGTGCTGCATGTCCGATTAACCGACTTGCATGCAGCACACCAAAACCTGCCTTTCCCGCCTGATCGAACCCTTCCTCTAAAGCAATATCAATACCAGGGCAGGTTGTGATAAGTGCATCAGTGTGCCAAATTTCGTAGAAATCGCTCGAACCACGGCCGAGATATGTGAGTTTCAATATTATGCTAGTTTAGCTTGAAAATGCCTATTCACGCCCCTTTTGGGTTTATTGAGGGGGGGTTTAAATATGGTGGGGTAAATGTTCAAATCTAAGTAGCCTATAGCAATCAGCGTCAGATGCTGTATTTGCTGGTATAATTTTTATGCAAATCGGTTCAGTGGTTTGGCAGGAGAAGTTACACATACATACATACACACACCGTGTCACAAAAAAGGAAGACACCAAACTCATGGCTGTAACTCTGTCATTTCTTAACCGATTTTAAAAATTCTTTCACTGACATACTCAGCGGTAAAGTTGCAGCACAGTGATAATTAAAGATCCCACCACACCTTAAACGTGTTGTTACACTACCTTGAGAAAATTAAAAGTTCAAATTTACGTCTAATTACGGAGGTAAGCCTTAGAAATCATATCATATTTAACACAACATAAAACGTTTCATGTCACATAGTTGTATAGATAGGCATACTGATAATGTCACAACAAGTGCTCGTAGTGTCCACTTTTTGCTCACGCACAAGCACGAAGATGCAGACGCCATTCATCAACTGCGCTGTCAATGATGCTTTGGTCCATGCCATGCCAAACATGAAGGTTAAGGTGTGAGGGATCTTTAATTATCACTGTGCTGCAAATTTACCGCTGAGTATGCCAGTGAAAGAGTTAAGGCCATGAGTTTGGTGTCTTCCTTTTTTTTGGAACACAGTGCCAACTTATTTAATATAATTAAAACATTAGACATTTAGTAAGAGATGTCAGTCGAGTATTGACATTATTTTTAGCTTCACGGTATAGGCGTGGCCAAAAATGCTTAGGGAGAAGTTTCAATGTTTGGGGGAAAGTTTTCTCCCAAAAGGTCCCTGGATAAAACACTGAGCACTGAGACGGAGCAAGTCCAAATAACATGTTGTAGCTGGACGACTAATGACACTATCGATGTACGACGTACAACAACAAACGATCTTCTTTTCACTTGAGTACATAATAGATGTCGCTGAAAATGATATTTAACCCACAAAATTCTTGATAAAAACGTTACCTTATCTAATACTTTTAATAGGAAAATAAATTTTAGTCAGTTTTGCAATTCACTGAAATTGCTCGACTACTTCTCGCATATAGCAACAATAGCAACTGTTTATTTGACTATACCATATGAGTGACCATACGGTATATTCAAATAAACACTATAGCGTACGCTTTGCAGGCACATTCATAGTTACTTCTTTGTACGTCTATAACTTGCGATCCATCTCTCTTTCACTCCCGGCTTAAAACCTACCTCTTTCACAAATCCTACCCCCCGTATTTTCACTTCTTCCTCCCGGACTGACTCCACGGACTTTTCCTGGACCGTTTCTTATGAGCTACTCGATTTTTGATTTTATTTTTTCCTTATTTTTCGTTTCTGGGCCGTGCGCTAGATTAAGCTGGCCATCTCGTCAGCTTTTGAGCGCACGTTAATCTACAGTATCGTATCGTATCGTATATCGTTACTGATGTCGGTTTATTTCTCTATGTTCTTATTTTGTCAGAACTCATCAAATTTAGTGGAATCAGACAAAAACGAGATACAGAGGATTAGCACTAACATTAACAAAACGCAGCACAAAACCTTTAGCTGACGATTCAGTTCTTTTTAAACGAAACCTGTATTGAACTATGGCCTACACAACGCAGATTTGTCAAGTGTCATCTGGTATAAATAGGGCCTAAATAAGATTTGAGAAGATTATCCGCTCGCGATTTAAATGCTCAAAATATTGGTTGGTAACCTAGCCTATTACTTTTGAACAACTATTTGCATGGGAGATAATAAGACTCATATCCAAATCCAATCCTTTCAATAACGCGGGAACAAATGGATAACGCCGGACTGCCGGTGGGCTGTCTGGCAAGAACTGGGCAATAAAATGGCTAGACGACTAAACGCTAGTCTGACAGTGCTTAGCCGAGTTGGAAGCACATTCATTTAGTGAACGAACCACGCCCTTTTCTGGTGATGTCATTCTGTTGCTAGAATTGATATAGCGTACTCGTGTACAAAATTTGACGACTTTAGGTTCAGCCGTTCCAGTGATACGATTGCAGCCCCAAAAATGTTGTAATGGGTCACATGACCTGACCACGCCCATATCAGGGACAGTTTGTCGTCCATAGGCTGTGACTTGCACATTCAACCTGTACATCAAATTTGTAGTCTTTGCGATTAGTTCACCAATTACGAAGGTGCATAAAGCAATGCTAAAGGTAGAAATTAAGGTGGTTTAAGGTGGTTAGGGGTCACCCAAGGTCATAGGCAACATGATCGCATAAGACCTCCTATTCGAATTTAATAGAAACTATGAGGCTATCTCGCGAACCGTTTTCGAGATATTATCGCTTATTTTCTAAAAACTAAAGAGGTCACGTCACAGTGACCACGCCTCTTTCAGGGACAATTTGTCGTCCGTAGGCTGGGACTTGCTATAATCAGCATGTACACCAAATTTGAAGTCTCTAGCTTAGGCCGTTTCAGAGATATCTCAGGGCGACTAAAAGTTTAAAATGGGTCACGTGACGTGGCCATGAACACCCATTCCAGGGACGGTTTGTCATCTGTAGGCTGGGACTTGCTATGTTCAACCCACATAGCAAATTTGAAGTGCCTACGATTACCTGCAACGAAGAAATGAAAGGCAACGCCAAATGTAAAAAAATTCTCGTTTTGAGCCACCCTTTGGGGGACTTTGGGGTAACGCACAGGGTTCATCTATGGCTCGATGGAAAGCGCATCGTCGACTTCCTATTAGAGATAATTGAACTTTTCTTGCTACCTGTTACGGCTGCGGCACTATTAAGCGAAATCTGTCGAAATCGGCGTTTTCTGAAGGGGTGGGTCACTTTGAGCGCAAATTTTAGGTAGATGGGGACGTCGCCCGCAATCGATCTATGGACCGTTAGATAGAGACATGATGTAGCTACAACTTTGCCGCTGGAAGTCTTCACACACAAAAATGTGTAGCAGACTTTTTTCGACAAAAGTTGAATTTTACTTGCAAAAACAGCAAAATCGCGTTTTGTGCCATCCTTTAGGGGACTTAGGGGCAACGTACACGGTTCATTTATGGCTCGTTGGAAAGCACGTGGTCGACTTCCTATTGGTGCTATTTGAACTTTTTTCGTCAGCTCTCATAGTTGAGGCGATGTGAGCGGATATTGGTCAAAATTGTAGTTTTTGAAATGGGGTGGGTCACGTTGAGGGCAAATTTTAGAGGGAAGGGGTCTTCCACCAACGACGTTTTACATCAGAAAACTAGAGTCCCTGCGCTATCACGTGGCGTTGTTTGCGTGATCCTACGTATTGCCGTTTTGATATAATACCGGCGTGTGACACACACACAGACAGAAAGACACACGATGATGGCTAATACTAGCGCCGTGCGGGTAAAAATCAGGAAAAGACTTTTTAAGTTCCTGTTTATTTCAGGAATAATTCTTTGTTGTTAGTTTAATTTATGCAATAATCATTTACTGTTTTTTTTCGATTTTTGCGTTTCCAATTGCCATTTCAATTCAAAGATAAGGTTCAATTAGGCAGGATCCCTATTTTCGCCGGTGCACCAGGGCGCATAAGTTCTTAATCCGGCACTGGGGCGACTGAAAACGCATGAGAGTAAAACGTGGGAGTGGAAATCGCGGCATCATAATGCAGGCTGGAAAGCCACAGTTTGACATCGCCATAGAGTCAATGTGCTGACAAGTAATATCACCTTTTTGATTATTTCTGTTTTAGTTGTGCGACATAGCCACTGTCGTCCTTACAAGCCGTTTTAAACTGTTAAGTTTTTACATTAATATTTGCAGTTTCATTAATTTAGCAATCTAATTTTTGCTAATCTAAAGGGCATGTGGTTGTCTGCGCATGCACAAAATCACAAGGGCTGTGACTATGTGCCAAAATCTACAACCATAATTGACAACAATGTCCAGAATTTCGCATGAAGTGATTGATATTTTGGAGATTTAGCAGAATTTGTGGCGACTTCTAGCTACGTTTTCACGGCGCATGCGCATAAGCGTCTATTTAGGCGGTTCCGGTAAAAATTCTGACATCGTCGTTTGATTCTTTGACCCTGATTTCCTTGTGAATGGCGAAATTTCGGCGATTCGAGGGCGCTTTCAGTTAATTTTTCATTGAACTAGAAACATTCTGTGGAACGTAATATCTGCCTCATAGCAACTGCACAACGACCAAATCGTTCCTATAACAAGGGATATATTGCGTCTTTTTACTGCGCATGCGCAAAACGGGCATATTTCCACTTCCGGTCCGATGCGACGGCGATCGATACTCTTAAAGCAAATCTTTGTCAGGCAGAGCAGCGCGATCTCAAAGTTATCGCTCCGCTAGGCCTATCGCATCGGCCGATAGTTTTGACCGATACTATCGACTATCGGTTTTTTGCATAGGCCTATCGTCCTAACCCTAGGTTTCAGTTGATTTTTTTCATCTGAAAACCAAAACGTCCGCCATATTTCTATTTCCGGTTTATTTGGCCTACTCACCTAGAAAGCGTGCCACGTGTTGAACCACCCACGTTGATCATTTCCACGAAGTTTGAAGTTGATACGATTAGGCGTATCCATCGCCGAGTTACAGCGTTGTTGGTGCGAAAACGTTACTTGACCTATTGACCGTGTGACCTTGACCTTTTAACCTTGGACAACGGTCAAACATGGCTGGTCATGTGGTCAACCCCTCCAACAAGTTTGAAGATTCTACCGTTCCTACGCCTATCCGTTCTTGACTTATGAGTTATGATGTCCGCCATAGGCCACCGTTAACAATGCGTTTGCGTTTGGAGCCACTGAACATGCGCTGTATACCGACCCCGATATGCCTATTCACTATACAACTTTTATAGAGCTACGTTGACGATTAAGGGTCGTTTATATAGTACATGTCCAATGTTAAAGGCGTTTTCGAGCGAAAATTTCTAAGTCCCAAAATGGCGGTTTTTTGGGCAAAAACGGGTGTAAAGCTTAACTTTTGGTTTTGCGACCCCCAAAAGGCACATCCTTGTGCGGAACCGCGTCTTTTGACGTATTTTGCATCAAAATCCGTGCCGGCGTCTTGGCTGTAGACGATTTGTAGCATAGAATGCAATAAACGAACAAATAGCCGAGTAACAATTTGATGCGCGAAATCGCGCATACGCAGAAACGAAACCCCTTGTCCAATCTGGATGAAATTTTGCAGGATGGTAGATATCCACGACATAATCAAGTAGGTAAATTTTGGTGACAATCGGTTTAGGGGTTTAGGGGTGGCGGGGGTCACATTTTGGCTTTTGCCATTGACTTTGATCGTCGTCCTTGCATTACAACACTCTCGCACTACCGTGCAAGTGTGTGATGCTAACAAGCTGTTTAGTTTCAGCTCGTTCACACGGGGTCGCCACCAGTGACGTCGCGCTAACGCATCGATAATTCGAAATACAGATCACAACCATAGTCATCGAATTGTGTTTGTGTAAACGTTTCTCTGCTCCAGCTGTAACAATAAAAGTCTCTTAGGAAACTAGAAATTCGTGGCAAAGCCAAGCATGTAGCCCGCCCGGTGCCTGCAAAACTCAGCGGTCACTGAGGTCAGTGTGTATCATCATACCAAATTTCGATTTCGCCGATATGTCGAACCCTTGCTGAAATAGCGATTTAACTGTTTTCAAAATGGCGGCCGTCCGCCACCTCGGTTTTAGTAATTTAAATTTTTAACCGCCAATACGGTTCGGAGGGTCAATGTGCATAAATGTGCCAAATTTCGTGTCGATCGGTCAAACCGTCAAACCGTTACTGAGATATGGCCATTTTTACCGCGCCACGCTATGCGAGCGCGGTATATGCTGTTGTCGTGTGTCTGTCCATCCGTCCGTCTGTCCGCCCAACTTTCCCTGTCCTAGGCTCGACCTGCAGCTGATGGGTGCACCACAGACCACTTATGTGGGTATAAACCGTCCGCTACAAGGTCAGCCAACTAGGCCAACTCAGCTTTTCATCTTTTCGAGGTCGATAAATGAGTAGTGAGCTGTAATCGGATGTGCATTACCTCGCTCGGATAGCGCCATCTGGTGAATGCTTACGGAGTAAAGGCAGATGGTCCATTCGTGGATAAACGTGTGGGTGGCAGGTAAAACTGTGTGATTCCTCTTACACGTGCCATTCCTGAGCGCATTAGAGGTGGTTTACGACGATGCACTATACAAATCGACGTTTACTTTACTTTGCTGTATTTTACTATTGTTCTATTGTTGTGTGAATAACGCAAACAGATCGCGCATCAGCATCAGCCTGACTGCCTGAGGAGCACTTTCAGCAACTCCCACGTATTATTCCGCTACCTGCATAGTTTTCCTTTTGTACACGAATAGTTGCACTAGGCACAACTATTGCACAGCGAGCATGCAATGCCGTGCGTATCATCAACAGACTTGACGTATAACCAATCTTGTTGATGTCAACTGGACAGTAACGGTGATCAATCAACGTCGACTACCACCAGTGTTGTTGATGACACCGCGTGAGCGCACCGTCGTGGACGCGGACTACCGTGCAGCGGATGGACACAAATTTTCGGCAGTAAGGCGTCTGAGTTTCAAACAGCACAAGTGACCTTGAAGGTCACTCAAGGTCACCGGTAACGGTGTCATTCGATAGGCCACATACGATTTCCTATTACGACGTAATTAGTCTTCTATTGCCAGAGATGTAGCAAGTACCACAATCATCAAGTACAAGTGCAAGTACAAGTACTAGACCCTCAAGTACAAGTACAAGTACCTAAGTTTTCACTTCAAGTACAGGTCAAATATACATGAATGTTTTACAGTTATACTGAATAAATAGAATCATCACTATTGTGAGTACCTGTTGTTTTATGCAAAACATTTGAAATATGTATCAAACAGTAGTAATGTAAATGAAACTAGGGCGTGGCCTATTCTAGATTTCAAACATCAAACGGCTTGGTCTCGATAGCAGACAGGGTGCCTACAGTCGGACTGGTACGTTCGTCTCTTTGAAGTCACGCACAAGAATAGCCAGACGGCTACAATTCTGACAATGTGTACGTCACAAACTACTCTACAAACTATCGCCATCATCTTATGTTTATGGCAAAACCGCAGAACTCCTCAATATACTATCTTAGTGAATGAGTCAACTGACGCCAATGTGTCTACAAAGCAGCATTGCATTTCGCAAATATCAAAATTAAGTCACAATACACAATCAGTCATGCGTGCCCTGTTGTGAAGATGCCACCATGTGGGGACGCATAAAAATGCCGCCATGGCCAAAGATTCTCTCCACTGGGGCGGAGGTTGCTGAAACACAGTACATCGAGCTCACAAAATGACGTAGAGACTTGAACTGCTCATTGCAGAGGATGTTCTTGACAGTGGCATTTGGTGACGAAGACGCCAATTCGAGATAGGACTGCACCGTACAATGCACAGGTGCCGTACACAGCTGGTCTGGAAACTTTTCGAGACCGACCCTTCAAGACCGAGACCAAGACCAAGACCATAAATATCAAGACCAATACCAAGACCAAGACCGCGTAAACTTGGTCTCGAGTGCTCTCTCAAGACCGCGGTCTCGAGGACTACATCCCTGCCAGAATTACAGGCAATCAAAAAATGACATCATGCCTTGAATATTGTTATAAATTTGCGTAGGAAACAGCTAGATGGCTTAGTTATCTACAAGTACTCAACGGCGACAAGTACTCAGGCTTCAAGTACAAGTACAAGTACAAGTACAAGTACTTCAAATTTGTACTCGAGTACAACTCGAGTACAAGTACAAGTACCAAGTACTACATCTCTGTCTATTGCAACTATGTCTCTATCTTGCAGCGTTTCCGAGATATCATCGCTTATTTCCCAAAATTTAAAAAGAGGTCACGTGACCTGAACATATCCTTTTCGGGATTATTTATCACGCATGGACTAGTACTCCTCTGTATCAATTAGCACACGACATCTGAAATGCGTAGCTTCACCGATTACAAAGATATGATTGGGGCCAAAATTTATTTTTAAAATTTTACGTCTCTCGGTTTAGCAATTCCAGAGATATCACTAGTTATTACTGAAAACGAAGAAATCATGTGGCCTGTCGATTAGCAGGGGCGTGGTTAGAGTCATGTGGCCCTTTTTAAATTTTGCCCCAATCATATCTTTGGAATTGGTGAAGCTAGGCACTTCAAGTTTTGTGTACTGACTGAAAGAGGAGTACAAGTGCATGCGTGATATATTGCTCCCAAAAGGATGTGTTCAGAGTCACTTGACCTCTTTAAATTTTGGGAAATAAGGGGTAATATATCGGAAACAGTGCAAGATAGAGACATAGTTGCAATGGAAGTCTAATAGGAAATCGTATGTGACCTATCGAATGGCACCATTGCCAGTGCCCTTGAATGACCTTGAAGGTCACTTTTGCTGATTGAAATCATTTTAACTCACATATCTCGTGAAACATAGCACAAATTTACTAACATAGCGTGTCGCGCGGTCCCTATGCGGTAGCTGAGCTTCTTATCAGGAATCGTTAGGTCGGTCCCACATTTTCCACTCATGTATTTTGGTTCTGCATTTTCCAGACCTGCATTTTCTACCATTGAATTTTTAATCGACCCTTCTGAGCGGCTGAGTCTTGCATGGCGATTCTCTTGACTCAGTTCTTGATTACAGCAATTGTGTACTGCACAAGTATTTCATTAGACGTCCAACGTCCAAGTGTTAGCGACGATTGTCAGATCTTATGATCACTGTACTGAGTACGTAGGCCCCTATTTAAAGCCGAGTCACTCAGTGAAAGAATTTTGATAATATTCATTTTATTTCACCAATACATGGTAGCGAAAACACACAGACACACACACACACACACGTACACAAGCACATAAATAGGCCTACATGGTCAGCATTTGGCGAAATTGTGGTACAATGTAGTACAATGCCATTTTTGACTCGCACTATAGTTTCTTTCTGTCGTTGCATCTCAGCAGTTCAAAGAAGTTATGAAATATATCAAAAGACGATGAAGTAATGAGTGATGACTAACAATCAAATATAACGTAAGTGAGTAGTGATGGTGAAATAGTATACGTGCATACGGTGTGACTGGACCTGCGAAGTCGAAACGCTGCAGTGGCACAAGGGCCAGCTGGCAGGTGCTCTACTGTACAGCGCGCTGGCTCTCTCGGCCTAGCTGTCGGTGCCTCCCGCGTCGCACTCCACTCCACTCCACTCCACTCCCTGCCCGGAGATGGGTCGATCCGGTCGAGACGGTCGCAGAGGCAAGCAATAATCTCGCCGCCGTCGCCGCGGTTTACGCGTCGATGACGGCACAGTTCACAGAGATCTAATTGATTCCGCAAATCGCCGGGAAAAACGCCGCGGATCGAAACGGACGTATTAAGCGCAGTAATGGAACTCGATTTGCCCGGCACAGCACCGCCGGCGGCTGCGGGCTGCAGACGATGAAGTGAAGTCAACGGTCCGGCTAACTGCTGGCTCTGACGAGACGTCATCATTGCGTCGTCGACTGCATCACCAACCGAGCTCCAGCGACAGACAGAGCACCTCTCAGCAGCTAGCAGGTCGGTCACACTGACGTCTCACACTCACATGTACTGAAATCAACGTGTCTGTCTGTCTGTCTGTCTGTCCACTCGCATGTTCATATTTCACCTAATGTTACATCATCTGGCCATGGCTCGATCATCCTCTGACGTTTTTGTGGATTACGTCATTTTTTCACATAATGCAGCGAATGGATTTTTTATGGTATAGTGATGACATATCCTCGTCTTGTAATTTGAGAAGTTTTCTTACGGACATGTTTTTGAATATTATCACATATAACATTGTCGTGCTCATGTTTACTTAGTTCAGTTTCTTTTTTCTCTTTTATGTTGCTACCGGTTGGTGAAATAAAGATGAATATAATGGGCCAGAATGAAATACGACGCATATGTTTCCTGCAGTTCGCCTGATGGCGCCTCGGGGCGAAGTCCGACTGCACTCTGTCAGTTCTGTGTGCGTCGATGATTCGAAAGACAGTCGCTTATACCTCAGTGTTTTGAGAAGCTGAAGACTTTTGTTCTGAGTTCTCATCGCGATATGCATTAGCTTACTTTTAAGAGGCATCCGTTTCAGCTTTCCGGCGATGTAGTCAACATTGCGTTTTAACTTTTAATAATACTGTGTTTTTGATTAGCGTCATTTTCCAGTCCTGTATTTTTAGTCGAGCCATAACATCGTCCGGTTCGTGTGAAGTGTAACGTAGAAGGTAAACAATGCAGTTCGTGACACACGCGGCGACGGCTGAGAACAATGCCGTCAACCGGTAACACAGTGAACGAACGACACAGATCTCGAACGACTGCTGCGCGACAGACAGAAGCCCGTAAGCCCCGTCCACACCAGCAACAACGTCGAAGAAACATTGTCGAATGCTACAAGTCGAACGATTCTTTCGACAAAGTCGAATGTTGCTTCGACATTGTTGCTGGTGTGGACGGGGCTTTAGTTTGCACAGTAACGAAATGCACGGACGGACGTGGAGCCGCGCATTGTTCATCGTCGGCAAACACACAAACAGACGGACAGACAGAGAGATATTAGACGGCGCCGTTTGGCTGGGCCGTGGCGTTTATTGCTTCAATACAGCTGGTCGTGCTCATCTCACAGCGGCAATATGCGACACGGTGGGTATGATGATGATACGCCGAACGCCGTGCAATACAATCAAACGCACTGGCCGCTGTTGTCTTGCATGCAATGAACCAGTCTACTGCCGCTGGTGGTGGTGACGTCACAGTGACGCGTGCCTTGACGTCACGAGACGTGCGTGACATTTCGTCGTCATGGAAACCGCTGCTGCAGTCGTCTGGCAGACGATGTTTGATGTCGCCGTTTGAACGTCTAAACGTTCGTTTTCATGCTACGTCGGCGGGTCTGGCTTTGTCCGCTGTGAAAGTGAAAAGAGACGGCGCTCAGCGTACGGAAATCGATGCGGACGGACGTGAGGCGGGCGGCTGCTGCTGCTCAAAGTTTGGAACGTTTCGTAGCGATGGCGCCACGATGTCGATCGACACGGACAGGCAGACACTGATCTCCAGCGTCATGCATGTATGCCAACATTACTGTTGCGTGTCTGCAATGTAGCCTATATGACGTCGTGCACTCGTGCTGAGTAAAAACATTGACTAGAAAGCGGGGCAAAGCCAAACGTGTAGCCCGTCTAGCGCACGCAAGCGCGACTGTGCATTTCTTATTTACCTACAGTCAGACTATGCTACTGCCACCTAGCGAATGACGTTTAAAATCAGCCCATAGAGTATTTTAGCCTTGTGTACACCTAACCACCATACACATTAGCCATTAGCTCTCAGGCGTTACTGGACCAAAGTCCACGAAAAATTTTACCGCAAGTAGAGAGATCAACGACGGTGTTAATAAAACATTCCATGTTGCGATACTTCCATCCGTTGTGAAACGCCAGCGCACAGAATGAAGACGGGGTGTGTCATTTTTTTGTCAACATGCGCCAAATATCGGTTACCGTAGCAACGTCCCTTGCTGAGCCGTCGAAAGTTGAATATACTGTTATAAAGCCCACTAATCGCTTTACGTTTTACGTCTGCTGAAAGTTTGGTGAAGATCAGTCTATAGATTCTGGTGGAAACAACGCAAACGTGCATCCGCCCACTTTCTGCAAACTGGCCACAACGTCTCATCGACTTACTGCACTAAAGTTCTCGAAATTTTTCCAAGATGTAGAGGGTACATCCAGGGTCTCGTTGTGGGTATAGGTTTTGCAATCTTCCCAACCGTTGTAAAATGCCAGCACAAACAATGAATACGTTTCATGCCAACTTGTCGCCGTTTCGCGCCACAAAATTGGTTGCTATGGCAACGTCCCTTGACCGAAGTT
>Ga0209780_1001554_pt1 | contig 15285 bp, 7 predicted proteins | sample WorMetexBAHAMAS2_FD_187384 | JGI IMG/M metagenome (GOLD analysis project Ga0209780, IMG submission 187384) | Marine gutless worms symbiont microbial communities from Max Planck institute for Marine Microbiology, Germany - Inanidrilus exumae... | ecosystem: Host-associated > Annelida > Digestive... | reverse complement strand
CAATTAGGCATGCTTGTTCATTTTGATGCTGTCTGAATAAAATTCGACGATCAAGGTCATTGATCAAAGTTCACAGTCGTGGGATGAAAAGTATCCCTTTTTCGTCCATGGATGCACATTTTGAGGCAAAATGAGCTGACCACAGCTAAAACAAAGACTTGAATTTAAAACTAAATAACTTAAAGCCAGCTAGTTGGTTATTTGCTAAAGTGGTCGGTACAACTTCAAGTGAGGGCTTTCAGTTTTCAGTTCGCTTGAGTAAGCATGCTTCTGGTATTGTATTGATCAGCTGTAGACATCCTGTGCTTTTTAGGTCGACTTCTGAGTCGATCTAATATCTCAAATGTCCGTCTGTACGTACGTACGTCCGTCCGTCCACAAAACGTTTCTTCAATTTCAGTGAAATTCGAAATGTAGGTAGAGATCGATGAGTGATGACCCAATCCAAGGTCAAGGTCACGAGCCCTTGAAAGTCGGAAATTCGGCCATTTTCAAAAGCTATCTCCTCCGCCATTTACAATGGGAGCTGGCAACTGGCCACTCATTCTCAATTTTCGCAGACTGGGTGGGATTCGAGTCAACCCCATCCTCTGCTTTGCGCTGTGCAGTGTGGGTCAGAAGCAGTTGGTGTGTCTGGCACGTGCTCTGCTGCGCAAGACGAAGGTGCTGATCCTCGACGAGGCGACTGCGTCTGTCGACCCGGAGACCGACGGTCTCATCCAGTCGACGATACGGACTCAGTTTGCCGACTGCACGGTGCTGACCATTGCCCACAGGATCAACACCATCTTGGACTATGACAGGTCACTCATGCTTTCTCTCGTGATTTGTCTTTTCTGTACTTCTGGCACACATTGCGTCTGTGCCCCAGTGTGGGTCCCTGCGCTGTAAATGTCTAAGTAAGTAAGTAAGTGACAAATTTATGAAGTGCCAAAACCAGAATAGGCCCTCTCCATCTACAGGAGGCGGCTAAACCTGGCTTTAGTTTTTTGTGTTAATTTTATGTTGTAGTATATTTTGTTATGGATGCATGTTTGCTTTTGTTGTGTTTGTTTAAGTTTTTCAGTACTAAGCCGAGAGATTGGCTGGAAGAACGTTTCCGAAATGACCTATTTTGTGTAGAGTGGGATGTAAAACCTTAACTCAATACTCATTCTTTATTGTATGGTTCATCATATCGACCAGCTAGCGAGCAAATTGCGCTATGGCTGAGCCGGCTAGCCAGCTTATAACTTGGTCAGCCAGGCCACATTTTGTAGATAGCGGCGCTTGAGGGGTCTGTAGTGGCGTCATTGAAGACACTGACTGTGTTATGTTACAGAATCTTGGTGCTGGATAAGGGACGCGTTGCTGAGTTCGATGCACCAACGAAGCTGCTCGCAAATCAGAAAAGCATATTCTACGGATTGGCTGTAAAGCATGGCCTTGACGCGGAATAATTCAAATTCATACTGCTACTGGGTCATTTATAAAAGTGCTCCCAAGTGTAGGGCACCTTGTAACAGTTTACATGAACATACAATTCTGCACTAGATGGTAGCCAGCACTGCAGCATGTTAAGCTGTTTGCTCGTGATAGTTACTAGAAATGTAGATAGACACTGTGTGGTTTTTACAGCATAAGTAATTAATTTTTTATAGCAGTAACGCAAACTACTGCGATCAGCTGAATATGAAACATTTCACTATGTCCGTCACAAGGTTTCACTACAAATAGGTGAGTTTTGGGATGCTACTGATGTTGATGTTGCGTTTTTTGCTATAGCCCTCCTTTTGATGTTATCCTCATAAATGCTTACTGTTCCGTAGCACATTTGAATTCACATGCTGTTTTCCTTCTTCTTCTCTGTAACATATTTTCATGACACTGAATTTGCCTATAATTAACTCAGGTGCCATGAAAAAGTTAGTCGCTCACTCTTCGGTGATTTCTGCTGGGTCATATCATCCTGCTTACACACAGTATAATGTGTTGTTTATAGTGCGTTCACGTTCGTGATTGACTTATTATTATCCATACATGTCGATAGGCAAGGTGTGGATATATCGTTTAAACAACTGTTTGTCTGTGTGTTCTTTTTTGTTTTTGTTTTGTTTGTTTATTTGTACGGATACGGATTTCTCTGCCGAGGATAAAGCTAGCAACGTCAAATTTTGCTCGGCGGTTCATCGGCGTCCAAGGCAGGATCACAAATTTTTGTGAACTTTGCTCCCCCAGAAGCCCAAAATCAGACAAGTTGGTCAGCGCACGGGCCTGTAAGATCGGCATGTGTTTATATATACGTCAGTCCCATTCATTGACGTACTTGTTGAAGTAATCTGCTTGTGGAAATTAATTTTCTTTGCACTCCGTCCCATGTTGTTACAAGTTCTAGTACAGTTTTGTCTTCATAAGTGTTGGTATTTCAGCATTCGCACTGATAAGTGACGTTAGTATCAACGACGGTGGTTTTTATGGTGTTTGGGCAATATTCATTAATTCATTATTTGCTTTATTTATTTGTTTTGCTGAAATGTAAGATACTTGTTGTGATATGAAGAACGATTAGATTAATTCACTGTGTATTTGCTAAGTGCATATTGGCTACCCGTCAATAACGTATCGTATGTGTATATCTGTCAGTCAGGGTACCGTTCGTGGTGAGCACGCATGGGCATGGCGTGCCCAAGCTTTTCTGCCGTCGGCACGCCGTTCCCGTACTCCACGGTGTCGTGGCACAGTTGTTATAAAGCAGTACAACCACCGTAGAATTATGGCAGAAAATTCACTGAAATACATGCCATCAGATTGGCTTCTTTGGCATTCAGATTTTACAAAATTTCATATCAGCCGCGGCTCCTCACCGGACCACGCTGGGTAAGCTTACGACACTCCCCCAGACCCTTAGTCGGCTGGGGAGGGGGATACTCCCTTCCCATTCCCTCGAAGCCGTTGGCACTCAGCTTGCCCATACATCTTTTTGTAGGAACGGGACACTGCTGTCGGGTACATGTACCGTACGTATGTCGGGATTCCCGCTCAAATGACAGACGCAAATTTCAGAAGACTTTTTCGGGACTTCAGCACTTTAAATACCAGAAAAACGTGACCTGTTATGTTACCATTTATGGCCTATTGGTTCGTTTTCGTGAGCAAAACGTGATGCAGTAAGAGTTGGCTGAAACGGTCATTGCACACTGCTGTTGTTAGCTTGACTCCTCCGTGTCGACCGGACCTAATAAAGCCGGTCTCAAACGTCCGTCCGTCCGCCCGTCCGTACGCCCGTCCGTCCACAAAACGTTTGTTCAATTTCAATGAAATTTGGCATGTAGGTAGAGGTCGACGAGTGATGCATGACGGTGCGCAGTATGACCCGATCCAAGGTCAAGGTCATAAGCTCCCTGAAAGTCGGAAATTCGGCCATTTTCAACGGCTATCTCCTCCCCCATTTATAATGGGGGCTGGCAAATGACCACGGATTCTTACATTAGGGGCAATACCTAAAGCTTATCGGGGCCATTTTTTTTTAAATTTTTGTCCTAGTTTTTGTGTCAAGTGACTTTTAAGTTGGCAGTAAGTAGGAGTCGACCGTCAGTCCCGTATGGGGCTAATTTATTTTTGCTGTATTTTCACTAACTGTATACACTGCGCTGTATTTGCTCACAAATCATATTAATGCAAACACAGATTACATCGCAAAAACAAAATGCAGGAATTTTCAAAACCAATGTCCAATTTCAGGACGTTTCGGTACCTGTGGGAACGGATATGTATATACTTTTGGGCCACCGTGTATTTTTGTGTCGTGGGTGATGTAGTAATGGTGCAGTAGATGAGTAGATTTCGGAGGTGTGAATAACAGTAACGTTTATTAGCATTTGATGAGTCTCTTCTGTGGTGAAGTATTGATCACAGCAAACGAATGGCCTCCCGGTAATTGTTTTTTGTTTTACATATTTAAGTAAACAGCTTTTTTGATGTTTACAACAGCTGTGCTGTTTACATATTTTGATGGCATGTTCACTTTCAGCTGTAAATTTTTTTAAGGGTAACTATAAACGTGTGTCCCCTAGTTAGCGAATTCCACTTCTACTTGTTTCACATATTTTGTTTTCACTTCCCTTTCTACCATAACAGTCACCACTCCGTTTCCAGGCTGGAGGTCGTAGGATGCGATGGATCTGGGGTTTAGTTCGTTCATTTTGTGTTATCTGTATTGCTTAGTTAAGATTTATTCTGGTGTTTTGTTGTATTTGGTTTAGTTTAGTCTTGCGGTGTGATAGTTGTCTTCGTGTTGTAGGCACAAGCGTAATAATTTAAATGAGCATCTCGATCCCTTTCCCTTTTGGGTGGATGCTGAACAAAAAGGCGGCCAGGGTTAAGGTTAATATATTGCTGGCCTTCCTTCACTGGGTAGGGATAGCTGTCCACCCCTGACCTTTTGTCTCTGATATAGCCATATTTGTGCTGAAAGGGGACATTAAAGTCCAACTAACTAACTTTTTTCATGTTATGTTATGTATGTTTATACATGTTTTACAGTCGTTTTGTCTTGTTCACGTCGTAGTAAGGCAGAAAGTTGAGAATTTTACCGATTTGTTACTCTAGCAAACTTTCAGTGGAACTTACAACCCATACCATTCTTCGTATTAATTTTAGATTACGTGTAATTTGCTTGTGGGTACAGAGTTTGTTTGCTGTGATTGGTTGTGCACAAATGTCTGAAATAATTTTTTTCCAAATTATGCTTTTGCATTGCATCTAAATTCAATTGTGATAAATTAATAACTTCAAGTAAACAAGTCATTGAGTCATTTAAGTAACACAACGTCTAAAGGCTGTTGAAGGCTCCGTTGAAAATGGCAGCCGATGTCCAGCTATTGTAAAATTATCAACATTTCCTCGACTATTTGCGGCACTACTACCTATGTTGCAGTTGCTTGGCTCACACATACATTATCGTCCGGTGATACAAGTAAACTATAGCTGCGTTCTGTGCCTATTAACGATAATTATGAAACTGGGGTCAAACATAACCGGGATTGGCTAACCACATTCAAGCACTGGTTGAAAGTGGTTACCGTGGTTACATGCGATATGTCCCGGATTTTGACAGCGTTACCTCCCCCACATGATGGGAGGTTGTTTTCGCCGGCGTTGGTATGTAGGTGAACAACTTCCTGGCGCCAGTTCAAGTCCGATTGTCACCAAACTTGGTCAGTCATACCCTTGGCCACAGGGGATGAGGTTATTAAATTTTGGAAGGTCAAGGTCTGTGGGGAGGTATGCACTCTACTCAGCCCTTCAAGTTCTGTACTGGTTTAGATAACCAGAGTCCGGTTGATTGTTCTACATCGACCGGTGGGTTTGCACGTCTTAACGCTTAACCAACCAGAGTTTGATTACACATACAGAACACAGCTTTAAATGTTGGGCACATAGTCTGCAGAAATGTTCACTTCACAGTGATTTTAAAAGCAGCAAAATCCTTAATGCAAGCGACACGAGGCCTGCAGCAGTTTACTAAACATTGAAGTAGCCCCAGACGTGAAGTTAGCAAGAAACAGTTTTTGCTGACAAGATGTTTTCATCTACACCTCACTCATTATTCAGTATCAGTTCCCTGACAGCTGTCAAATTGTCAGACATTTCCAGATTTTCCGTATAAAACTGGTAACTCTGCTTTAAAGGATGAAACCTCCGCCTCCTTTCTTGTCCGACTCTTGTGCACATTTTGGCCGACTGAATATTCGTCAGACTGTTGCTTATTTTTAGTTGTTCAGCAACAGTCGTCCATCTCAACAGTTGCTAGTTCGTTTTCCTTCTGCATCCATGAACATAACCTATGACCTTGAATTTGACCATGACTTTGGAACTTAAGCAAGATAATATCAAGATGAACCAGATTGCCAGATTACATCAAATGTCATTTCAAAAGTGGCGATCCTGCAGAATAGCGGTCCCAGTTTCATACCTTATGGGATTCCATAAACTCGTGAAATTTTCCACGGAATTCCATGTGAAATACTCGATGGAATTTTCATGCCACATGGGCAAAATCATGAAAACTCTGTCCATGGAATGACATGGCACCTATTAGCAGGGAAAATCCATGTAGTGATTTCACGTTTATTTCCCCATGTAATCCCATGGGGTATCATGGTATGAAACCAGGACTGTTATTCTGCAGGATGGCCCAAAAGTCATTGTCCGGACATACACACATGCATCTGATCGACTGATGTACCATTTAAATGGTCAGAAAAAACTTATGCCAGCCAGCATATGGCTGAGTATGTAACGACCGCACGTAGTATTGACCAGAAAATCACAAATAAATTGACAAAATCATTGCAACAGTCGCCATTTCAGTATGATATGCGACCATTTTTAACTCCAGTGAATAGCGCAAAACAAGCCAGTTAACTCAGTGATACAATGACGCCGAAATACTGCCGAAAGTATCAGTGGTTGACAATAAAGCCAAGATTGGCTCAGCAAGCAAAAAGAATTAGACCCATTTTGGTACATGTGGTCCACATCAGAATGCACATACACCCAAAAGACGCAGTAAGATGTATCTGCTACGGACAATGACGGACATGCACAGTATCATGTTTCATGCTCGTGATGATCTTGGAAACATACACTTAGACTGCATTTGAGATACATCGTTGTAAAAAATTGACGTTTGATTCACTGTGTGCATTCACTCACAAGCCGAACCATAAATCAAACTTGACAAATTTCCTGGCTAGGCTGGATTTTCTCCAAAAAAAAAAACAAATGTTATCGGATTTTTGCAGTAAATGATGTCCCAACGCTACGCTTCCACATCATGATCCGTGCCTGATTTACAAATGTAGGGCTCTATTCGATACAAGTTTGCAGCTAGAGCCCTGGATGAGTTGACTGACTGAGTTAAGGTTTTATGTACCATCCCACACAAATAGGTCATGTTGGAGATGTTCTTCACAGCCAGTCTTAGTACTGAAAAAAGGAACCCAACAGCAAAAGCAAGCAATACAGGAATAAACTGGCCTAAGCTAACACACACAAAATAAATAAACTGTAAACCTAAACAAAAACACACAAAACCAAATCTAAACGTAAAGCAACACAAATTTAAGAACTGTTCACATTTGTATGTGTAAAATAGTGCACAACTGTCACACACAACACAGCACAGGACAGTTCTGATTATGGTTATTTTCCCTCATAACTTCCAGACAATCATCATATGTCAGACGCTGTCTGCTGTAGGGGAGATGGAGATATGAGTAAAAACTAAGTAAGAAATATGAACACAAACCAGTAATCTGCTGCTGTCTTGACACTGCTTTGCCGTCTTGGACTGCAGTGATGCAACAGAAATGTTCAGAAGAAACAGAAAAAAATTGCGTTTCAGACGGTGGGCCCCTAAATTTGGGGCATGTTCGGCCAAACAGTATGAATACCCGTAAATCCGGCCACGATCATGATCTACAAAGATTTCAGTGTGCCTGGCAGTAAACTAGCTGGAACGAACAGCAACAAAAGCATGAAACGAAGCAGTTTGTTTTACAGAACGGACGCCCTACCTGAAACCCGTCTGGGAATTAGAACAATGTACCGGTAATGTTGTATTCTGTAGAGGGACGTATGAAGTACATTTAAGTGTAAAAGTATAGTAAAGTATATGTCTATTCGTATAGTGCATTACGCAAAGTGCCTCTAATGCGCTCAGACATGGATCACACAGTTTTACCTGCAAATTACACGATGCCTGCCTTTACTCCCCATCCGCAGAGCATCACCGCCCTTTGGCTGGTACTCATTTTACCGTCCCACGGAGGGTAGAAGGCTGAGTCGACCGTGATATCTAGTTACTACAGTGAAGCACTGACAAGCGTTGCTTCCCAACCTTTTTAACCACGTCCACCTTCCCAAAAGTCTGGTCTAACTGAGCATTAATGACAAAACAGTGGAATCTGACTAGGCGACACAACTGCCACTTACTTTTTCAATTTCTGACACTCGTCGCAGTATTTTATACAACATTCACGGCAACTACTGACGCTGTGAAAACCAGGTTGTGAAGCAGTGCACTAGATTAACAGATATGTCTGTAATAGTTACTCACAGTGACCGTTTACATGAATGCAAAATACAGCCGTCCTCTCACAGCTGGAATGCAAACGACTGAACAGCCGTTAAAATACACCTGTACAGTACACACCATATTCCTAAATGAAACAAACTGATATCTGTTAGACCTCTCTCAACAGAAATCATAAAACTTGATTTCTTATCTAATGTGAAACTGGCACACCCCATAGAGTTCATGTTCATACTAGATGGAAAGTACCCTGAGACAGTACAACTCCCCATGAAAGCTATTGCGGATTGCCACCACAATGGGGGTGCACGGTTAATGGAACAGCCATTGCCAGTGTTGATGGACAAATCACGTTGCTTCATGAATTTGCATATTCGGTATGTTTACTAGATAGCCGCACTACTACCCAATTGCGAAATTTGGGGGTTTTTGTTGCCAACACTTGCCACACCTACTATTAGAAGTATAAAATGTAAACAATCACCGGTTTACGGAGTTTTCTGACCGTTGCTTCCACGTCCCTCTACCGACCGTAACAAAACACAAACTTGGTCTTCCCTTTCCCCTAGGAACCTTCCCATAAAATTTGGTACAAATCCGTCCACAATCTTTTTAGTTATCATGGTCACAGACAGACACACAGACACACAAACCAATGCCGGTGAAAACATATTCCCTCACTTTCATGGGGATAATAATCGTGGACTGTGCTGTAATCACTACAGGGTACCGAGTGAACTGTCAGTATGCACAGTTTTAAGAACTGCAGCTCTTTCTGATTTCCGTGGTTGGAAATTGTTGGTAGGATGAAGAGAATGACTTGGCAAACACAGGCCTATGTGGAATTCTTATGGGAACTAGTCTAACCCGTAACGATCACGGAAAATGGCTATGGTACAAAATGGAAATAATTTACCACACGGAACAAATTCCCGAACTTTTCCAGTAACATCCAGAAGCAATAGACACGAACAAATGGCGCCTAAGATCACGTTACATACAGCTGCTGAATCCACATGAATGCCAACTATATGAATCCAGTCTTTACTGTTAGAGAATGAGTCATGTACTGCAATATCAGACTAAATCCACTACTACGGTGACTAGCTAAACCGACAACAAGTCCAAGCACTAAAGGCAATTTCTCATGATTGATGAATACTTTCACTGACCTTTCCCGGACTTATGACTTTTCCACGTTTTCCAGGCTAGTTGTAGGGTTGCCAGTATTTCAGATCTACCCCCGGAAAGACTCCATCCGGGAGACGAATCCTCGTAATTCAGTCACAAGAAACTAGTATTTAAATAAATTAGCCCTGTACGGAACTAGCGGTCGACTCCTACTTACTGCCAACTTCAAAGTCACGTGACACAAAAACTAGGACAAAAATCGAAAATCCGGCCCCGATAAGCTTCAGGTATTGTGCCCTAATTTAAGAATCCGTGGTCATTTGCCAGCCCCCATTATAAATAGGGGAGGAGATAGCCTTTGAAAATGGCCGAATTTCCGACTTTCAAGGGCTCGTGACCTTGACCCTGGATCAAGCCATACTGCATACTGGCATGCATCAGTCATCGACCTCTACCTACATACCAAATTTCATTGAAATCGAAGAAACGTTTTGTGTACGTACAGATGTGCGGACGGACATTTGAGACCCACTTTATTGGCTCCGAGTCGACCTAAAAATTATTAATTATTTATAATCTTTGATTGGATATAACATGCACGACGTTCCCTGCGTTGATCAAAGACATCAACTTTTACGGCAATTAACAAGGGTTGCTATAGGCCTACCACAAATGATACACGCCCCTACTTGCATCAACCATACTGACACGAATTTTGTACTTTTTACATCGTGTTAGCCGATGATAATGTGTAACCAAAAATCTTCTGTATTTTGACACAAGAAATCTGGCAACTCTGGCTAGTGTTACCCTAACAAAAGTTACAAGCAGCAAATGGGCGACGGAAATGTGCCACTGAGGGAATGCAGAGAGGAAACATTCAAGCTGTACAATGTGCAATTGGCGTATATACAATCAAATTACAAAATAGAGCTCATCTTAAATGACTACACACATATGATGCTCTTTCAAACACATAACAAGCAATACACATACCAGTCTTGTCTCAATGCAAGCTGTTCAGACGGAACACTATAACGCAACTAATAAATATGCACTTGTTCAAAATATTCCGGAATTCATAAATAACACCAAAATCCCAGACGACGACAACAGAAATACAGCTACATGCAATAAACGGCATGACTTGAAGGCAAGCAACATGACGTACTATGCAGTCATTAACATGTTATCACATCGACTTTCTACAGTCATGGTCACACGTATGATGCAACTACAATACTTATGTGATGCGACTGCAAGGGCAGTGGCGTATCCACAGGGGGGACAGGGGGACGTGTCCCCCCAGATTTCAGGCCGGGACAGTCATGCAAAAGTCACCCCCCAATTTTTGACACACAGTGATGCAATAGCAGGTTTTACAAGCCAAAGTCCAGGCTTACCGGCTTATGCCTGTAAGACAGGCAGTTCAACTGCAATAAAATTAGCTTCCTGCTTGCACAAAAACTCGCCATTTTCAGCTCAAAAATCCCTTGACCCCTCTCCCGGTAATGTCGTAGGAGGCGACTAAACCTGGCTTTAGTTTTTTGTGTTGACTTTTTGTTGTATGTATTTTTTAGTTAAGGATGCATGTTCAGTTTTTGACGTATTGGTTTAGTTTATTCAGTTTATTGGTGCCCCCCTCCCCACACTCTACACCCTACCCCTTGGCGCCTCGTTCCTCGAGACAAAAAAGTCGATCCATAGTTGCCTCTGAGTCGTTTCGGTTGGAAATCGGAACAACTTACATCTGCTTAGACCAGCAGTGTGTCGGCAGCCGTCAGCGAAACATGACGGCATTTTTAAAAGCAATATTTAATATAAAAGATAAAAAATTAATAACAGAACCATATGCTCGCACATGGCAAAGAATAGCTATGTAAACTATTTTCCCAGTGACTTCCAGTCTCGTGGTCTCATTAGGGCCAACTAAACACCGACTTTTAATAAATCATTTTAAGCTTCAAACTCCACTTTTGTGTGAAATTTTTTTAATCAAGTAAATTGCAAAATATTTTCTAAAAATACGCTAATTCGAACTGGCGATTTAAAAATATAGGTCATTGCTGACGAGATTTCCCCTTTAAGGACTGATTACTGTCCACATTCCCTAGCTATGGCAACTAGCCCAATGGGATTAGGGAGAAGATGCGGGAGTCCCCCCCCAATGGTGTTATCTATCCTGTCTCCGTACCAGGAAGAGAAGCACCAATTATTAATTCCTCCCAGCCCACGTTGCCCTCATCGCATTCGCATCACATGTATATTGCAGTTGTGATCACTGCTTAACTAATTCAAGGCAACAGTGAATAAAAATTTTTAAGATGCCACGCAAACAGACGCTACACACAAAGCCAATACAAAGCCGCATGTATTTACAATGGACAGAACACCAAAAAGCAAATTGACATGTATCAGCACATCTAACTAGCAGCAAGTATATGCTGCCAACAATATGCACGACGTATACAAGTTATGAAGGAGCCACCGATATCCGCAAAGGTTCTCATCTGGAATTGGTGAAGGAAATAAACGGAGGCGGAATGATAATCATCTGGAAAACGACCATTTGAATGGAATTGGTACGGACACAAGTTTCAAAGTTCAACTACTCTCATCAACTGTTTCCAACGTTATTGATCGTAGACCACACCTCTTCCCATAACCTGCCGTTACCTTCCCGGGGATCTATACCAGTACCGAATTATACTGATTGCTGGCAGGCACGATGGTGTCAACAACTTGCCCAGAGACTAAACAGACGCATCCAGCCGGGAGTCGAACCCACCACCAGGGATGTAGTGGGAGCCAGAATGCACCGAAACACCATTCCAGTAAATATTTTGGGGCCGGAAAAACGTTCCGGATGTTTTCTTCCTCCTAAGGTGGAACGCCAGTGCTGTTGGATGCGCCCAGAATGACCGATTCTTCAGTGGACACTGTCTATACATTTTAAGGCTGTTACAAGCGCCGCGCTGTTAGACAGAAAACCTGCTTTGTATATCATGTGGCCGCTAAGCCTATCACATGAAATTCATTGAAATACCTGTCACTAAATGCGTTTTTTGGCCTTCAGATCCTATGAAAATTGTTTTCGACCACACTCTGCCCCGGATCCCATTGGGTGAGCGTACAACACTCCTACAGGCTCCTAGCCTCTCCCCCATTCCCTCGATGCATATAGCATCTCCAATTCTCCATTCCGTGGTCTTTCCCACTATAAATGTCTAGATCTGCCACTACTTCTGCATTCCTGTTCTTAAAAATTCACTACACCCCGACTGCAAGTCTGCCGACCAACACACTATGCCACTAGCATCTTGCATCATGACAAAAGTTCTACCAATTCATAAATTAACATTCGACCAGCAACTTAGCATTCCAATCTAACCACCGAGCATACCAAGAAGTAAACTATCAACCTAATCTATGCTGTGGAGTTGGCTGGTTCCAATTTAACGACATTTTTAACACAGATTACACTGTGGATTTAGGATTTAATGTATCATACAAAGTAATACTTTGGATAAAATCGTAATATTTCTGCAACCTAAATGACATTTGGAATGATTTTGGTTAAGTGTCACAAAACTAGACAAACGAGTGGCCTTTATCAACAAGAATGATAACAACAATAATAATAATAATAATAACAATGCAATCGTCACAAAAGATAGCGACAAAACCGCAACCACAACTCAGCTGTACTTACAATAACATGACTGCAAAAGATCAGAAAAATTCTCTACAGCGTGACAACTCAATTAACCTATCAGCTGTCCGACAGCGACTTATTCTTGCTTGACTTCTTTGAAGACTTCTTTCCGCCATCTGCTGGCTTGTTCTTGGCCTCCTTGGCAGCTCTCCATCGTGCCAACTGCGTTTGATGCTCACGCTCCATATCCCGTTCGGTCACCGTTAGTCGCATGCACTATACAATGCACGCAGACACGCTAATTTAACAGCCATCTTCCAGGTGATTGAGTTAAGGTTTTATGTCCCACCCGACACAAAACAGGTCCCTTCGGAGACGTTCTTACCAGCTAAACTCTTGGCTTAGTACTGAAAAACTGAAAGAAATGCAACAAAAAGCAAACATGCATCCGCAACCACATAATACTACAACATAAAATGAATCCAAAAAATCAAAGCCATGTTAGGTCGCCTCCTACAACCTCCATGTGAACCGAGGTTATCTGGTGGCTCAGACAATTATCTTCATTCAAACAGGACCTTTGAGGAAAAATGTGAGTCACTGGTATTTACAGATGAGATTCGCTTCCTGTCACCCAGTCAGCATTGATCCGTAAAGTTGGCGGCCGTAGTTTAGGCGTAAATTACGCCTAAATTATCACCAACTGTGACGCGTGTCTGCTGACTTTAGCTGCGTATTTAACACGTTTACACCATATATGGTTGTTTACTGTAAAAACCTAACCCTAAACCTCGCATTAACTCTAAATCTAACCCTAACCCTACTACCACCGACTAGTATTCTACATACTGTACTAGCCTAAATCACCTTTTAATCATGTAAAGGCTACTACTAAATTTAATGCAAATTTCTGTTGCAAAATAAATTGCACAGTAATTACGCGCAATTTTCAATTTTACCTTACATGTAATTACACGTACCATTATGCGTAATGGCACATAATGTAAAATAGTGCGCAACCCTAACCGTAACCATGTAAAATCACCCACTGTCCTCATCTTTTCTTCATCCACCAACGAACCCCAACGTAGTGATGCGGAGGGAGGCAGGTGGTCAGTGTCCAGGGAGATTCCGGGGCCCAGCCGCAACCGAGCGTTAACTTTTATAACCTCGCATTTTGTCTGGCAGTACTTTAAAAAGCAAATAACGAGTAAAGAGTTGTTTTACTGATGTCTGTAACGGGGGTGTCAGAGATGGTGATGTGAGTGTAAACTGTGGATGGGCCCGCCCATAACAGCTAACTGTCATGGGGCCCACGTTGGCTCTTGGTGGCCCTGGGGAACGGGTGTCACAGTACCATTATGCCACTTCTCCAAGGACCAAACCTGCAAGAATCAGTGGTCAGTTCCCAGCTCCCATCATAAATAGCGGGGAGATAGCTTTTGAAAATGGCCAGATTTCCAACTTTGAAGGGCTCGTGACCTTGACCTTGAATCGGGTCATACTGCATACCGTCGTGCATCACTCTACCCGCATGCCCAATTTCATTGAAATCCAGGGAATTTTTTGTGGACAGATGGACAGACGTACATACGTACCGCGATGGATGGACGGAACATTTGAGACCCACTTTAATAGGTCGACTCACAACGGTTGACCTAAAAATAAACTTCTGACATGTTCTCTCGGCCAGTAGCCTGAAATCAATGAACCTCCTGAACGAGAAATTCTTCTTGCATGTAGGTGGCGGGGATCTTGCGCAGTTTCTCCATCGTCTCGTACATTGACGGACATTCTGCCAGCTGCTCTGGCCGACTAAGTACATGCTTGAACAGCACCAGTGCTATCCGAAACATCACCTTCACGCCTGCAACGTTTAACACATCACCTCACCTTCAACATCATGCCAGGATTGCCAGCAGCCACCCACCACTACATGCTTGAACAGCACCAGAAATCCGTGTGTATTTAATTTCGCAATTCTACTGAAATCGCAAAAATCTGATGCATGCGAAATATAGGCGTTTTGCAGAAATGTCTTTGTTGATACTGTCTGGTGGCAGGGGCATAAAAAGACCATCAAAACCAGTGGTAAGGTGGTATCGATGAACGTTTTCACTTCTGCTTGGTCAGTTTTCTGCACACACAATCAGAAAAATGTGGCAGCTAGCAAAACATGCCTTCACAGAGGAACATGTCCCACATTCGTAGCACCGATGACCAAGGCAGCGTTCGACTGTAGACACACATGAACCACTCCGTCATGTACAAGATCGGCTCAACCTTCTGTCGTTTCTGCAACGTAAAAATTAAACCACACTCAACAACAGGCCACCAGAAATAAGTTCACTCACATACAACGTCAAATTATCCACATTTCACAAGACTGACCAGTTCAGGGCAGTGTTTTTAACAAAACTAG
>Ga0209780_1001553_pt1 | contig 15287 bp, 9 predicted proteins | sample WorMetexBAHAMAS2_FD_187384 | JGI IMG/M metagenome (GOLD analysis project Ga0209780, IMG submission 187384) | Marine gutless worms symbiont microbial communities from Max Planck institute for Marine Microbiology, Germany - Inanidrilus exumae... | ecosystem: Host-associated > Annelida > Digestive... | reverse complement strand
TTCAGATATTACTTTCGATGTCAGCCGAAAAAGAAACATTCTCCTACTGTAACCTTGATGTCTAACCTATGATCTTAATCTATGAACTTATATAAGTCAAGGTGTATCATCTTGCAAAATATATACATTGAATGTCATTTAGTTCGAAGGTAATCGTCCAAACACACTGACAGACAGACACACACACACACAGTCGCCCGACTGCTCTACACGGCCATAAAGCGGGGGGCATGGCCCCCAGACTTTGGTTGCCGCGACTTTTCACACACTAGGCCTATAACGTGCCATACTACTGGGATAATTGCTTCACAAGTCGTGTAAATTAACTACAGTAAAACTGCTCCTTACATACACATTGAGTCTTTGCCCAACATTTATGTTGAACCAAAAATAGCCCCCTCCACTTTTTGAGTGCTAGAAAAACCGTTGCCATAAAGAGGTCAAAGGTCGGCAAAATGATGACATCAAGTTCGTTATATTCGTCCGACGTAACTTTAATATTTACAACATGTCACTGGACTTGGTCATTTTCTGGTTGACTTTGTGTTTGTCTGCATTGTTCAGACCCGTTGGTTTCAGACCGATTCACATGGTGAAGTTTCTGATGTCTGAAGTCCGGGGACGCTGAGCGACATCAGGTCGGAGCTGTCGGCAGGACACTGCCAGCCGAAGAGCGCCCGTTCAGCATATCGCCTCTGTATGCTGTCGAGAGCCGACGCACGTCGGGACATAAGAGACAGGAGTCGCTGGAACACCCCGACACCGTGGACGGCCGCAGGATCGGCAGCGGGGATCGGTTCGTTGGCGGAGTACAGCGTCCAGGCGGATGGCGGAGCGTCCGAGAACTGACGTCCTGCCCGGCTGCCTGTCGCCGTGCACAGGTTCATCGGCGATCCGCGCCCGCCGTCGTCCGTTGACGTAGCGATGCCGTGGTCGCGTAGAACCGTACCGTAGAAGAACGGGTCGGCACCGCCGCCACCGACGAAGCTCCACTCGCTATCGACGAGATCGCGGTGGAGCAGACTGCGTAGACATAGCAGGTTGCTGACAGTCGGACACATGGCGTTCTGAGTCAATAGACTGAACGACGGCAACGGACAGAAGCGACCGACGGTCGACGCCAACACCTCCGCCGACTCTTTCTTCCGCCACTTCGCTCGTCGATTTTGAAACCAAACCTGCAGCCCGTTCGGCGATTTGATCACTCAAATATCACCAAAAAACTCGAGTAAAATAGCTCAAACTACTGGAAAACCTTCGCTCGAGGTCGCATCGACCAATTTAATAACGTTTCTGATAATCTTTATTCACCACACGATGGTAGCATAATGAAGATGAAAATAGTAATGAAAGTCCTGTGCTATTGTTAAAGCCTGCGTGCTTTTGTCTTTTATCTCGTTCGTTAAGTTATATTTCATATTTTCTACGCTTTGTTTATCTTGTCTACCACTTGCTGGTGAAATACAAATAAGCCTATCAGAAATGACTAAACTTTAACTAACCTATTTCTAGCTGACCCGTGAAGTTTCGGCTGGCTGTTACTTATTTGCAGTTTGCATTTCAGGTCTGCTTTTCAGCCACGGTGCTGTGAGATTAGGCTATAAATTTGACCTTTGAATTTGACTTAGATAGGGTTAAGATGAATCACCATGCTATATATGTTTAAGTCATAGGTCATTTCATCGAAACGTTTTCATTCGGACACCCCCACACACACATAGCTGAACGATTGGTATACCTGGACCACTGTAGTGGTCGGTAAAGACGTACAGGCGTTGATTTTGTACGGAAAATAAATTCTGCATGAACGTTTATTCACGAAAGATGGCAAACTTCGTCCCCACTGCCGCCAACTTGGCAATCTGGACCAAACGATGTTGTCTGACGTCCCACCGGTGCCGTCATCTGGCGAATTGGACGAAACATACGCATCGTATTAGATTCTGGCCAATTTCCTCCATTATATAAAATATGACGTCATCCACAAAACCGGAAGTACGTAACATATAGCATTTTCATCAGAGAAGTAGCCAGCCACGGCCACAGGTGACATACGCAGAAAAATTGGTAAAATGTGGATAATTGGTTTCTGAGATGTGCAAGCGAACAGACAGGTAGACAAACAAACAAACAAACAGGCAGCCAAATATACAGACACGCTGATTGCAATACGTCGCACCCCAACCGAAGGCGAAATCAAAATGACAGCGCAAGAAAAACCTAACTATATAATGGCCGTGGACCCACTAGTATTTGACCGGTCAGTTGTAGACTATTGTCAATCGGGGGAGCCGGGGGAAGAAGGGCTCACCCATGTATGAATCCAATGTAATTCCACGGGCGTAGGTAAATTCTCTCTGCCCGCATCTCGGAAAACATTACGTACAAATTGGTAGACCACCGGTTCCTGTTGGTTCAGAGTCAAAGTTGAAAACAACGTCTTGCTAAATCCAATGTTTAGGCCCTATCTAGTCGACTGTTGAAAGCGTTAATGGAATCAGTCTCCACCGCATAATTCGGTTAATTACTCCAAATGTTAACGACTTCAGAACAATGTAGCTGATAATTACATCATTATCAATAAATATTTATCTAATCAAATCTCAATCCATACCTGAACTCTAGCTTCGGTTAAAATTAATTCTGACAGCCAGTTCTTCCCTACAATAAAAACGTAGACAAACAGAGCATTTCAGTTACAACGTACATGTGAATGACTTCTTGAGATAATTTATTGGAAATTAGCAACTTTTGATAACGGTATGGATGACGAGCTGTTAAAATTTTACTGTGACGTAAAATTCATATTACTTAAACAGATTACGATGTGGGTTAATAATTCTTAAAGGTAATTTTATCGTAAACTAAAAGGCCGTATTGTGAGGAATGACACAATACAGTATTCGCTCGAAGCGGAACACTATCCGTGCACAAGCCGTTTACTTCCTGCATTCGACGATGCCTAGTGACACGTGCCTGCAACTGAGTGATGTCAGCGTTATCTGCTGAGTTACTTATTTTCAGTTTCCAAATCAGTCTGCTTTTATTCCATATATCGGTCGTCAGGCAGCACCAGCAGTAGGCACTGCCGCATACTATTGGTTTTAATACGCAATATCGAACATCGGACGTTGCCAAAAATTTGGGTAGGTACGTTTCCTGTACGGAGTGTCCAGTCCAGGGGAAAGACTGAATTGATTCTAACGGTAAAATGGAAACTAGACATCCCATAAAGGGTCAGTTTGGTAGTGAATTTCCGGCGATCTGTAATCATTGCGGAGTTATGACGGCCTGAAATCGCAAGACCTAGATATTTTGTGAGCGAAGGCCAGCCGTCGCAGTGTGGTGGCACTTACTTACTTACTGGTATCTATATGTTTCGGACCACTTCCAACATTTAATCAACTCTTTTCTGGTCCATAATCTGTGGATAGGGTGACATTAACGTAATTTCGACATTCTTATCTATGCTAGCTGTTCTGATCACCGTGTTGTAGGGCAAGAAAATGTAAACATTTAGCAGCTTTTGCAGCATTTACAGTAATGTCACCGATCTGGCGCTAGCACTAAGCTTTCCTTAAATCTACTGATTCAGTTTTATTTAAATAACGTGACAAATCTTCACCAGATAGCTTCGCTCAGTACGACACCAAGCCCTACAACATGGAGGTCGTATCTGCCCATAGATTACTGTGACGTCAGTTCACTCTATCTATATCAAATTTCATAACTTTTTGGGCTGTTCCGCTAACAAACAAACAGACAAACACGGGTTGAAACATTACCCCCGCAATACTGTGGCAGAGGGAGGCCTAGCTACTGGAAGGACAGCTGCTATACCGTGCGAAGACGTCCGGGTAATGGGTGTGCTGGAAGGCGCGTTCCAGCTCGTCCAGTTGATAGCCACTGAATGTCGTTCTGTATCTCCTCTGCTTTGATCTTTTGAACGCCTCTCCGGCATCTTCGCATGCTGAAGCTGAGCCGCTGCACGCCACGCTGACGTCATCGCAGCAACACTAAACATGTACAGCATACAGGTTATCAAGGCCGCATGATGCAGTGGCGTTTAGGAAAATATTCCTAACCAGTGAGTGCGCGGGAGCGGTTGAGAAGTATTGCAAAAAGTACGTCTGTGTGTGTGTCTGTTTGTCTGTCTGTCCGCGAGGATATCTCCGGAACCACACGCGCGATCTTTACCAAATTTTTGTGCACGTTGTTTACGGCCTTAACTCGGTCCTCCTCGGACAGGGTGATGAAATCCCAAGGGGAAGAAGCAGTTTTGGGGTTTTCTTCCCTACTAACAATGATTGTACAGCATAGCATTTGGGACCCATACAAAAATGGCCGAAACGATCGAGATGCCATTTAGGTCGATGAGTGGGCTTGGCCCAGGGAACAGTGTGTTATATGGAAGTGACGATCCCCGAAAGGGAAGGGGCAATTTTTGGGGAAGCACGTACCTGACAAGCTTAACACCCCTATGAATTGCGAATTGGACTGTTCCATGCAGCGGCGTGCACACGATAGGGGCAGACGCTTGATTGCAAGCGTTGGACGAACCTACTGTCGGCTGCAAAGCGGGGTGGAATTGCACACCGCGGGCGAAGTCTGATATCTACGATTGTCTTGTTCTTTAACTGTTCATTCGAGATGCTGTTGACAGGACAGAAATCAGGTTTGTATTCAAGCTATACGCAGTACTCAATTAAGACTATATGACACGTAATTATATCCGATAAAGCGGCTAAATTCGAATGCTGCTGCCACTGACGGTCAAGCATGGAAATAATTGACATTCGCAGTTATGGTGTAGTTGGGTTTCGTGCTTTTTCTTGTTGCTTTATTCTAGATTCAATATCTACCTTTCGTGGTGTGTATAAAATTATTATTACCGGTATTTCACTGTAGTTTAAGCTCGTTGTTCGCTGTTTACTATTCCTGTGGCACGTGAGTTTTCCAGTATCCAGCGGTACCTCATTGGTCGTGTACGTGGCATCATTCCAGCAGCTGCGGCTACTGTTGTCGCCGACGCGACTTGAATTCTCCCGCTCGTCTTTTCCTGCGTGAAGTTCGTCGACGCCTGCCTCTGAATCACTGCCGTGAATGTCGTCGTTCTTCCACGCCGGCGTCGTCCAGTCCGTCTCACGTCGACCCCTTGCATCCTCTGCGTCGTGATGCCCATCAGAACCGCTGTTGTCGCCACCGGCGCCGCATCTGAAGACTGTATATCAGTGATATAGAGGGTTACTAGGTTCAGTTTGTTTCCATTAGTAGTCCTAGTCCATGCTTTTTACGACTAGCGCGGAACAAAACGGTGGCTCGGTAGTCTAGTGGTTAGGGAGTCGGACTTGCGACTCAATGGTCATGAGCTCGATCCCCGGCCGCCGCACTATCGGTCGGTTGGTTGGGATGGGTGATCGTCTTCGACCACCTCGGTATGTAACCAACAACCCAGGCCAACTTAGCCCCCTACCCTCGGTGGGACGGAAAATGAGTACCGGCCAAAGTGCGGTGATGCTCTGCGGCTGGGAGTAAAGGCAGGATAACTCATTCCGTTCGTGGATAAACGTGTGGTCGGCAGGTAAAACTGTGTGATCCCTTCAACACGTGCCATCCTCAGCTCTTTAGAGATGAGTTTTATAATTAAGCGCTGTACAAGTCTACACCTTTACCTTTAGTATAAAAAGTCATCAAGATTATGCACGGCATTTCTATCATATCCGGTTCAGTAAATTCAATCATCTGTTATTTGTTAGCAATAATTGTACAGCATATATCCGGGAGTCGGTTGTATGCCAAGTACAGACTTTTTTACTGAACAAAGTCACGTCCAGGTAATTAATATGTATATCCTACCGCCTAATTGGTCACAACCGGTGACTCGTTTTGTATTACGTAATTACAGTGGCTCTTGTGTAATCGTATCCGGAAATGTTTTGTCACGTGTAGTATCTAGCTATCACCCACGGGTTCACAGGGACAGAATCGTACAAAAGAGCCACAATTCCGTAACAATTTAGTTACTTCTCCGAGAGTTCGGACATAGTTTATTTGTTGGAAATGTAAGTATAGTTAAATAGTTAAACTGCGAATTCAGTAAAGAACACTAGAAAGTACTTGTTGATAAAATTTGAGTTACAATTCTCAGGGGCGACATACCATCATTTTCGACGTCACTATCCTCTTTAGTAGTGACTACGTTGTTGTTGTTGTTGTTGTTGCTGCTGCTGCTGTTGCAAACTGTTGATGACGTGCTGTGTCGTGTCTGTGATCCAGCGAATGACCTTGAACGCACTTTCCTCATCTGATGAACTCTCGGCACGATGGCAAAGTGTTGGGCTGGACGATGCAAATATAGTCAAATTCGTATAGAAAAACATTCGACAAGTTTAAATCTTCGACAAACCTAACAAAATTTCCGCATCTAATTCGGGAAATGACTGATCATGACTTGCACGGTAGTACAGGCAGTTGCATAAGCCAAAGCCCAAAGCAATGGGGATGGTAAATTTCGACTCTCACATCTCCGAAACCACTTAACCGATGTTGATGAAACTTGAAACTTAGAAATACCACCGAAGACTACCCCCATGCAAAATGCAAAATTTGACTTCGATCCGACGACGCGGGTGGTCTGGGTGAATATCCAGATCGAACCAGTATGTCTGTTTTGGTCTCTTCGTCATGTACACAGGTCGCGGTTGCACCGGTGGACCGATTTTGACGATCTTTACGTCATGATGACGTCTTTCCGCACGACGATGTGCATATTGGGGATTTCGTTGATAGCCTGTGCCTCCCCATTTAAGGGGTTAAATCCAGAACCCGCAAATGTATTTTGTCAGATGATTAGCCATTTGTGAATATTATTGTATTGTACTCTTTTCTCTCAGTCATTGTTGTTATACATTACGGTTGTTGTTATATATTTGTGATTTAGTTAAGCTGCATGTCGCTTTCTTTTTTTCTGTGCTACCATTTATGGTGAATAAAGATGAATATAAAAATGGGATGCGAATAGGCGTTTTCAAGTCAAACTCGCAAAATACAAAAAACTTGCATATTATCAAAACTACTTTGCCAATTCCAACCAACGCTGTGCTATTTCATATATCACACATAATTAACGAAGCTCAGTGTCACTCCAAAATCTAATCGACTGTTTCTTGTCTTGTCCCAATACTCTTACATACACGAAAAGTCACCCTCAACTCTAGAGTAATTTTGCTGACAAGCCTAACAACACTAGAAAAGCGTTCAATCGAGGTCGCACCTACCATTTTGCAACTGGTATTACTTATTTACAGTTTCCAATTCAAATCTGCTTGTCTGCATGTTGTCGGAAATGGTTTTCCCAAGTTCGCTTTCATTTTCGGCCGAAAGTGAACTTTTTCCTCCATGACTTTGACATACGATCTTAAACTAGAAAAGAGTAAGTTGATTCGTTGTATCAACATCACGAGTCATTTGGTTGGAAAATTATCGTTTGAACACACAAACACACGCACACACACACACACACACACACACACACAAGACCGACTGCGCTACCAGCACCTCAAAATGGTCGGCAACCAACAGCTCTAGGCAAAATAACCTCCTTGGTGCCTGATATTTGCCTAAGGTAGGAACCTCTTCCAGTATTTATGCATGTTTTGACGGCGTTCTCGCTGTCTGTAGGCCTATACAAAGTGTTCACATCTGTGAGTGGCTCAGCGATGAACGAACGGTGCATTGTTCTTAGACGCAGGATCACGCGAACGCTGCCAGAGTACAAGGACCTGGCGAAGGTGAGCCGTTTTGGTAGCTGCTTTTTATCACCCGATATAAAATACCTTGGTAATTGATTTCTGCTCACTGAGCTCATTAGGCTTCATCACATGCACTCAGTACACAAGATGCGTGCCTATTGCTACAGACGGAGTAGCGTGGTCTGTGTGTCTATGTCTGCTGGTCTCTTTCGTGTTTCGTCAACCCTGCAAAGACGCTGAACCGATCGAGATGTCGACTGGATGGTAGACTCGGCTGGGCCCAAAGAACCATGTATTAGATGATGTCCAGATCTCCAAAAGGAAGGGGCAATTTCGTGGGATTGTCCAGCTAATTGAAAAGCATTGTGAGTCGCTGTTGCGTTGTATTGTAGCTGATCATTTCTGCTATATTAAGCGACGTTAAACACCAGTAACCAGTAACCAGTTGCGTTGTACACTGCAAAATTCAATAACGGCGACGGCGAGACTGCGGCAGCCGCGTGCAATGCTCCAGACTGATCGGTGTCACAGTAGATTGTCCTTCTGTGAAATTTTCGTCCTTACTATATGGCCTATCGTCCGAATTCTTTCGCCACTTGTTTTTATATCGTTACACACCTGTGCTGCCCACTAAGCGACTGCTGGTGAGACATCGGCCCTTGGTGTATGTCTGTTGCCCCGTGCGGGCCCCGCGCGGCTGTAAGAATATGGCCGAACGTATGCGGGCTAGATGTCGTACCATAGCTGTCTTTAGTATTTATGTTTGTTTTGTGTTTTAGTGCATTTCGATTTATTGGTGCACGTCTGCTTTTAATGTTTTAGGTCTACTGTCTACAGTACCAATGTACGTTGGGAAGAACGTCTTTGGAATGACCTATTTTTGTGTCGAGTAGGACGTAGAACCTTAACTCAATTACGTTATGACTGTTGACGTTATGTGCCGTACAATACAGACATCTCATACTCTGGTCCAACTCTATGGAACTAATTGCCACTGACAGTTCGCGACCCGTCGATGTCACTGTTGCAGTTCTATGCACGACTAAAGACTGAAATGTTCTATAGAGCTTACGACTGATCATAGAGCCTCCGTGACAGTCTGGGCTGTAAGCTGCCGCGCGAACATAAATTCGTATACATACATTACATCTCTCATACAGTCGATCTGTATTTACTGTGTGCATGACTGGACACTAGAACTAAATATCGAAGTGCTCGCTCGGCTACCTACACAATTATTCCTTCTTCGTCGCTGACCTTGAAAGTACCGTAGCGTTTCGCTTTAGACAATAGCTAAAACTGCCGCCGTGTCTCACATAGGACGAACTCGTCTTGTCTGATTATCGGCTTTCATGTCCTCTCCATTCTCTGTTCAATCGACCGTGACGTTTTTTCTCCATAGGCTGTCGCCAACGCCAACAATGGTCGGAAAATTAAACTTAATGCAGCACTTAAGAAACGCTCGGCCGGCTTCGATCGACGATCGATTGCCGTCTTAATCCGATTAATGGCTGAACATTGTTAGTTTAGGGTGTATCCACACTGTCTGAAGACATCGGCAATTTACGTACGGTTGATCGCGACATCATGCGACTAAATTATCCGTCGAGTCACCAGATTTGTGAACGTGTGTCGTTATGATGAATAGACGCGCAATGTGACGCAAGCTGAAGACAAAGCGACCAGTCAAATGCTAAAGATGCCATAATACATTTTCAACCTATGTTGAAATATTTTTTGTCTAACAACACAAATAGAATGATAAATTTGACCAACGAAACTGTACGGCCAACAAAAGTTTGGGAAGAATGTGAACTCTTCATGAATTGCAATATTTGCAATATCATTGACACAAGTAATAGACGCGTGCAGTTCATCGTGCGCGTCACAGCATAGCTTAATATGGTCGCTTAAGACACAAACTTTGACACATGACAAAATATGTGGGTTGAAATGTCAGGCAAAACAGACTGTGTTAAACATTTTGTACGCTTTTCAATACAGATTAATTCGTTACGTTCCAACTGAGCTCAGCCACGTTTTTACACGATGTAAAACTAATCTGTGGAGAGTTTCAAGCACTACAGTATAGTCCCAGGAAAATTCGTTAACTATGTCAAATTAATAACTTACCAGTTTTGCTATTTTTAGAAATTACATACCTCAGAAAAGTCGCCATACCAAGTGCTATATTAGCACTTCAGTTTGCCTTTACTGATGTTATAAAAATGTGGCCTGTTTGGTATGGTCTCGGCTTATTAAAACTCACCAGATTCAAAATAATTCTTATTTATGCAGGTAAGGTTTTGTTATAGCAAATAACAGTCAGCGGGTTTTATCACGTAAATTCAACACCGGTGCAGACACGCCTTTAGTGAAGCTGCCGTGCAGTGGCTGCTGTTACAGCGACTGGGTGCTGGCTAGAAGATCGCCATCCTGTGTTCTTCTCATGCTGTATATAATATCGACCCCTGCGGGAGCTCAATACTCGCAGAAATATCAACCATTTCTCAGCCGCTTAGCTAAATCATCATCGCCATTAGGAGTTTTGTAATGTACTCATGTATAAAAAGAGCGCTAATTTCTACGGCGCCAATAACAATTTTTGCCGTCCAGCAACTAACAAATGTAAGAAAGTAGGATATGTTGAGACATTTAATCCACAAATTTCGTCTATATACGTGTTGCATAAGTATTGTCGTCGTTGCTGACGTGTTTTCCCAACTCCAACGGTTTATTAGGCTTACCGACGCCAAAGTTGGCGGGGTAATGGTTTTTTTATCCGTATCTGTTTGTCTGTCTGTTTACTAGCAGAATAACTCAAAAAGTTAGTCATGGATTTTCATGAAATTTGGCGATTAGGTAGATTACGGATCAGATAGGAGTTAATTACAATTTGAAAGTGATCCAGAACATATTCTGAATACCAGTCGGTCGTAAGTGCCACCACACTGCGACTGATGGGCATCGCATATTACATCAGGGCCACTGTGAACGTCTGCGGCTATATCATCGTTAGTATTAGCCCACTTCACTTACACGCACGCACAGGCTGCTGCTCGCCGGTAACGACACTGTGCCGATTTCACTGTGGCGTGGCGGAGGTAAGCGCTCTGCTGAGTGCCGTCTATTTTCACAGTACTTCGATGATTAATCGTGGTAGTCATGGTCGCAGTAATTCAATTTGTAGCATAAATTCAACAACTACAACAAATTATACAGTTTCCAAAGCAAAAATGTTGCAGTTGAAACTTAAGCAGTAATCTTTACAGCTTTACAGAACAGAAACAAGACAATTGTAGACATCAGACTTCGCCTCCGGTTCCGGTACCGCCACCTGACGAACTAGACGAAACATAGCGTCGTGCTTGACTTTGGCTCCATTATGTGAAATCCTGACGTCAGCCACAAAACCAGACCGGAAGTACATAACGTATTGCATTATCATCAGAGGAGGACCGAGCCATGGCCAAATGTAACATTTACAGAAAATTTTGTAAAAATTGGGACATATGGTTTTTGAGGTGTGCAAGCGGGCAGACAGACAAACAGACATACAGACACACAGTGATCACAATACTTCGCCCATTGACCTGGGAGCGAAGCAAATAGCCTTTTCGAGTTGCATTTTATCGGAGTTTTGTTGCGCAATTATCGCGCTCGTGCGTGCACCAGGAACAAAGGCAAGCATCGAACGCAATTAAAAATAGATCAAACGCAAGTCTGCTGGTTACGTACGTTAGCTATCTGTTGTTGTAGTTATTTTATTGCTAATGGTCATTAATCTTTTAGCGTTATTTATCGCTCAGCCTCTAGACAACCCACATTATGCCTATTAGGACTATAGGCTTGGTGACACTCATTTTGCTGCGTAGTAATTACTGTGCAAATAATGACATAAAATGCGGTCATTTAATTAGTCAAAATGCAGTACATGCATCACGATGCGATAATAAAATCGATTTTTATTAGTGCCTGACGGACAGTTGGACACCAAACCACTACACGTATCTGCAGGGCTATACATATTCGTTGCGTTTGTGTAGCGCGGCAGAAATTAACGAAAACGAACTAAGATAAAAACCATTAGAATAGAAATGCGGTGAGTGTTCTTGTACTATTTATTACCAAAATAGGGGTCACAAGGCCTCTTAGAATGCACGTACAATATTTGCAATGTTACAGCAATGAAAATAGTAACAAATCAGTAAACTATTCGGGATTACAAAACTAGGATTTCGAAAAATAGAACAATAATGCATAACATAAAAAGAAAATATACAATGTCGTGAAGTCAGTGTCGTGCTAATAGTATTCGTATGCCAATAGGCAGATCGTATGGACTTTAATGTGACAGTAACCAGTAAAGCTTGAAATCATCAGCAAGTTGCAGTCACCATAATAATGGTAAACAAAAATGCAAACAAGAAAATTAAATTAATTATAATAAGTGAAAAGTAGTAAACACAATAATTTGCAATATCAAGTTACAACAATTTACACAGCCCACAATAATTCGGCAAACTAGATACGTCCTGAAGTTGCATCGTCCACTTCGCAGCTGATGTTACTTATTTACAGTTTTCAATTCAAGTCTGCTTTTCTTCCACGTCGCCGGAACTGTTTTTTCCCAATTTAACTTACAGATCACGGAAGGACTGGAAGTGTCCATTTAAAAGACGAAGGACGACTGAGCTGCGGACAGTGGAATTAGACTTTCACCATCTGTTTGGAGACGAGATCAATACCATTGTTCGTGTAAACTCCCGCCCCTTGCTTGCAATTGATGTTGTTGTTGATGATGATGATGATGATGAACACACACACACAAGCGCGCGCGCACAAAGCAGATCGAGTGGAGTAACTGCACCATGAAGTGATCGGTAATTATTATTACCTGGAGAGAAGTTGTTGCGGTCACAGTTGACTGGTGTTCTGTCGTCAGCGGCACCAGTGTCTGAGGTCGAAACACCGCCGAGCAAACTGTCGATGTCGTATCCCACACGTCGGCCTGTCCTCAGGTCCATCTCGAATCAACTCGTAGTCTCGTATCACCGGATGACTCTTCGTCGTCGTTACAGCGATCAACGAGGTTCGGCGTTTACGCCGTCGCCGTCGCGTCAAGTCGCCCCGCTGCCGTCGCCCCGGCTCAGCGCGGCCGCCGATAGGTCGACCGCGGCGCCGCCCACGCAGCACCTGCGCCACCAGCAGCAGAAGCCGCAGTGGACGTAACGTCGGCGCCGGCAGATGCTCGCACGGCCCTGGCAATAACTGTGCGCGTTCTATCATTCGGTTGCATTCGCTTCGAACGCTCGATCTTGGTCCGAGCGAAACCGGCGACCAGTTCAACGAATTTGTCACTCCCGCTTACCTACCGTCATGCACGCGTACCGTTGTAATGGAAAACTGGGAAGAAAAGTACGTGTACATGCAATTTTTGTCAGGTTTAGACAAGTTCTAACGAACTGTTACTGGCAAATGACCTTTCGCTTAAATCAGTAAACATGGCAATTATGCATAGTTCTCTTCTACGCCAGTCTACATGAACGCCTCACTCCGGCGTTGACGGCCCGCTATAGCAAAAGCCGTTGTGCAGATAAATTCTCCTGCTCTGCATCGTCCATGAACACCAGCGCAGATCAATCGGTCGATCTCACCGCGACCTGATTTAATCCAGTCTGACGAAAAAGAACGCGCTCAGTAATTGCGACGTCGTTCTATTGTTGGAGCCGCTCATCTAAGCATCTCTTGCGGCTGCTTGCTGGCTCCGGTTTAGATAGATCTGAATTGATTGAGTTACCGCTCACAGCGGGTTTCCGGATGTCGACTAATACGTCGATCTAAATTTCAACGAATGAAATGTTGTGTACATCGATTATGCGCGGTTTTAAACGGCAGTTGTCGGCTGAACGTAGTAATAACGTCTCCAGTTCTCGACGTGCCCAATTTTAGAAATAACCGAAAGTTAAGACACTGAACTGTCTGTTCGTTTTTTGCTGAAGCAATACAGTTCAATAATTTTACATCACTGTTGGTCGTTATAGCGATGTTTCTAAATCTGTAATGTACCTGTAGACTAAAAGTTTTTATCGCTCAGAGTCTACAGTTCACTGTCTGTTTTGCTGTTTGATTTCTAAAAAAATACTTTCTTTTTTATTCTGGGCGTCTGTTAGTGCAGTCCGTCGACCTTGACGTCCAGTCAAACATATGTCGCTGATTTTTGCTTTGTTTTATTTTTATGTTGTACATTGTTAATTTGAAATACACTTGAATTTGAATTTGATTTCAGTGCATGCGACCGCGATCTATTTCTCTACAAATATACAGGGCTTTTTGCACGCCTTCTTGCCAAGAATACAAAATCTTATTGTCCGTTGATATAGTGTTTTATGTCATTATCACATATGGTCACGTGGTCTGTCAACGGAAGTAGACGTTGTTTTAATTTACAACCGAGCTTACCTTCGCTGATTCGTGACCACCCCGCACTTGCGATTCTTTACTCTGTGAATGACTTTACGTGCGTTATCAACCACGTAATAATAATAACTAGACTGGTTGCAGTGTATCTGGAGACACACTGTAATATAGGCTCGAAGAGAGCGTTTCCCACCGGCGTACTCGACAGGTGACACAACTGTTTACTTATTTACTGATGTGCAACCTGTTTAGTTCTTGTATTCGATGATACCTAGTGTCACGTGCCTGCGACTGAGTGATGCCAGCGTTCTCTGGCGTGTTACTTATTTTCAGTTTTCAATTTAGTCTGCGTTTTTTCAATATATCGCTCGCTAGGCCGCACCGGCACTGCAGCGTACTTTTATTTAAATACACAATATCGGACAGCGGACGTTGCCAAAAATTTGGGCAGGTATCTTTTTTGTACGGAACAAACATTCCAGGTGAAAGAGTTTGAGTTGATTCTAACGGCAAAAATGGAAACTAGACATCCAGTAGTAGGGGGATCATTTGGTAGTGAATTTTCGACATCTGTAATCACTGCAGAGATATGACGGTCTGTAGTCGCACGACCTCGAAATTTTATAAGCAATTTTTGCGGTTATTTTAAAAACGACCCCTTATAGTAAAATTTTCAAAATTCTGTTTCGAAAGTTTTCACCGCCTTTTACCGATCGCCGTTGTTGTGTTCAAATGTCGTAAAACTTGTCAGACGAAAAATCTGTGAAATCGTGCGTGATTTACTTGACATAAAAATAAAACAAAATTTAGTCTGCCTCTCAAGCTGTCGCTACTGCGCAGATCGCGCCAAAAATCTGCCAAACCAGCCCCCGACATTTGGCTTACATTATTCCAGAATTTATCCAAATCAGTTCACTTTCGGCGGAGTTACCAGTATAGCAGAACGCGTGAAGATCGTTCTTTTGCCCCCATAGAGTAATTCCATGATAGGCTCTTCGAGCCTTTCTCTTTCACTCCCGTCTTAAAACCTACCTGCTTCGCAAATCGCACCACCCCCGTAGTTTTTAGCGAACGTACTACGTTACGTTCGCTATATGCTATGAGCCGTCCGTCTGT
>Ga0209780_1001552_pt1 | contig 15290 bp, 12 predicted proteins | sample WorMetexBAHAMAS2_FD_187384 | JGI IMG/M metagenome (GOLD analysis project Ga0209780, IMG submission 187384) | Marine gutless worms symbiont microbial communities from Max Planck institute for Marine Microbiology, Germany - Inanidrilus exumae... | ecosystem: Host-associated > Annelida > Digestive... | reverse complement strand
CGTGGATATAATAAGAACTGTGTATTATATCCACAGCCCTTGACGTGCCAAAAAGAATTTTTGCTGTTTTATATGTGTCAGTTATGGGCCTTACACGTTGTTACAAAACGACAGTTTTTTTACATTATCTCTGGAATGGCTGATCGTCTCAGGTGCTGTCAACTTAGTGTCATAAACCTCTGATGGTAGTGATGGTCGTCAAACAACTGTTGATCACACCCGCCGTAGAGATCTGTATTCAGCAGCTAGGCCGAATAGAAGAAATGGTTTGATTACCATATGATGCGATACGTAATATTTAGCATGTGCTGAGCCACTGCTTCGCTCGGGTCTGTTAGTGGCAGTGGAGACTGTTGTAAATCAAAGCATTACTTAGTCGCTATAGTCAGAACTGTGTGTGGCGTGTGCTGATGTTACTGAAAACATTGTGTGGAGTTTATAATTAAACAAGACATCAAAGAGTTGCCACATTGTGTGTTGTGTTATAGCTTGCTACCTTGGCCATTGTTATTGAAGGCTGTCGTGCTAGCCTAGTAGGCCAACTGCATTATGAGTGGGCAGTTGGTTAGCAGACGTGGCCATCTTATGCTAGCAGGAGTAAAAGGAAAGAAGAGTATTTATATAGCGCCTTATATATACTATGTATATCTCAAAGCGCTCAGACGTGGATCACACAGTTTTACCTGCGAATACACCATGCCTGCCTTTTCCTTCGTAAGCGTTCACCAGATGGCGCCACCCCTAACTGATTTAAGAGACATCCATTTGCGGCTTACTACTCATCTATCGACCCCGAAGGGATGAAAGTCTGAGTTGGCCTGGTTGGTTGACCTGTAGCGGACGGTTTACCCACATAAGTGGTCACCCGTCACCTACAGGTCGAGCGCTGGACAGGGAAAGTTCGCCGGCCAAAGACCGACGTTCTACCGCTATGCCACGCAACCAACCAGGGGAAGCACAGTTACAACACATGTAGCATTTAGGTCTATAAGTAGGCAAACACTGAACACCAAATTTCTTACATGACAACCACCACTTATTGGTTGTTGCCTGTCGTTCAAACAACTGATGATAAACACTTTACATTTACAACCCTCCTAATATTCAAATACTTTGATCAGTATGATAAACACTTTACATTTACAACCCTCCTAATATTCAAATACTTTGATCAGTAACAACAATTTAAGAGTACAGAGCAAAGTACTGAAAATGATGTTGTTATTCCATGAATTGCAAAATGTGAAGCTGTCATGAAGTGCTGTCCTAGTGAATTTTAATGCATTTCTTATTTTTGCAGGCAAGAAAAAGAGATTGACGTTTATCGAGTGCAATAATGACATCAATTCCATGATCGACCTTGCAAAAGTGGCTGATCTGGTTAGTGAATGATGAGAATAAAGTTAAAGTTTATTTTTTAATTTCACTAGAATCATGGTCACCACTGCATGATACTGTTCATAATTCACTACACACTTGTCTGGAATAAGTGAGCCCCCGGAACCCATTTTACAACAGCAACTGCAGACCTTCACTAAATTAAATAAAATTTTATATCCACAAACAACATCTGTCAACGAAGGCATTTTATTTTCAGGCTCTTCTTCCATCCATTCGTTTGTTCGTTTGTTTGTTTGTCCGGACATTTTGTTACCACGATATCTCATGAATAGCTTGAGTAGTTACGACGAAACTTACAGGAAATAACCACCAGCCCCTACTGATAACCTGGTTAGGTGTTGGAGGTCAAAGGTCAAGTAAGTAAGTAAGTAAATTTATAGCGCGCAGTTATCGTCAAAAACCTCTAACACGCTGAATGCACTAGCATCGAGCGAACAAATACGTTTTAGTCAAACTTCTGAAACAGTTTCTGCATTGATGGTCGGGTCACGGATGAAATCCGGGAGAGAGTTCCAGACTGTGGGGCCGGTAACTGAAAAGGCCCGAGGTACTGCAAATACAAAGTCACACCTTGGTTGAAGTATGTGGTGGCCAAGGCGGATTTTGGTGCTATATAAATTGTTTGCTTACTTACTTCTAACACATTGACTCTGGGGCATCAAAGTCCATTTTCTAATTTACAATGTGGCATGGCTTCAAACGCTTATAATGTCAAGCCGTACAGTAGGAAATGCGTAAATCAGATCTTCAAAGTATTTCTATTTTGCGCAGGTACACTTTGAGCATAGTTCTTTTGCTGTGTTCTCCTGCCTTACCAAGTTACCAGAAACACATGGACTAGTTTAGCATTCTTGTCAGTACCCAGTGTGATGTCTTTCACTCCGTGTTTGTGGTCTACATACCCATTCATATCGCCCCATATGTACTGGCTTCTGGGCTGTAATGCACCCTGGTTCATTTGTGGATTTTGGTGCTATATAAATTGTTTGCTTACTTACTTCTTTCTTCCATAATTATTTTCTTCTTTCCGTACTTCTTTACGTTCTATTTCCAGTCCAGAGGTTGTAAATGGCGACCAAACTTGGCTTTAGTTTGTTATTTGTCTATTTTGTGCTTTAGTATATTTCGTTATGGATGCTTGTTCACTTTTGTTACATTTGTTTTCGTTTTTTGGTACTATGCCAAGAGATTGGTTGGGAAGAACGTCTCCAAAATGACCTATTATGTGTAGGATGGTACATACAACCTTAAATCAATCAATCTACCCATTCATATCTGTCTGGTGACAATCTGGGTTCTGCTGTGGGTTAGTTGACAGGAAGGCGTCTAGCCCATAAAAAGCTGTGCAAGTTATGCTGAAAGGTTCTTTTTTACAAGTAATTATAGAAAATTAGTGGCCGAGATTTACTGGCAAAAAAGCTGTTAGAGTGACGTGCATATATTTGTGTTAGGTTTTATTGCTGATTGATGCTAGCTTTGATTATGAGATGGAAACTCTCGAATTTGTCAACGTCTGTCAAGTTCACGGCTTCCCAAAGATAATTGGTGTTTTGACGCATCTTGACTTGTTTCGAGACAAGAAGAAACTGCGGAAGAAGAAGAAGGTTTTGAAAGACCGATTTTGGAAAGAATTATATCAGGTAAGTGTATTTGTAAATGAAAATGCATTTGTGTAATGAACTGTGTATATTGAGTGCGTTATTATTATTATTATCATTATCATTATCATCGGTATTTTTATCGTTAGGATCACCAAACCTGACGTAGAAATGTTCCACAGTAATTCCTGGGTAACCATTTATTTTGTGTTCAAGAGCCTCAAGGTCACGAGGCACAAAAAATACCTTTATAACCTTTTCCATACGTTCATAACCTCATCTCTGTTCAACGTCCTCACAGTACTCACTCTTCATCCGTCGTTACTCTTGCTCGGCCACCTTCATCATCCTCTCTAAAAAAACTGATCACTTCTTCCATTATGCTTCACCTTGTCTCTGGAATCAACTCCCTTTATCTCTTCGTCAACCTCATTCTGGTACCAGTTCCTCCATTTCCTACTCACCTATTCCTTCACCCGTCACTTCCTCGTATGATTCACAACCCTGCTCATCCATTACTCTCTCTCTCTTTCACTCCTGACTTAAACCTACCCGTTCCTACCCCCCTAGTTTCACTTTTCCTGCCGGACTGCCTTCATGGATTGTTGCCCGAACTGTTTCTTCTGAGCTACTCGGTTTTTGTTTTTAGTTTTTAAAATTTTTTTAAATTTCTGTGCCATGCGCTAGACTAAGCTGGCCATCTCATCAGCTTTTGAGCGCACATAAATCTACCGTATCGTATCCATTTACGTGTCCGTTCTTTTTTCTTCTTCATTGTCACGCTTATAATGTGTTGTGGTCATATCAATGATCTAATGCCGAAAACACGATCAATTTGTCATCTCAGGGCCAAATTGCCAGTGGTGGCTGATTAAAGCTCGGTATTAATCTCCCTCAGCTAAATGATGTGCAGGCACCAATGTGGTCTTCTCCAGCTGAATGGTGGCCCAGGCAATGCTCCAATACCTCTGTGGTGGTTCTGCTGCATGTCCCTGATTGGGCTGGAGTAAATGAACCACTTTTATTACGTTACTTACAAATACTGCAGTGAAAGTGTGATTCTGTCCTTCCCGCTAGTAGACACTGCCTGTGAAATGATGGTTATCTGGAGGAGAAGAAGACAGATTCTTGGATCTCTTCTATAGTGTAATGTGTTGTGCACAATGATATGTATTGTTGCACACAGATGTGAGTAGTTCTTGCATTGGTTTAGGTTTTTGCGTCTCCGTTCATCCAGTCAGATGTTGTTACCCTGATATCTCATGAATGGCTTTAACAATTTTGATGAAACTGGCAGAGAATATTTACTAGACCCTACTGATTACCTGATTGTATCCTGGAAGTCGAAGATAAAAGGTCAAGGTCACAGCAGGCCGTCAAGGTGAAATCTTGCGAACATCATCTCTCATGAACTACTTGAAAAATCTCAGTGAAACTTACGGTGAATAACCACTAGCCCCCACTGATGACCTAGTTAGATGTTGAAAGGTCAAGGTCACACCGCAGTTCAAGTGTGTGGTGGTAAAGCCATCTACGTCGATGCTGGGGCATTCACTGATGTCCGTCTTCTAGTTTTGTGTTTGTTGTTATCTCAGGCCATTTGCATTTGCTGTGTTAGGGCTAGTTTGTGTACTTAATTTATACTTTTATTGGTAAATTTTGCATTGGTTGTCATGACTTTGGTTGTTAATGACAGTACAGTCGATTGTCCAGAAAGTCTTGAAAATAACGTGTCATGTGTTGAGAGAGACATTGAACGCTTCTTTCTCGAGAAAAGTAAACACCTCAGGAATGGCACGTTTTACCTGCCACCCGCACGTTTATCCACAAATGGAATGAGCCATCCTGCCTTTACTCTGTAAGCGTTCACCAGATGGCGTCACCCGAGCGCGTTGGCACACATCCGATTGCTGCTTACTAGTTTATCGACTTCACTGTCGGATGCTGTGTGTAGGGTGCCAAGTTGTTTTATCTGTCTGGAATGATCAATGGTGAATACCAGAAGACCGAGGTTCATAATCTCGGCCGGTTCATATCGGTCATGAAGTTTCGACCATTGCAGTGGCGTACAACCCATCCTTACATACTTGTTGACAGGTATGCCAAATTGCTTATTTACTTGTTGACAGGTGTGCCAAATTGCATATTCCTGTTTCATCTTTCCACTAAAAAGTTAAAGATAAAGGCTTCCCATACTCGTTACCGAGCGTTGGCCCTGGAGCTGATCCCGGTGTACAGCAGTCAGCCCGCAGGTGACTTGAAGCCATCCACCCGACGGTAGGCTGCCATTACTTTCTGCCAGGCCGGCAGTTACCTTCCCAGCTGAAGAGCGTCACTGCCCATCGGCTGGTACCAAATTATACTGCTTGGTGACAGAGGCACATGCGTGTGAGCAGCTTGGCCAAGCTGTTACCTGGAAGCAGACTGGCCGAGTTTTGAACCTGTGACCTTTTGGATCGCGAGCGAACGCTGTACTGTTAAGCCACTCCGGCCACCTCTCCACTACTTGACCATTTTTCCGGCGGATGTCAAAACCTGTCAACACTGGTGGAGACCACCTGGATGTCTTCAGATTACATGGTTGAAGACAGTCTTAGAACTCGTGAAGTTCCGCAGTGACTAAAAGCAGTCGGCATGGTTGGTAACTGGCTGCTCCGGAGGCTGATGACTATGAAGGATGCTATTCAATATTAGTGGTGCAAACCAGACATGATGATGATGATACTGATGGCTTTTAATGGGAATGCATATTTTTGTAGGGTGGAAGATGTAACTGATCCGGACACTTTGAGGAAGCAGCCAAAAACAGACAGATCAGTTTGTCTCTATGGTTATGTACGAGGCTGTCACTATCGAAACCACACGCATCTACATATTCCAGGTCTGTCATCGTCACTGTGCTGAATGCACAGTGTCACATTAAAATAGACAACGTCTATATTTTTAGCATACAGTGTGTATTATTTGATAGCAAATTATGAGTTCTGGACGTTGTACGGCACTGTTTCCGGTTACTTTGGTGTGTTATGATGCTATTTAAGTTGTATTGTTATGATGGCATGTTGGATCATGTAGCCAAAAGTCGCCAGTCTCCATCGATTGAGTTTAGGTTTTTCCTTAAACGACAGTGATTGTATTATTAGGTTGATCTTTCTACAGAGTTAGCCTAATAAAGCTGGTCTCAAATGTCTGTTTATCCACAAAAACGTTTCTTTGATTTCAATGAAATTTGGCATGTAGGTAGAGGTCGATGAGTGAGTGAGTGAGTGAGTGAGTGAGTGAGAGTAAGAATGAGTAAGTCAATTTATACACAGCACATTAAAAGCAAAGAGTCACTAGTGCACTGCAGCCTCGCCAAACAAAAATGTCTTTAAAAGTCGTTGGAACTGGCCGAGTTCAACGTCAGGGCTGTCGCTGTGTAGCGGGAAGACTGTTCCATACTTTCGGGCCCACCACTGAAAAACTCCTGTCTTCAAGCCGAGTGTTGGTTCGCGGGACAGTGAGGGCATTGGCGTCAGCCGAGCGAAGACAGCGCCGTCCGGAGTCAGCGATAAGCTGGCAGTCATTCCGCGAGGTACGATGGCATTTCGCCGCTCGGCGATAATGGCCAGCCAGTGCAAGCACGATAGAACTGGTGAAATGTGGTTGCGTCGCCTGGTACACGTCAAAAGGCGCGCCACCGCGTTCTGGATAGACTGCACACGCCGGAACAAGTTGTCCGTGATACCGTAAAGCAGCACATTACAATAGTCGAGGCGACAAGATATGAACGCTTGTACTAGGGTCTTGGCAGCTGTTTCAGGGAGTGCTCGAGCAGCTGACAAAGCTGGTAATTGTCAGACCAACACCGAGGTCGTGTATGCTGTCAGCGACACTGACAGACGACGATAGCACTGGGACACTCCTGATGTTGATTCTGTCGATCTGATTCTTGTGCCGCAGCCAAATCGCCTGAGTCTTGGAAGAATTGACACGTAGTCGACTCGAACTCATCCAGTCGCCAGCGTCAGACATGCACCGAGCCAAGCGATCGACAGCCTGCGCGACATCGTCGATAGGCGTTGTCACGCAAACTTGGCAGTTGTCTGCATACTGATGCAGCTGTAGACCGTGCTCAGCAACAACCTGGCTCGCTCGATGATTCTTAAACTAGGGCTATAGAAATATTCAACAAGCTGCTCACTTCCTGCGTACCCCTTTTTCATTCTACACGTCACTCACATTAGCACACACCAATCTACCTCCCCCTCCCTGGCACACGCACTGGACTGCTGTACGGTCTCATTACCATGCTTATACCATATTTGACTGCAAATGAGTGATTTATCATATTTATACTGTATCAGTTTGTACTGCACTCGTGTCAGATTTGTACTGTATTCACATTGTGCTTGTGACATTGACCTTTTGTAACATTCTTTCATGCTGTCAGATTTATATTGTAAATATACATACTTCTTAGTTCTAACCATGGCTTAACTTAAGCGTGGCGTAGTGGTAACGGCATTGGTCGTATCAACGAAGTTACTCTACGTCGAGCCCGGTTAGTACTGGGATGGGTGACATGTCCGTGTTCGACTCCCGGAGGCGGCACTTTATTTCGGTATGTAACCAGCCACCCAGGTCGACTCAGCCTTTCATCCTTTCGAGGTCGATAAACTGAGTAGTAAGGTGTAATCTGATGTTTGCTTCCTCGCACGGGTGGCGTCATCTGGTGAGTGCTTATGGGGTGAAGGCCTGGTGTGGTTGATTGAGGCGGTGGTGTGGGTTGTAGCTACAGCATTGCGCTTCCGCACCATTGGCTCTTGCCAATCAACTGATTGTACAACGCGGCTGGTCGCGGCATCGCCGCGTAAGTAGCGCTATAGAAGAATCCGACCTTTAACTTTGTAACAAAATGTCCCGAGTGCAAGCCAGAGACTGATGTTCAATTTACTGAATGCCAGGTTGTGGTGACTTTGCCGTCCACGACATGAGCCTGCTCGCTGATCCATGCCCGCTACCGGACCAGATAAAGAAGAGAACATTGAACGAGAAAGAACGTTTGATATATGGTCCCATGTCCGGTGTCGGCGGCATCATCTATGACAAAGATGCTATTTATATCGAGCTTGGTGGAAGCCATGCTATGAAGAAGAATCAGGTATGCTTTACTAGCTTATTTGTGCATTTTGATAACGATATTTGACCTTTGTTTGAGTATGACCGAGGAGCTATAACTTAAGAGATTAATGTAGTTGTTATGACCAGGGAATGAGTTTACAAACCATTTCTTACTTTTGTTTAGTGACAGACATCTTTCACCTTATCACGTATTGTGACTTAACATCACATGTTGAACTAAACTAGTTGACCGAGGTGCTGACAATGATGAAACGTGGTCTTGAAATTAAAACCAGTGCCAGCAATACCAGCATGATGCAAATCTACCAGTTACACATTACCTCAAGGAAACACGCCGTCCAGTTCAGTCAGTTACCGGTAGTAGATTAATCAAATTCCCATACATATAGTCTAGAAAATCGCATATGTGCACTAAAATCTGAAAATCTGCTGTATGGAGCATGACACTTTGCAGTGATGCCATCTTGTATGACTTCAGTGCATTGAATTATTATCCACACATGCTGATAGGTTGGATGTGGACTGGATATATCATTTACTATTCTTTAGTTGGTTTTATTGTGCATTTGTACGGTTACAGATTTCTCCGCGGAGGATAAAGCTTGCGGCGTCTAATTTTGCACGATGTTTCATTGGTGTCCTGGGCAGGGAATCTCCCATTTTGGGGAACTTTGCTGCTCCATAAGCCCAAAATCGAACGGATTGGCCGGCCACTGGGAATTGAAATTTATGGTGCAGATCCTTGCCCACCATAAACGTCACACTACAGATGTGCCGTTCGTGGAATATCACATGGCTTGTGGACGTAGGGCAGCATGTGTGGATGTGTGGATATAGGTCAGTCCCCACTGACCTACTTGTGTTATTATTTGGTGGAAATTTGGAGTATAAACTATAAATGCCACAAAGCACACCAAAGTGCCATGTCTGACTGTATTACCATTTTTCAAATGACCTGGGTTTCCCAGTTCTGCCGCGTTTTTTTGTTCCAGTAAAAAACCTCTGAAGATAGATGGCACGGGTTTATGTGTCCTTCCTGTCTCCATGGGAACAGTGTCAAAGCTCGGCAGGAAACAGGTGTTGTAACAGCAGAGTATGTTAAACACTGTTCTGTTGTATTTCCGTCGTAGGACAAGCGGCCTCTGGCGGAGATGGTCGACGCTATGCTGAGCAGTAGGACGACGATGGATGAGAAAATTGCCGACAGTGAATTCAAGATGTTCACCGACTCTACACCACAGAGGTCCCAGTAAGTAACTCGTCAGGCGGCTTTGCGGCAGTGACTGTTCACAGCATGTTCATTATGTGACCAAATCCTACTTCCGGCACAGCTGCGTAACAACCTTGGGCAAGTTGTTCACACCTATGTGCCTCTGTCACCAAGCAGTATAACTTGGTTCCGGCCAAGGGGCGGTAATACTCTGCGGCTGGGAAGGTAACCGCAGGCCTAGCGGGAAGTAATGGCAGCCTACCATCGGGTGGATGACTTATAGTCACCTGCTGGCTGACTGCCTGTACACCGGGATCAGTTCCTGACCCAACGCTTGGTAACAAGTATGGGAAGCTTTACCTTTTAGGTAGATGATGTGGTGGGATAGTTTCAAACAGGATGTGACAACTTTTAGTTGTTTCCTTTACCGCACTGATGGTGTTTGATGACACCTGCCCATAGAAAAACTGATGCCACTTATCCTTGGAGATTCTTTTCCAGAACAAGGTTAAGGAAGAAAACTGAGGGGATCCATCTGACCCAGCTCACCGATTGAAATGGTGGAAAAGTTTTAGTCTGTCGCAGGAAGATGCTGCCTGCCTGTCTGTAGCCGTGTATCACTTAACAGCGCCGCATGCTCTGGCTGGAGGTAATGTAGAGTAAAGATGTAACCCAGCTGTTGACATGGTGGTCAGCAGATGGCCGTGAGTGGGGGTCACATCTCTGTTCAAAGATGCGTCTGTCGGACTCAAGATAACTGTTCTGTCAAGTGCATTGTTTATCCTGCTGGTCGCATTTGGTCATTTGAGGTCGATACAGATTTGCGTTATGGTTAACCGGATCGCAGCAAGCGTTACCAGTCCGCCGTTCAGGACCGGAGAACTAGTTAACTATTGACAAGTCTGTAGATGAAGAAAAGATGAAGCCAGTCGCTAATTTTCCCAGTTTTGGATCATTGCTTTGTGTTTCTGTCAGTGAAACTGTCATTTGGTTGACAAGAAGGTCGTTCGGCCCATAAAGGCGTGCCACTGATACACAGAAGCTCTCATATGCAACCAGCAAAAGGAAGGAACCAGCTGACCCAGGAGCCCCGTTTACAAAAACAAATCTTAGGAAAACATCCCATAAATCATAAGTTTAGCATACGTTTTTTTCTTAAGTTTATCTTAAATTTATCCTAAGTTATAAAGTTAAGATTTTCGTAGATTTTTACACAGAATTTACTAAAGCAATCTTAAGACTTACCAAGTTCTTCCTGTTTTTATGCAGATATGCAGACAATTCTGTGAAGAAATGTTAACTCATTTTTTTAGAAATTGCATTATTTATGTTAAGTTTTGCATAAGTTCATGTTACGTTTTTCTAAGGATTTTCTTAAGTCACACTTTCACCTAAGTTTTCCTGAGATATTTTGTTAATCTGGCCTCTGGTACATCTGGAAAACAGCAGCTAAATGGAGGTAGAATTGGCTGGCTGAATTTGACATTTCGGTATATTTGTAGTAAGATGACGTAGCGTTGAACTGTGACAGGATAAATGATTCTGATGAAGAAGCTGAATCTGGTGATGGTGAAGGTGAAGATGGTGCCATTGATAGTGATGTTGAGTCTGACAGTGATAATGACTCGGACACAGAACCTGCCGTCAAACGTCGCAGAGTGGTACGTAATTTCGCCAGTAAAATTGTTAATTAGCATTTTTTGTTTATATTTGGTTTAGTTATTGTTGAAAGTATTTTTATTTAATAATTTTCGTCGTCCATAAATTTTGTTTTTGGTTATTGTTATGGTGTAATTTCTGTTACTTTGTTTGCTCATATTTGTGTATTAACTCGATTCTGATGTCAGGTTTATTACAAAAAAGGCTGTGATGTGATGTCATGTTATATTGTTATTAGCAATATGCTTCCACTTACTTACTTACTTTTCAGTTTTATCGGCCTTGTAGAATGTTGCCAGAAAAATCCACCTCATGGGTTTAAAGGAGAAGCTTGCTTTGCAGTTCTTTCAGAGAAATATTTCTACATTTGTTTTTGTGTAGGTTGAATACGATTACTTAATTGTCTAATTGCTTAATTGTATATTAAGTTTACACATATCTAACTGATATATTTACATTTTGCATTCTGATAATTACTTTGCCTTCAGTCGGGTTGTCTGTGTGTCTGTCTGTCCACTAGCATGTCTCAACGAGTAGCTCAGCTGCCGCAGCGGGACCGCGTGATGCGCTGTGTTAGTGAATTTGTGCTATGTTTCACGAGGAATGGGAATTAGAAAGGTTTCAAACAGCAAAAGTGACCATCGAGATTATTCAAGGGCATTGGCAATGGTGTCAATTGATAGGCCACATATAATTTCCTATTAGACTTCCGTTACAACTATGTCTCTATCTTGCACTGTTTCCCAGATATTACACTTATTTCTCAAAATTTAAAGAGGACACGTGACCCTGAATGCATTCCTTTCGGGGGTAATCTATAATTCATACATCGGTACACCTCTGTATCAATCCGCACGCAAAATTTGAAATGTCTGGTTTCACCGACCACCAAAGATATGATCGAGGGCAAAATTTATAAGTTATTCACGTGACCCTGACCACGTCCATTCTGGGGTAGTCTGTCATCCCAAGGCTAGCATTTGACACATTCTACATATGTACAAATTTTGTCGCTCTTGCTTCAGCCGTTCTGGACATGATTGCGGTCATCGAAATAGAAAATGGGTCATGTGACCCTGACCACGCCCCTTTTTGGGGCGGTTTGATATTCACAGACTACGATTTGATACATTCTGCCGGTGTTCAAAATTTGACGATTCTAGTTTTAGCCATTGCAGAGATATTATTGGGGCCTCAAAATTTAAAGTGGATCACGTGACCCTGACCACGCCTCTTTTAAGGGTCATTTGTTATCAGTATGCTGGGACTTGACATAGCCTACCTGTGTACAAAATATGACCACTATAGCTTCAGCCATTTCAGAGATATGGTTGATGCCCAGGAAAATTTAAATGGTTCACGTGACCTGACCACGCTCCTTTCACGGATGATTTGTCATCTGTGTGCTAGCATTTGCTACGATCATCCTATCCACCATGTTTGAATTCTCTGTCTCTACCCAATACGAAGATATGAAAGGCGATACAAAATATCAAAAATGGGATAGGTCACTCAAGGTCACTAAAATAGCGCCATTCGATAGAGTATGCACTCTATCGAATTTACGAGTTCCTATAGCGTTCCATAGTAACTATATCCCTATCTTTCACTGTTTTCGAGATATAGTGAGATATTAGTCAAAAATCGCCGATTTGAATCTACCCCACCTCTATTTGGCGCCCCCATTGGGGTGACTTTGTCGGGATTTCGCTGAGATATTTGGCATCAGACAATAGCATCCCGAGGTTATTGTACGGCGTTGTTTGCATGATTCTATGTTTTGCCATTTTGGGATAATACTGGCGTGTGACTGACAGACAGACAAACGGACACACAACAACAGCATACAGCATGCTAGCATAGCATCGCATGGTAAAAACCATATGTCCAAACTTTGCAAAATGGCCACGGATTGGTCTTCCTCGAATTACAATGCAATACGTTATGTACTTCCGTTTTTTTCTGGACGATGTCATGTTTTCACATAATGGGCTTCATGGCATGTGGCATTGGCAGTATCAGTGTCTGCACCATGCTGCAGTAAGTAGTCGTAAATTTGCAGCCGTTGATCGTAAATGTCCAGTGAATTCACCAGCAGGTGCAACACTGTTTGACGTTGTCGTCGTATACAGTGGCAGCGACTTGTGCACCGGGACAAAGTTTGATGTCTGCAATTGCCTCGTTTCTGTGTTACCAGGAAGCATCAGCTGCCCAGAACAATCCGCAGCTCGATGACCAGGATGGTACTGACAGTGATGAAGATGCTGACGACGACGACGATGATGATAGCACTGATGAAAGTGATCGTGAATCTAGTGAACATGAGACGGATGAAGAAGTGGAGGAGGCATCTGATAGCAGTGATGATGACGAAGATGTGAATATGCACAGCTCTGGTTCGGATAATGAAGACGATGAAGATGGTAAATGCCGTTTTATGTTAAATATTTCTCTAATTTGTGTCGGAGAAGGCATCATGTTTTAAGGCTTTCCCATTCATCTGTCTTTTTAGGTCGACTTCCAAACTTTGGAAGTCGACCTTATGCTATGGGTGGCAACTTTCCGTCCGTCCGTCCGTACGTCCGTCCACAAAAAGTTTCTTCGATTTTGATGAAATTTGGTATACAGGTAGTACTCGATGAGAGGTGCACAACGGTATGACCTTGACCCGGATCCAAGGTCAAGGTCAAGGTCAGGAGCCCATGAAAGTTGGTAATTCGACCATTTTGGACCATTTTCAAACTCTATCTCCTCCCCATTTATAATGGGGGCTGGCAAGTGACCACGGATTCTTAAACTAGGGGGCAATATCTTAAATTTAACTGGTCAGATTTTTGAAATTCGTCCTCGTTTTTCGTCACGTGAGCTTTGAAGTCTGGTCATAACCATGTCCCGAACGCTTTAGCGGAAGTCGGCCGTCAGTCTCCATACGGGACTAATTTTTGTTTATTTGTCTTTTCATCCTGTCAAATATCTCGCTAATGGCTTGAACAGTTTTGATAAAACTGACAGGGAATATTCAGTAGACACTACTGATCACATGATTAGATTCTGGAGGTCGAAGGTCAAGGTCACAGAAGTCCAGCTTCTAGTTTGCAAACTGCGGAATTTCGAATACAGTCTAATTATATTTCATTAATGTTGATGCGAATAAATCTTACATATATATAAAGCCGACTGTATGTCTGTATGTCTGTCTGCGTGTCTGTCTCTTCTTTGTTCTTTATGTGTGACCACAGTTGTGAGTAGATCTGCACAAAATTGGGCATGTGGTGTCCTTGGCGAGGCATGACTGAGCACCGTAGGCAGGAAGGTGGAGCGCTGGTAAATTATATGTGTAAGTAATGCTACATATCTTCAGTGGCTTAGAGTGAAACCAAACTAATGAAGTTAAACATCTGAAGCAGAATATGATGACTGTTGACATTTATTTGACGCATGAAATTACGGGAGTGGTTAAATACTGAAGGTGAGTTGTTGTGCCAGGTGATGTACGGTGGAAGAAAAATTTGGCGAGGAAAGCATCCGAAGCATTTTTCCAGCGTCAGAGAGCAAACCCAAACCTTGCCAGTCTTGTATACAATGACACAGATGGTAAGCTGCTGTCACATCGGCGTTCTTTATTTTATATGTTGTACTTATACTGTCTTAGAATAAAGCAGATACAGACATGTGGTATGTAAAGATAATGATTGAAGCAGACTATGTATATAATGTATATCTTATAATCCACCGGTTTGACCGATGAATCTGTTTGGCCAGGGGCGTAGCTTACGTGGGTTACGTGGCGCTCTCAGTACCGGCGGGCAGTGGATGGGCGGGCAAGCCAAATCGTGGCAACTGCAACTGTGAAACTGCCAGAATCGGAATTTGCTCACCTTTAAAATCGGATATTTACTTTCGGTTTGTCCGAGAAACAAATTCGAACAATAGGCATCAAGCCAGCCACTCTACCGAACGCATGCAAAAGTTGGTGAAAATTGGTAGAGAACTGCATATGTGATCGTTCAACAACGAATCTGTTCACGGACAAACACACAGACATGCAAGAGTCTCCACTGCTGCTGACAGACCCGCGTGATGCAGAGGCTCAGCACACGCTAGATATTCCGTATCGCATCATATGGTAATCAAACCATTTCTTCTACTTGGCCTAGCTGCCGAATACAGATGTGAATTCTCTGCATTTCCGTCACTCGACGAAATATACTCTACTGGCCTCCATCTGACTTGATATCAGAAGATCGAAGCCGACCCGGAATGTCCGAGGACTCAGAACCGAGTCTCTTGTGATCAGT
>Ga0209780_1001551_pt1 | contig 15294 bp, 7 predicted proteins | sample WorMetexBAHAMAS2_FD_187384 | JGI IMG/M metagenome (GOLD analysis project Ga0209780, IMG submission 187384) | Marine gutless worms symbiont microbial communities from Max Planck institute for Marine Microbiology, Germany - Inanidrilus exumae... | ecosystem: Host-associated > Annelida > Digestive... | reverse complement strand
GCTATCTTCTGTGCGTTGAATTTGCGGATAAAATTTTAATATTTGCTGTTTTAGAACGGCGGCTTTTACAATGAAAAGAAACTGAAGCCAGTTTTTGTTTTTATATATTTGTAACTTCGATCCATGTCAGTAAGTAAATCCTTGAGCCGTCCCTGGGCGTTTCCTTATGCTGTACGATTTGTAACAGTACACACATTGACTTTGTAATTACTTCACCCCCCGGTAGGGGTGCGAAGTATTGTGATCAGCGTGTCTGTCTGTATGTCTGTCTGTCTGTTTGTTTGTCTATTTGTCTGTCCGATCGCATATCTCAAAAAAACACAGCAGATTTTCTGTACATGCTATATTTTCGCCGTGGCTTGATCCTACTCCGACGAAGTGCGATACGTTATGTACTTCCGATTTTGCGCTGACGTCATGTTTTCGTATAATAGATCGAATGGGCAGAATCAGAGACGACGCGTATGGTTCGTCGAGTTCGCCAGGTGGCGGCACCGGGTACGAAGTATGCCGTCTCCTACTGCATCTTGTTACCGACGCCGTCTGCAGTGACGAGGGTAGTTTTTAGCTCCGTTTGTGTGTCTGCTTTTCCGCAAAACCGATGCAACCATGATCACCGAACTTAACATACAAATGTTCGACAATGAGTCCTGGAAACCCATTTATTTTGGGATCAAAAGGTCAAAGGTTAAGGTCACGAAAAATAACAAACAGTGCCGCCGTGGGTCACGGCACTAACTCCTGTGTGTGCCGCCTCTGGAGTCTTTGATATACTGGCGCTATACAAGCTAGATTATTATTATTATTATTATTATTATTTAAAGCCCACCAGCACAAAGCTACAGCATGAAAATTAAGGTATGCGAAAACAAAACGACCACGACGGAGTATCACACGGCGTCAAATGTAGCCAGGAAGGCGACCGCATTCCCCCTTTGGAGAGCAATGGACAGTCACTGGAACAGGAACACCGTCTCTCTTATTATTAGCATTATTTTGGTATCAAAAGGTCAAAGGTTAAGGTCACGGAAAATAACAAACAGTGCCGGCGAGGGTCACGACACTCCTGCGAGTGCCGGCTTCTCGTAGTTACTAGCTGCGTTGATTGGTGTGACGCAGAACTTGAACAAGGAGACGTCGATCAGGGCGGCAAACGGTCGATCGTACCCGGCGCTGACGGTGTTCGCTCACGCGCTGCGCTTCTTCCACGAACACGCCGTCGAGGAACTCAGCGACCAGTCGGCGACGACGATCGTCAGCGACGACATTCGCTGGGTCATCACCGTCCCGGCCATTTGGAAAGCGCCGGCCAAACAGTTCATGCGACTGGCCGCCTACCAGGTCAGCTCGGTCACGCTACAGTACAACTACAAAATAACAAGCCGTCACGCCGCTCTGCGGTGGGATTGCTTGTACCCACCCGCCCGTCCGTCCGCCCTCGTAATAAGCCACGCCGCTGGCGTGACATCGCGATTTTGGCTTGCCCGCCGCCGCTCGAGCCCTCTATTCCGGCCCGCAGCCGGTCTGCGCTCGCCGCCTGCCGCCCGTCTGTCCACGTAAGCCACGCGCGTGGCGTGACATCTTCACAATCCGATTATTGTATATAGATACGGCTAAAAGTAATGTTAACGAGCCAGTGTCTAAGGTGGAATCTGAAGCACAGGCGGCTAGTGGAGGGACGGCTGGAAGGAAGAGTGGAAATAGTGAGTTTTGAGAGCTCGTTTAAAGACAGAGAGAGTAGGAGAAGCCTTTGAACGACAAGTTGATGAATTCCAAACAGAAGCAGCAGCAGAATGACAGGAACCGAAATACGTGAACCCAAATTAGTTTTAGTAGGAAACCGCTGGAGAAGCAGCTGATCTGAGGAGAAAAGAGTACGGACAGGATCGTATAGGGCGTAAGTAAGTTAAGTTGGCGAACGTGGTGCGGTGGCACAGCGGGTAGAGCGTCGGACTTGCGATCAACAGGTCGTGGGTTCAAATCGTCTCGGGGCAAAGCTGCGTAACTATCTTGGGCAAGTTGTTCACACCTATGCCTCTGTCACCAAGCAGTATAACTTGGTACCGGCCAAGGGACGGTGATGCTCTGCGGCTGGGAAGGTAAACGCAGGCCTGGCGGAAAGCAATGGCAGCCTACTGCCGGGTGGATGACTTATAAGTCACCTGCGGGCTGACTGCCTGTACATCGGGATCAGCTCCAGGCCAAACGCTCGGTAACGAGTACAGGAAGCCTTTACACCTTTTACATCATGGCAAGCCATTGTGAGTGTTCGCTCGCCCGGTTCATTTGGTGAGTACAGATTGAGCGTCAGGAGAGGCCGTCAACTCTCGGACCACGCCAACCGGCTTGGGCCGAGTCCGCCGGTAGGCTGCTACCGTCCATATTACTATCGCCACTTATTACTATTACTCAGCTTGAAAGCTGATACTATGTAGTATATTTTAGGCCGCATCGCAGGCATTGCATAAGATGCGGCTATTGCTACAGACGGAGTAGCGTGGTCGGTCTGTGTGCGTGTGTGTGTCAGTGTGTGTGTCTGTCTGTTTGTCTATCTGTCTGTTGTTCACGTTCGTGAGCCCTGCAAAGCACGGCTGAACCGATCGAGATGCCGTTTGGGGACTGACTCTTGTGGGCCCAAGGAACCATGTATATTATATGGGATCAACATCGGACAAATCCATTCGCAGCCGGGAGAGGTGACACGTCGGCGATGCGGTTTTTTTGTCAAAATTTTTTGTTTACTCGTTAAAGTAGTACACATGCAAGAATGGTTAGGTGCAATCGGTATTTAAGGATATGATGAAACTAAACGCCAAGGAGCTAGTGAATGATAGTATCTGCCAAAAATTATCAAAAATTCAAAATCGGTTTATGTATGTCGAAGTTACAGCAAGCCATAGTTTGCGCATTCTTGAGATATAGTGTAAAGCGTCGATACATAAGGGTCTACGATGATACGATCATACATGAGACTTTGGACAAAATAACGTGGTTTCAACCGTCAGCCAGATTTTTTTGCAGTTCTAACATTAAACAGAGCAGCTGTATTCTGCCAACGGCGACAGTCGGAACTATTTTTCTCTGAACTCTGTCATGTGATAACAGCTGCGCATGGGCAGAGTTTGGTTTAGAGGTTCGGGCGTCCAGAACATGGCGAGCGCAGGAGCGCGAGCCTATAACGGGGTCCGGGGGCGGAGCCCCTAGCGGGGTCCAGGGGCAGAGCCCCTGGTCATGGGGTCAGGGGCGAAGCCCTTGAAGCTGATAGACTTTGTGTGGATCTGACGTCCAAAATAAACGGCATTCTAAAACCTCGTTATTTTTTTCGTACTGCCATTATTCTTTGACTGTTTAATACACCGCTGTTCTTAATCCAAATATTGTGAAGTTTCGATGACGATGGATGAGTTTTCTTTCGCATAATCGCAATTATGAGTTGCGACCTCTGCAATGGGGCAAGAAGTTATTCACTGCACTCGACAACAATTCGAGGCCCTTTTTCGCATTTCACTTGTGACAGAACTTTACGACAATTTTACGGTTATTGATTGCTATGTAAGTATGGCATACCTCGTAGTTGTTCCGAATGTTCACGTAAATCTAGATCTTGAAGTATAGGCCTATTTCTGACGTTCTACGGAAGCAAAACAGGCCTACTTATCTATACTGTATCGTGCATTTCTGGATGTTGTCGCCGTGTTCTGTGCTGTTCTTTAGCCATCCTAAGGTTTGCCACACCATGGACGTACTTCCTCCACTTAACTCGGTCCTCTGTCATTTTGACTGACTCTTCCACGGGGAGTCCTGTCCACGTATTGATGTTGTCCATTCAGGCCGTGCGTGGTCTTCCTCGCATGCGTGCACCTGGCATTGTTCCTTGCATTACCTCTTTTTCCAGGCAACTCCCTTGTTTCCTCGTGGTATGACCATAGTACGCTAGCTTCCTCGCTTTGACAGTATCTAACAGTTCCCTCTTTTTAGTCCAGTATTGTTTGCTAGACTAGCATACTATGGTCACGTCAGCTTTGTGAAGAACCCACTCAGTTGTTTTCTTTGCTGTCCACGAAACCCTCAGAGTCTTTCTCAGCCCTTTCATCTCAAAGGCGTCAAGACGTGTTTCTTTATTCCTTCTGAGTGTCCAGCTTTCACAGCCGTACGTTGTTACAGACCACACTTGTCGCCTTGTACAGATGAAATAATACAGTAAATAATAATCGATTTCTATTGGTTGCGGAAAATGAAAAGTTCAGAATATCGGAAAACGAAAATACGCCCAGAGAGTAAAAATGTTAAAAAATACGTTTTGTCCTCGAACGTTCCGAACGTTTGGAAAAACTATGGCAGACTGTGGACGTCAGCGGTACATTTCCGTTGCGAGGGACCAGACGTTGGCGGTAGGGGGGGGGGGTTTCATACGCACTTGCCGGCGTCCGTTATTCCATTTACGCCGCGCTTCTGAGGACTTTATCTTGGTCTGTTGCTGAAGGCGGTATATCGTATTGCCGACCGATATGATCTACAGCGTAGCCTAGCTGCAGGCGCCGTGCTAATGCGAGTATTCATAAGTGTGAAATATGTCTCGGGACGGGCCCGGCTGACGGGCGTAGGTTGGACATAAAACAGCTGTGTACTGTACATTATACAGTCGTCTTGCTTACTTCTTGTTACCCCTGGCCCTAATAGGAGTATTGCGATCAGCATGCCTGTGTGTCTGTCTGTTTGTCTGTCCGCTCGCATGATATCTCAATAACCACAAGTCCAAATTTCGTGGAATTTTCTGTACGTGTTACCTGGTCCTGCTCTGCGACAATGTAATAGTTTAGCCTAAGCCGTTCCGGAGATATGATTGGTGCCCACCAAAATTTAAATGGTTCACGTGACCTGACCACGCCCCTTTAAGGGATGATTTGTCATTCGTGGCCTAGGACTTTCTACGATTAACCTGCCTGCCAAATTTAAAGTCTCTGTCTCCGCACACTACAAAAATATGCAAAGGGATACAAAATGTTGACAACTGGGTGATTTGGGGTCGTGAGGGGTCACCTGAGGTCACTGGAAATAGTACCATTCGATAGAGCACATACGAGTTCCTATTAGCCTTCCGTTGTAAATATTTCTCCATCTTGTCACCGTCTCTGGGATATAGCGAGATATTGGTCGAACATCGCCGCTTTTAACCTACCCCACCTTTATTTGGCGCTCCTGTTGGGGGTGACCCCGTTGGAATTTTGTCGAGATCTTCGGCACGAGAAAACGAGAGTCCCTGGGCTATCGTACGGCGCTGTTTGCATGATCCTACGTTTAGCCATTTCAATACAATACTGGCGTGTGACGGACGGACGGACAGACAGACACAGGACGACAGTATATACCGCGCTAGCATAGCGTCGCGCGGTAAAAACTGTACTCGATCGTGGACCGAGGTCAGACCGACCGCGTTACTGCGTTACCACACCCATACGCGCTGGACATTGACCTTTGACTTTGAGCTATGACCTTTACTTTCAATTCTAGGCGAGCTATGATCATCATCCACAGTTCCACACACATACACACACACTCACTCCGAGTTGCAGATGCTATCGCGCAGCTGATGTGGCATGAACCATGCACAGGCCAGCCACACTGCCTCCAATTACCTCCATCCATCCTCTCTGAGTCCGTCAAGCGTGTTACGCTAATTATATTTGCACATAAACAGTTTATAAATAAACAAGTGGCTATAGCATAGGGCTGTAAAAGCCTGTAAAATTTTCGCGGCCATCGCGGGATTTGCAAGAATTGAAGAATTCTTGTATATTGCCGCGAAATGCCGCAAATAGGCCTGACTACTGTTATCCATTAGTAGTCTAAATTACAGCGTCGACTATAAAATACAACATAGAAATGATCAAAATGTAGGCCTATGCAATTTTTATTTTGTAAATCACAAATCACAAATAAATCACAAACCCAAGTTCAAAGGTCAGTCGGTACAAAATAGAGCGGAAACAAACGGACGGACAGACGGACACCAACGATTGCTTCACTTTCCCGGCTAAGGCGGTCGGTAGTGAAACCTTGATGTGGTCAGTCCATGACCTCCTTATACCTTGCTGGCTCGGATAGGACGTCAATAGAACGTCACTGCGTGCTTGTTTGTGTACTTTGAACTCTAGGCGGGCATTGCGTCAGTCGACAACCCCGGTCAACTGCTGATCGCCCTCGAACCGGAAGCGGCGTCAATCTACGTGCGCAAACTGCGCCTCTATCAGCTGGTGCCCGAGCCGCCGTATGTCTCGCATCCGCGCCGAGAACCAACTCCTGATCCGTCTGTCACTCTGGACCTATGGACAGATGACGAATTTCTGCCCGGTACCTTCACATTTGTTGTCTGCGGCTGACGTATATCACGGTGTAGCACGAAAGATAGTGCTTACACTGTTGTAAGGGCGACCAGCTATTCCTGTGGATAATGGCAAATAACCATTAAATAAGCAATTTGTCATTTTATCGTTTATGACTTATTTTTGTTTGCCAACATTGTTTGAATAACTAATGTTATCATTATCATTATTAGGCAGCATTGCAGCATTGCAGCATTGCGGCCTATTACTACAGACGGAGTAGTGTGGTCTGTCTGTGTGTCTGTCTGTCTGTCTGTTGTTAACGTTCGTGAGCCCTGCACAAACGGCTGAACCGACCGAGATGCCGATTGGAGGGAGACTCGGGTGGGCGCAAGGAACCATTTATTACATGGGGTACAGATCCCCCACGGAAAGGGGAACTTCTTAGGGGGATAGATACTGGCCTATTGTAACATACCTATACGCATAAGTGCTGCATTTCGCATTGTTCGCCTGCCGGACTAATGCATTTGCCGCTGTGAGGGTCGACGAGACAGCGATGCGGCCTGTTACCTAATTACTTCGGACACTTGTCACTACTAATTCCGTGCGTGTTGTTTGGCAGATGAGTCGGTGAAATATCAGACACTGCCTGCCGTTCACTGGCGTCATGTGTCCGCTCCCACGTCGATAACGACTACTGTCGGTCATGAGGTCGACATTGAAGGTTTGCCTTTACGTAATCCATACCTTTCTGTGACGTGGCGCCACTGGCGCAACGGGTAGAGCGTTCGACTTGCGATCAACAGGTCGTGGGTTCAAATCCTACTCGGGGCAAAAGCTGCGTAACAACCTTGGGCAACTTGTTCACACCTATGTGCCTCTGTCTCTAAGCAGTATAACTTGATGCTCTGAGGCTGGGAAGGTAACCGCAGGCTTGGCGGAAAGTAATGGCAGCCTACCGCCGGGTGGATGACTTATTGTCAGTTGTGGGCTGACTGCCTGTATACCGGGATCAGCTCCGGGCCCAACGCTCGGTAACGAGTATGGGAAGCCTTTACCTGTTTTACCTTTCTATGACGAGCTGTCTGTCTTGCTAGCAAAGTATACTAGAAAACATGGCATCAATCGAAGATTGATGTCAGACCGACCACGTTACTGCGTTACCACGCCCGTACGCTCTGGTTATTGACCTTTGACCTTGACCTGTGATCTCGACTTTTAGTCCTGGGCGAGCTATATAGTCATGACCCCCCGCCCCTGCACACACAAACTCAAGTTCAAAGGTCACTTATTTCAAAAGATAGAGTGGAAACAAACGAACGGACAGACGGACGCTACTGATTGCTTTGCCTTTCCGGCTAACGCGGTCGGTAAAAATTGCCACGCTGAGGAATGTCGGTGGAGCCCTGGTCAGCTAACCCAGCAGTTGTAGATGTACTGGGTATAGGATGTATCTCTGATATTCCAATATAATCCACGAGAGATCGCTAGATCATCTTGTCGCGAGGCACTGGAGTAAAGTGAGATTCAACACTGCCCGATGAGCTCATTTTTGACTCAGCGTGCACTAGAATGCAGGATTTTTGCGTGAAAATTATAAAAAATTGGGAATGCTATCTCGGCGAACACTCATGTCGAGAGGGGGTCGCTTTTTCCACATTTCCCCATCTTCGCCAGTGCTTTCTGACCCCCAATACAGTGTACTACATTATCACGCTGTCCGCGTCCATAACGGAAAGCGTAATGTAACGGTATGGCGTCCGTCTATCTGTCCCGTCGGCATACTCACCACGACTCACCAGGGGGCAGCATGCAACGCGGTCTGCATACATTTCGGTCCGGTAATAAGGAGAACCGACGTGCTTGTTTTCTGTGGATAGCAATGAGTCTTATAGTGATCCCTGGCGCGCAGAAGACTAGCTAGACGTCAGCTATTTTTTAACGGGGTTGATTTTTGCTTTAAGCCCCGTCCACATCAGCAACAGTGTTGAAGCAACATTGTCGAATGCTACAAGTCGAACGATTCTGAGCGGCACTGTAGGCAGCCAAGACAAACAGCATCCATGTACTATCAGCTTACAGTTCGACGGCGTTCGACGCTGTATGTGAGCCAAAGTGAGCCACGCCCGTGGCCAAATTCACAGTCTGATTTTAATATATAGATTCTAACAATAAATCAAAAAATAATTGCAGATGTGATGACTGTTGTCTTATTTTTATCATTATATCAACTGTGGTGCTCTGCAGTAAGTAAGTAACGTCACTAGTTTTAATTTGGTCCAGTAAGGTAGCAGTGTGGTCTTGGCTTGGCCTTGGGTTGTACTGAACGTTCTTGGCCTTGGCCTTATGACCTGTGGCCTTATTAACATCACTGTCGAAATCCAAAAATCAAACACCAAAGGTTGTGGGTTTGCATTTTGCTATGGAGTACATCAACATTTTTTATTTGTTTTGAAATGAAGTGAATACGAAAATTTTGTCTGTGGAATGTGTGGTAGGTACGAGATACATGGTGGTCGACTGTGGAGGTGGTACAGTTGATATTACTGTCTATGAGATGGAGTCTAAATATGGATGTCTCAAGGAGCTTCATAAAGCCACTGGTGGACCTTTCGGCTCTGTCGGTGAGTAGGTTAACAGTAGTAAAAACGCAACGCTGATGTTTCAGAGTCTCAGGCTTCTTGGTCATGAAAATGTCCCTTTATTCTGCATTAGACCTTGTGAATCTATAATACCACTGATGTCGGCTTTTGTCAAAGTTTTTTCAGTGAATTTAACAGTTTCTTTTTGATTATTTTATACTTAAAATCGCGCTACGCTCGTTTCGGGCCGTCGGCTTGCCCGTCCCGTCTGCCCGCCCGTCCGTCTGCCCGGCCTGCTTGTACCCGCGCGGCCGCACGCCTCGTAAGCCATGCCCCGTGGCCAGCGCGACAGTCCTATTATTATATATAGATTTGTCGTTTACTGTTGAATGTAAACTTGATCTTGATCTGTAGATCTAGGTGTGCGGTCTTGGTCTTGGTCTCGAGACCCAGGTGCCAGTGTCTTGTTCATGAGCTCGAGTCCTTTATTAAGGCCTCGATAACAAGACCGGTTAACTATATAAATGATTTTGTCTGAAAACAAACCAAATACAAACAATTTTCATAGCTGAAGTGTCACTGACGTCCTCATCTTCCACTGTCATTTTTACCGCGCGATGCTATGCTAGCGGTGATATTTGTCCTAGTTGTTGTGTCACGTGACTTTGAACTTGGCAGAAAAGTCAGTTGTGAAGAGTCGACCGTCAGTCCCATACGAGGCTAATTTACAATTTACAATTTTCAATTATTAATACGGAGCTAATTTCTCCATTACTAAGCCAAGAGATTGGCTGGGAAGAACGTCTTCGAGATGACTCTTTTTGTGTCGGGTGGGACGTAAAACCTTAACTCAACAAGGTGTCGCCCTAACGGGACGTAACCGTACTGGCCCGCCGTGGAGTGTCGGCCGCCCGACCGCCCACGCGCCCGGCCGGCCGGCCCGCCCTCCGGCAGCGTTACAGACGACAGACGACGACGACAGACACCAGCGACCGTTGCTAGTCTGGCTCCCCTACACTATGTGTAGGCGGGCCAGTAATAACTCAGTAGCTTGTCGTACGTAGGTGTCGACGTGGAGTTCGAGCGGCTGCTGGTCGCGATATTTGGCTGCGAGTTCATCGAGGCGTTCAAGGTGAAGCGGCCGGCCGGCTGGGTGGACCTGATGGCCGCATTCGAATCTCGCAAGAGAACCGCCAGTCCTTTCAAGAGCACTCCTCTCAACGTCTCGCTGCCTTTCTCGTTCATCGACTACTACAAAAAGTGCCGCGTACGCAAGTCTTCTTAACGTAAAAAATGAAAAGACCGCAATCACACGTTCAGTTTTTGTTCATTTTTAGGTCAACTCCTCCGAGTCGATTTAATAAAGTGGGTCTCAAATGTCCGTCCGTCCGTCCATAAAAAAGTTTCTTCGATTTTAGTGAAATTTGGTTTGTAGGTAGATGTCGATGAGTGATGCATGACGGTATACAGTATGACCCGATCCAAGGTCAAGGTCAAAGTAACGAGACCATGAAAGTCGGAAATTCGTCCATTTTCAACGGCTATCTCCTCCCCCATTTATAATGGGTGCTGGCAAATGACCACGGATTCTGACATTACCTAACGCTTATGGGGGCCGGATTCTTGATTTTCGTCCTAGTTTTTGTGTTACGTGACTTTGAAGTTGGCAGTAAGTAGGAGTCGACCGTCAGTCTCGTACGGGGCTATTTTTTATTTATTAATGTTAAAGCAGAAGCGAGCAATGCAGTGAATGCAAATACTACTGTGATAATAACGGTAGTCTCTGCCGCTAAGGCCAACGTAGGGTTAGAACCACTTACACGCGGTCGTGAACAAATAACAAGTACAAAATACAAAATATGTTATAGTTAAACCTTCCGAGTTAAAAGCTTATGATAGGTCAACACACAAATACAGAAATACAGCCCGCGCATACAACTTCAGCCGGTAAAAAGTTTAAAACTTCAACTACACGGACTGCGAAGAAATGTCGTCTGCAGTTAACTGTAGATTTAACCGATCTTCTGTTCCGGAGTTACTAAAGACTGGGTTGGGTGCTTCCAGTTTTATTCTGAGATAATGCAACCGATAGCGGGTTTATTTGCTTATGCAGTTTTACTACGAATGAATCACGCACAGTCCTCGGTAAAGGTCACTAAATGTCAAATCCAGGATAAAGGCATAACGGATCTAACTGTGGGAGAACTTCCTGAAATAAAGGACTGCCGTGAAAGATTCGGGATCATGGTACGATACTGGCCCACCATGGAGTATTACAGACGACGACGACAGACGCCAGACAGCATCACTAGTCTGCCCCCTACACTACGTGTAGGTTGGCCTGTAATGAGGTCGCGCGTGATGTGGTGTGCGTTGCAGAGCGGCGGTGTTGAGAGCGTAATTCGTAAGTACGGTAGTCGCGACGTCTGCTGGTCGTCTCAAGGAATGCTCCGGCTGAGCACGGAGGCAATGAGGCGACTGTTCCAACCGACACTCGAACGCATCAAACAAGCGATCGGCGACGTCCTCAACCACCCGAACGCCCGCGGTACGAGCAGTGTTCTGTAATTCAGTCCAGATCAGGGTTCCCAATGGTCCTTGGGAGTCCTTGAAAGTGCTTAAATTTAAAAGATGCAAATTCAAGGCCTTGAGAGTCCTTTAAAATAAAGGTGGTCATTGAAAGTCCTCGAAAAGTCCTTGAATATGATCTGTTGGTTTTGGAAAAGTTTGATTTATTGGAAGTCTATTGAACTTTTCGCCATGTTACCGTGAATTCTATTAACTTTGTTGTGTTTTCCCTTTATTCCTTACTTGAAATGGTAGTTGAATATTTGCAATGTAAAAACGCCTGCATGTAGACAAGCAGTGTACTGAAATGTGATTCAGAATGTGCATAGCTGTTCTTAAAAAGGTCATTGAAAAGGCCTTGAAAAGGTTCTTGAAAGTCCTTGAATTCTACAGTGACAGAAGATTGGGAACCCTGGTGTAGATCAGGCTAGACGTCTCGTGTTTGAACTATGTAATGCGCCAGCGGATAATACAGTGAACAGTATCTTATAACTATTGTACGCTAAGTGACCATTGTTTTTATAAACGGAGTAGCGTGGTCGGTCGGTCTGTGTGTTCGTCGGTCACGTTCGTGACGCGAGCCCTGCAAAAACGGATGAACCGATCCAGGTGGCGTTTGGGATCTGACACTTGTGGGCTCAAGGAACCACGTTTAGATGGGGGTCGAGATCCCCCACGGTGAGGAGCAATTTTGGGGGTTGTCTGGCCCAGTGAAAAGCATTGGGAGTCTCTGCTGCGATGTATGCAGCAAAATTGATAATTTATTCCTCAACTAGATGCATGGCAAAGCCTAGCGTGAGCCCGCCCGGCATTCTGTTGTTCTAGACCGTAAGCTCGTGCCACTACATAACACGTGCCGAAGTTTGCCAGCCGTCTGTTATATAATGTCTATGCGGTAAGGCTGGCAGTGTCTCCCAAGGCGAAAATTTAGGGGGTGGGCAAAAACTCGCCAACTGTTCTCAGCCGTTTCTGGACCAAAGTTCACCAAATTTGGGGGCATGTAGGGGAGTCCCTGTAGATTGACAAGTTTCTTTCCGACTGTTGTCCATAGTTATAAAGTTAATATTTTCATAGATTTTTACATGAAATTTACTAAAGCAATATTAAGACTTAGTAAGTTTTTCCTAGATATATGCAGACAATTGTGTGAAAAAATGTTAAGTTATTTGTGAGAAATTGCATTTTTGTTATTAAGTAGTTGATCTTAAGATTTTGCATAAGTTCATAATAAGTTTTTCTCAAGATTTTCCTAAGTCACACTTTTTATCTTAAGTTTATCATAAGTTTTTCCTAAGATGTTTTGTAAATCGGGCCCCAGGTGTGAAAGACTGCAGTTAAGTGGAAGGCATACGCAGTGCACTGTGTGTGGCCGCTGACCGTTGATTGTACCACAGCTTTTACAGTTATTAGACGAGCATGTAAATCACCGAGTTCCGCCGTATTCTGCGCCTGAGGCAGAGTCACACCTAGAGCGAATCATCTCACAGAGTGGCTGGATTATATCACAGTGCAAGACAGAATAATTCGATCACTTGTGGCATGTATAGTGAAGAATACGGCTTTGTCAGTAGTGTCACGGTGAAGGCGAGATCGAGAAAACTCCACAGCCAGCGAGTTTCTACTGCTTTGAACTACTCGCGTAATAATGCTTTCTGACCAAAGCAGTTCTGTCCGGAGGAAGCGCTGTTACAGTACCAGTCCAAGCAAATACGATACGATCCGATATACGAGATGGTATATTTACTTGCGATCAGAAGCTGACGAAAGAGCCAGTTTAATCTAGCGCACGGAACCAAAAACGAAAAATAAGGAAAAACGAGAAAAAAAAAACAAAAACTGAGTAGCTCAGAAGAAACGGTCCGAGTGATAGTCCGTGAGTGCAGTCCGGTCTACGGAGGAAGAAGTGGAACTAGCACGCGGAGGAAAGGATTTGTGAAAGTTACACAGGTTTTAGGTTTTAAGACGGGAGTGAACTAGCTGGAAGTAGAAGAAGCCAGCCAGCACTCATAAGAGTGCAATGACCCACATCGGCACTGTTTTTGTGACTGGCGACCGTGAAGTTTGACCTTTTGACCTCAAAATAAATGGGTTTCCACGACTCATCGTGGAAACTTTTTAGGCCAGTATTTCAGGTTTGACGATCCTATTGCTGCATCGGTTTTTGCGATATCATGCGGAAAAAAACAGACTATAGGCGTACAAATGTTCAGTTTCTTTTCGACAGTAGAGTAAAGGTTCGTTTACATCTGATGCATTGCGGCAACGCGCGGCAACGCACCGCACCGCATCCGGTGTGAACGAACCTTAAAGCGTGCACTTTCGACTACACGGAGATAGAGACTGCAGAGAGATAAGACCACCTTACTTACTTACTTAGACCAGCCAGTGTCAAGAGAGACAACTCGCGCCGCTGGCCTGTTCTTCGTATGTCATTTGGTTTACCCCCTGCTGTGTGGACAGACTGACTAATGTTTTGCCCGCGTCCAGTGGGGCTATGTTGCAGAGACATTTCAGAGCGATTAGGTGGGATTCACCACGACCGTCGTTATCTAGCGATAACGACGGTCGTGGATTCACTCACTATACCGGTCTCCCTCCGAGTTGCAGATGCTATCTCGCAGCTGATGTGGCATGAACCATGGACATCTAGATACTATCTAGAACTCCATGCATGAACCATGCGTAGGCCTGCCACACTTCCTCCAGCCTCCATCCTCTGAGTCCGTCAAACGTGTTACGCTATGGGGGTCGTCCACCAACCAACGACTTTGGTGTCAGAAAACTAGAGTCCCTGGGCTATCACGTTGCGTTATTGGCGTAATTACGTTTATCCGTTTTGATACAATACCGGCGTGTGACAGACACACGGAAAGACAGACAAACACACGATGACGGCTAATACCCGCGCATCGCTTGCGCCGCGCGGGTAAAAGTGTAGACAAATTTAATCTGTACGTCTACACGCAATCAGGCATGATTCATATCTACAGAAATAAATTCGTTCTTTTGCATGTGAAGTCACTAGATGACGCTGCTCTTTCTCAAATTACTAATGGCGGCAAATGCATGCCGATCGTCAATTTGCGATTTGTTCCACCAGCTAGGCCTATGTATTGCGTTCCTGCAGTGAAGTATTTACTTGAAGGCGACTAAAAATGCAGGCACTAATAAGATGACGGATCTGCAAATGACGGACTAAAAATAATGAATTATAGCCGAGGTAGGCTATGTAATGGTATACTTAGCTACTGTCGCTCAGTGACTGAATTTGTTAAGCTTTGGCATGTCAAAGCCTTTTGCTTACCACTTCTTATTTACTGTGTTGGTGCTTTGGACCTGACGTTTACTTGCATTAGGGAGTTAGCAGTTTGTTGGAATGATTCATTCAGGAAGATATTTGGTTTAACCTACAAAAGGCACGAGTCCGTGAAGTTACTCCAATACCATTGCCCAGAATTGCCTTTTGGGTATATATGCGACCTACATAAATGGAAATATCTGTCTAACACAGCCATTGTTCCTTCCAGCTAGAATTGCTATTCTATACCATTTGAAAAGCCGTATATTACATGACATGTCTTTGAAATACGGTTTTAATAACTGTGTTGCGAGCATGATATGTGCTGTTTTTAACTACTTCGCATCTGTTTCTTCTGCTTGATTATAGATGATTAAGTGGTTAAACTAGTGTCTTACTTGTATGTCTGTGAGTAGATATGCTGTGTGTGTGTGCTTGTATTTGACTGCTTGTGGTATTTCTTTTTATATTTTATCTAGGCTACCTTCGTGGTGAATAAACGCTATATATATATATATAT
>Ga0209780_1001550_pt1 | contig 15297 bp, 6 predicted proteins | sample WorMetexBAHAMAS2_FD_187384 | JGI IMG/M metagenome (GOLD analysis project Ga0209780, IMG submission 187384) | Marine gutless worms symbiont microbial communities from Max Planck institute for Marine Microbiology, Germany - Inanidrilus exumae... | ecosystem: Host-associated > Annelida > Digestive... | reverse complement strand
ATTGGTAGAATTGTCAGTGTTGAGTGCAGTATGGAAGTTATAAGACATATATAATCGTAAAAATTAAATTATGCATTTGTTAAATGCAGAATGTTAAACAAAACATTGGCATTAGTGCTCCATTCAATATTTCTCTGTTTGAACAACAGTGTTAAGCTGATGTAAAACTATTGACCGTTTTAATGATTGGCTGGTTAATTAAGCATGTAAATTAGTTCTGCAGTTATGTAACAACAACTTTTTTGGATTGTTTACAGTTCGTTGTTTATTGTTAAGTCAGCATTGTACGGTTTATGGCATCTGAAGGTTTTGTTTACGGTGACTGCTGATTGGCATAGCGTTTGTGGGTGGCGTCGGTGGTGCTATGATGTTAGGCATGGTGGTGGACTGGTGGTGATTTATGTGAATCTGGCAAGATTAAAACGCACACAAGTGTTGTTTAACTGTAGTAGGCTTCGGCAGCTTGGTGAACATTGGCGGGTAAAGAGTTCCAGATGACGGAGGGAGAGGGGAGTCAGAGCTGCCATGTGAGGTAGTTCTAGGCTGTGTAGTAAGCAGGAGATAGTTGGGCAGACTGACAGCAAGATAAACACGGCTGACAGGTCACAGTGCTGGCTGATACATGGACTCCTCCTGTAGTAGCACTGTTGAGTGTCTGATGCAGGCTTAAGGTCAGGTGATTGATTATCGCCCTGAGAGCTGCCGAGTCTGGTAGTAGGTTAGATGTCTTGGCCTCCTATCACTAACAGTGATTATCTCTACAGTGTAGCTGTGCTTTGAACCTTTTAACTCTTTGTATCATGTATAAAAGGTGGCGCGCAACGGGTAGAGGGATCAGCAGGTCGTCGGTTCAAGTTTTGCACGGGAATGCTCTTCCTGTCCCGTTCCCGCAAGCGTCGTTCCCGTTTCCGCGGGTGCTACTCCCGATCCCGTCTCATTAGTTATTTATACATAAGTACATTTTTGCATCACACAAAATCGACAGTTGTAATTTTGAATGATGACATGTATGTGAGTGACTAATAATACACTAACGAGTAACGATAGTTCTGTCATTACTCTAATCGCTAAGCAGCTGCATTTGAACCAGCGCTAGACAATTAGTTAGTCATTAGAGTTCATATATTTTCCGCTCCCACGGTATTACTGCACGTACTGTTACCGTTCCTGCGGTTTTCCAGTGGTATTTTACCGTTCCCGTTCCCGTGCAAAACTCCAGTGCAAATCCTACTTGGCGCAAAGCTGCGTAACAACCTTGTTCAAGTTGTTCACACGTATGTACCTCTGTCACCAAGCAGCATATCTTGGTACCGGACAAGGGGCGATGATGCTCTGCGGCTGGGAAGGTAACCGCAGGCCTGGCAGAAAGTAATGGCAGCCTACCGCCGGATGGATTGTAATAACTTCTTAAACAGACTTCTTTTTACAGACATTTATTAGTTGCTTACTCGTTGTCATGGTTGCGTTTTGTCAACTGTGTTATTAAAGAAACGATGATGATGATGAGTGACTTTTAAATAGTCACCTGTGGGCTGACTGCTGTACGTACACGGGGATCAGCTCCGAGCCCCACGCTCGGTAACAGTATGAGAAGCCTTTACCTTTTTTAGGTCGACTCACCGAGTCCAGTCGACCTTAAAAAGCCGGTCTCATATGTCCGTCCGTCCACAAAAATTTTCTTCGATTTCAATGACATTTGGTATTTAGGTAGAGGTCGATGAGTGATGCATGATGGTATGCAGTATGACCCGAAACAAGGTCAAGGTCACGAGCCCTTGAAAGTCGGAAATTTGGTCATTTTCAAAGACTATCTTCTCTCCCATTTACAGTGGGGGCTGGCAAATGACCACGGATTCTTCAATTAGGGTACAATACCTAAAGCTTATCGGGGCCGGATTTTTGATTTTTTCCCTAGTTTTTTGTGTCACGTGACTTTGAAGTTGGCAGTAAGTAGTAGTCGACCGTTAGTCCCGTATGGGGCTAATTTATTATTATGTACAACTACAAACTACAGCAGGGGCCAGAATGCAGATGGTGATCGATCATGTGCTGTCGATGGTCGACCTCCATCATGTCCCTGTGTAACAGCCCACCCACCGAGTGACAGTGTACAGTATCATCTTCCTCTTATTACTATGCTCCCGGTAGATGGGCGAAGTATTGCAGTCAGCGTGTCTTTTTGTCTTTCGCCTGTTTGCTCGAACGCCTCAGAAACCACACGTCCAAATTTCAAAACATGTTAGTGATGATATTACCCGTGACTCGGTCCTCGTCTGATGGCAGTGCGCTACGTTAGGTACTTGTGGTTTTGTGGATGATGTCATGGTTTCACACCGTGGAGCTAATGGGCCAGAATAAAAGACGACACATGTTTAGTCCAGTTAGCCAGGTGGCGGCACAGGGGGCGAAGTCTGCCGTTTCCGATAGCATCTTGTTATTTATTTGCCACGTGTGTGAGGCAGTTGAGCAAGCATTTGTCAGTGAAATGCTATTCGGAACATTAATGGGTAGGTTCTTTGGTTTCCATTGCACTAAAATGGGTTAAGCATTTCATGCTGTCTGGCAGCTTGCCTGCTGAACAATACCAGATGTCCTGCTTTGTGCATTAGTCAGAAGCAATCTGTTTGCCAGATGGTAACTGATGGTTGGATGGCTGACAGTAGATTATGACAGCAATAAATTGGGAACAAAAATTAGTGATGAACAGTGATAGAGTAATTTTTTGTAATTTATTTATGTTACTCCTATGTTAAGGTATATGTGCATTTGTCGTTAGGGCTTTGGCTTGTATTAATTGAGTTATTACATTGTGGTAAACCTAGTGCTTGTACATACCTCCCATGCTAATCTGTGTGTTATATTTCGTTTCTGTGTCTGGTACCATGGGCGGGATGTCCCCAGATGCTTCTTTTGGGTTTTACCCAAGAGAAGCATTCCAAAGCCAGACCAACAAGGAAAAGATATTATACAACAAGAGTCGCTAGGCACTGATATGTTATAGGAACTGAAGAACGGCAGTTACACAAGATATCACATTGAACTGATAAATAGGTCTTGTGGTAATTTTTTTAATTTGTTCCACCCAGTTGTAGGCGCTATCGTAATAACTTTAATGAGCCTCCGCTATCCTTTCCCATTTTGGGTCATTGCTGAACAGAAAGGCAACGAGTTCGGGAAGTTACTCAGTCGTTGGCCATCCTTAAACTGGCGGAACTAAATCTCCACCCAAGACCTTGTCCCCGATGTAGCCTATTTTTGTGCTGAAAGGGGACGTTAATCGCCCAACCAACCATTTGGTTTTTGTAGCAGCTTTTTTGTGTTCTGTGGTACAATGCTGTCCTACATGGCAGCCTGTTGTTGCATATTTATGTGTATGATGTGATTGCTTGCTTAGTATGCCGATAACAATGAATGTTTACTTTAGGCGGCACTGCCAGCAGGCCGTGCATAGACACTGCATATTGCTACAGCTGGCGCATGTAGCGTGGTCTGTGTGTATGTGTTGCTAGGCACAATGGTGAGCTGGGCAAAACGGCTGAACTGATCAAGATGCCGTTTGGGGGATGACTCAGGTGGGTCCAAGGAACCGTGTATTAGATGGGATTCAGGTCCCCCACGGGAAATCGCACTTTTGAGGGAGACATGTTCCGGCCTATTATAATTATTTATCGCAGGCAGATGTGCTTGTGCAATGTACACGGTGGATATTTGCCGCCACGAGGGGTTGACAAGAAGGCGATGTGGCCTATTGCCAAATTACTTTGGACACTGTTATTAGGTCGACTCCTCCCAGTCGACCTAATAAATTGTCTCGAATGTCCGTCCGTCCGTCCAAAAAAGTTTCTCCGATTTCAATGAAATCTGGTATGTAGTTAGAGGTCGATGAGTGATGCATGACAGTATGCAGTATGAGCCGATCCAAGGTCAAGTTCACAAGCCCTTGACAGTCGTAAATTCGGCTATTTGCAAAGGCTATCTCCTCCCCCATTTATAATGGGGGCTGGCAAATGACCACGGATTCTTAAATTAGGGCACAATGCCTAATGCTTATCGGGGCCGGATTTTCGATTTTTGTCCTAGTTTTTGTTTCAAATGACTTCACAGTTGGCAATAAGTAGGAGTCAACCGCCAGTCCCGTGCGGGGCTAGTTTTTACTAATGGTGATTCCAGTTTTCTAGGTAATTTTGATTAGAGTAGGCATTGCCACTGCAGTTACTGTGACACTTAAAAATTATTAACAGGGATGTTAACCTCAGATCATATGACCTTGCCGTAAACTGTAAAGCTTACACCCTGTCGCCCTGGCTCAAGTTATGTAATCGTGTGTCGAATTGGTGAAATTCGAGTCGAGTTGAAAACGAAGCTTCGAATAATCGAACTTTGTTTAATATCCTTCATTATTAGAATTCTGGAAGATTTTTAATGAGAGCAAACTAAGCCTCTGTGCTATCGTCATTGTTGATGCATTATGGAGTCAGATGTTAAAGGAGCTGTATTAAAATTGTGAGTTTTTAAATGTAATTTAAAAGTTGTAAAATCGGGTTCAGTGCTTATGCGCTGATATCACTCGTTATTCACTGTTTGCAATGTACAGTCAGTGTTGCATTGATTGAAAAGCTCTGTCGCTGTGTGGTCTTCTCAGCCGTTGATAGTGTGTGTGTGCGTGATGTTAGCTGGCAGTTGTGAGACAAGTGCTGAGAAAAGAACTTGGTTTGAAGATCATTGAGTGTGAAGGGGTACTGGAAGGTGGAGATGTTCTCTGGACAGGTATCGGGTCTGGTCTTTGATAATATCCATTCAGTGCAAGTTCCAGCACACAGCTTTGTCTTTGCGAATATGACTTTGGCATGTTTACTTACTGAAAATGCTCGGTGCACTTTGTGTTTAACATTTTTGACTTAATGCGAAAGTAAAGTAAAGTAAACGATTTGTGTATCACATTGTCGTAACCACCTCTAATGCGCTCATGAATGGCACGTGTCAGAGGGATCACACAGTTTTACCTGCCACCCATACGTTTATCCACGAATTCAATGAACCATCCTGCCTTTACTCTGTAAGCATTCATCAGATGGCGCCACCCAAGCGAGGTAGCGCACATGCGATTACAGCTAACTGCTCATTTATCAACCTCAAAAGGATGAAGGGCTGAGTTGGCCTAGTTGGCTGACCTTGTAGCGGACGGTTTACCCACATAAGTGGTCACCCATCAGCTGCAGGTCGAGCGTAGGACAGGGAAATTTGCCAGTCACAACCGACGTTATACCACTGTACCATGCAACCAACCAAAAGATTGTAATACTGGTTTTTACCAACCCATTTTTTCTTGCGGTCACAGGTCTCATGGGAATTGTTGGCTCAGGATTTCTCTGGTTGACCGATTATACTGCCGCATATCCGAACTGACACTATTGTAATTCATTCACATTTTAACTTCAGCAAGCCATATTTGAATGGATGGATTCTGTATTTTAAAATGTTATGTCATGATTAAATCACTCATATACAGATGAAATGATGCAGATGGGCTTGGTTTTGTGGTGTTAAGAGATAGTCTTGTAAGTTTGTAACTGCTTTGAGGCTGATCTATTACTGTTGGTGAGCACACTGTGTGAGTGACTGATTTTTTAAATTGAATCTGGTACCAGCGTCTGGACTTATGGAGTTGTCATAAACATAGATGTAGATAAACACTGGATTGAGTGCTACAGACTGCTAGGCTGCTCGCGTTGTAGGCCTTGAAGCTAGGTCAGGGCTGGTATGGTATGATTTTTGCCGCCTGAGCTATGTTGACTGTGATTGGTCAATCTGACAGGCAGTCGCACTGGCCGGCAAAATTTATATATTTGACCTTGCCATAGCTTCACCATAATGACTTCATGCTATCTCTAGTGAATATCTATTATAGGACCTTACTGGCCATAAAATAACAGCTGTAAAATGTTTTGCCTGAGGCATGTTGTTAATTCAAATTAGTTACCATGCTAGTAAATTAGCCCCATACCAGACTGTCGGTCGACTCCTACTTACTGCCAACTTCAAAGTCACGTGACAAAAAAACTCGGACAAAAATAAAAGATCCGACCACTAAGAGCTTTAGGTATTGTGCCCTAAGTTAAGAATCCATGGTCATTTGCCAGCCCCCATTATAAATGGGGGAGGAGATAGCCTTTGAAAACGGCCGAATTTCCGACTTTCAAGGGCTCGTGACCTTGACCTTGGATCGGTTCATACTGCATACCATCATGCATCAGTCGTCGACCTCTACCTACGTACCAAATTTCATTGAAATCGAATAAACTTTTTGTGGACGGACGTACGGACGGACATTTGAGACCGGCTTTATTAGGTCGACTCCTCCGAGTCGACCTAAAAAGGAAATCAATCAAATTTCTGAAATTATTTAATTAAAGGTAGATTTCTCTCTTAACATTAATGTGTTGATGCAGTAGATGTGCATTGTGTGCCGTGCTTGCAGTTCGTTGTTGTGATTCATGTTCTACAGGCCGAGAAATTTTTGTTGGTTTGTCGACGAGGTCCAACATGCTTGGAGCACAGTCCGTCGCTAAGGCTTTCCCAGAGTACCCGACAACCATAGTGAAAGTGTATCCGCCAGCACTGCATCTCAAAGACTACATATCTATGGCTGGACCAGAAATTATGACTGTGGGCAAAAGTGAAGGCGCGCAGAAGACATTCCTGGTAAGTGACTGTTTTACTTTGTATTGTAGGTTTGTATATTTTGTAACAGGTGGCACAACGGGTGGAGCATTGGACTTGTGATCAACATGTCGTGGCCCGTGGGGTCTTCAAATCCTATCCACGCATTTTGTTTCATGATATGACTGGCGCCGGGTTACTGTCAGTACCAAAGGCAAGGACCACGCTGGGGATGAGGAGCTTTGCAGTCACAGGTCCAGTCATCTGGAACAGTTTACCAGCCGCCCTGCGATCCGCAACTCGCCCCCTTGACATTTGCTCGACATCTGAACCCCCGGGCCCACCTGTTCGGCTGATCGACAGCTCGTCTGAGGACCATTTATGTCGTGCTCTAAAAATCTACTCATCATTATCATTAATATAAACTCGGTTTTAGGGAACTTCTGTTACAACTCAGTACTAGCGTTTGATGCATTTCACTGTGTTTTTTAGGCCGACTCCTCCGAGTCGACCTAATAACATATATGGGTAGAAAAATGTCCGTACGTACGTCCACAAAAAGTTTCTTCGATTTCAATGAAATTTGGTATGTAGGTAGAGGTCAATGAGTGATGCATGACGGTATGCAGTATGACCCGATCCAAGGTCAAGGTCGAGGTCACGTGCCCTTGATAGTCGGAAAATCGGCCATTTTCGAAGGCTATCTCCTCCCCCAACTATGATGGGGGCTGGCAAATGACCACGGATTCTTAAATTAGGGGACAGTACCTAAAGCTTATCGGGGCCGGATTTTTTAATTTTGTCCCAGTTTCTGTGTCACGTGATTTTGAAGGTGGCAGTAAGTAGGAGTCGACTGTCAGTCTCGTATGGGGACTTTGGTACATGGCGCAGTTGTGCAGTAACGTGTAGACAGGTTCATCCTGTTTGACGTCTGGATAGTGTTGCTGACAGCCCGTGACAGCCACAATAGAGGAAGAATGACTTTGCCTTCCTTCGTGAGTCAGTTGGTTGACCAAGAAAGTTTGAGGCCGATGAGTGATGTTTCCTGGTTGCTACTGTAACCGTGCTTCGAGGTCCGTTCAGTCATGATGCTATTGGCTGGGTGATACAAAGGACATCTGGCCTGTAAATTACCCAGCTTACTGATCGCTGAAACCCCGCGTGGTGCCCCCTTTCCTGCCTTTTTCCTCCCTTGTCCATTCACTTCCTAAAGGGAGCGGTGCCCCTCCCCTCAGCAGTGCAGCATTGGATCAAGAAGGGTGAGGCTGGGTGGTGATTGTCCGTCATTCGGGCCTGTGATTACAGTTCCGTTCAGTCAGTCAACACTCTTGGTTGGATAGCAGGAAGAGTCTCAGGCCCATAGAAACCTGTGTCACGTGCTTCCAAGGGTTCTGTTCTGTTTACTTTTTTCTTTTCTTGTTTACATTACCTGTTTTCTTCTTTTGTCCATCCCTTCCCTTTCTACTGGAATAGTCACCACTCTGTTTTCCAGGCTGGAGATCGTAGGAGACGATCGATTGTATTGCTTAGTTAAGATTTATTCTGGTGTTTTGTTGTATTCGGTTTAGCTTAAGTCTTGCGGTGTGATAGTTGTCTTCCCCTGTTGTGGGCACTAGCGTAATAATTTAAATGAGTCTCTCGATCCCTTTCCCTTTTTGGGTGGCTGCTGAACAAAAAGGTGGCCAGGGTTGACGTTAATATATCACTGGCCTTCCTTTACACGGTAGTGATAGCTCTCCACCCGTGACCTTTTGTCTCTGATATAGCCATATCTGTGCTGAAAGGGGACGTTAAACTCCAACTAACTGAACTACTGATTCCTGAAGGTTCTTTTTCAGAAAAGCTGGAAGAAAAATCAAGAGATCCGTAAAACTAGCCATGAACTGGTATGTGTGTTCACGGTGCACGTTTGTCATTGCTACATGTAGGAGATAAAGAACTCCGGAGCTGTCGGCTACAAGTACATCACGGTTGATGAAGACGAAGCAGCTAATGTCGTCTATGCCAACCGTACTCTGCTGCACCTCGGCAATGACCAGATACCAAAAGGATCTGCGGTACTTTGACCCGTCACTCTCAGTGCATTAGGATTTTCTGCTGCTTTAAACTGATTTCGTTATATGATCTAAGAAATGATTCTTATATTCCTTGTATGATGTCGTACACTTTGGCCACGTGCCAAACATACGAACAAACATACATGTACAGTGACGGTGTTTGATAATTTAAAATGAGGCTCATATTGTTTAGCCCGCCTCTGACATTCCAAAGGGCTGTTAGATGTGCCGATGTTACTTTCTTTTTTAACGGTCGCTTGGAGACCAATTATGTCAGAAATTACTCAACCAATCTTCACCAAATGTTCAGGATAGGTACGTAGTGGGTGGGCATGATCATTCCGACCTTCTTTTTTGCGATCGTTGCTACTGTAACCGTTTTTTGGCATGAATCGGCAAAGATTGGCATACAGCACTTTCTTTCTTTGTACTGGCATTCCACAACAGATGGGAGAATCATAACATAGATGTACGAATAAACACTGCTGGTGACCCCTTTATCTCTGATGAAAATTTGGTGAACTTTGTTCCAGTAACCCGAGTTTTGCAGGCATGTTTTTTCTAGTGTTATTAATGCATCGATCCAATGCTGGATTGCTCAGGGAAGAGGCACCACTCCCTTTATCTCAACTCTGCAATGCCAGAATCGTTCATCATGCAGATTCAGACGTACTTATGAACTTATTCAGAAACACCGACACATATCATGAATGTAGAACAACTGGCCGTAACAATATTATCATCTATTTAAATATTGTTACAGCCAATTGACAACAGTGCTATTAGCGATGCATTAATTCAATGCCTTCCAGTTTCCATTTTATCGACCATTTACCACGTGAAGCTGGATCAGCCAATCCACCTGGTTTTCCTCCAACTGTTTTGGAACAGAATGCGTGGAAGCAAGTGACACAGGTTTCTGTGGGCCCGATGCCCTTCCTGCTATCCAACGAAGAGTGTCAATGCTGATATTGTTACAGCCAGTTGTTCTACATTCGTGGAATGTGTCGGTGTTTCTGAATAAGTGTATAGGTACGTCTGAATGTGCAGGAAGAATGATGCTGGTATTGCCGAGTCGAGCTAAAGGGAGTGGTGCCCCTCCGCTCAGCAGTCCAGCATTGGATCAAGAAGGGTGAGGCTGGGTGGTGATTATCCGTCATTCGGGCGTGTGATTCCAGTTCTGTTCAGTCCATCGACACTCTTGGTTGGATAGCAGGAAGGGTCTCGGGCCCATAGAAACCTGTGTCACGTGTTTCCAATGGTCAATAAAAATGGAGACTGGAAGGCATTGAATTAATGCGTCACTTATAGCACTGTTGTCAATTGGCCGTAACAATATTAGGATAGATGCTAACATTGTTACGGCCAGTTGTTCATTCATAATACGTGTCGGTGTTTCAGAATAAGTTCATAAGATTCATGCCAAAAATCGATTACAGTAGCAACGGCCCTTGAGCGATTGCAAAAAAGAAGGTTGGAATGATCATGCCCACCCATATGTGCCTATCCTGAAAATTTGGTGAAGATTGGTCCAGTAAATTATGACATAATTGGTCTCCAAGGGAGTGGTGCCCTTTCCTCAGCAGTGCAGCATTGGATCAAGAAGGGTGAGGCTGGGTGGTGATTGTCCGCCATTTGGGCCTGCGATTTCAGTTCCATTGAGTCCATCGACACTCTTGGTTGGATAGCAGGAAGAGTCTCAGGCCCATAGAAACCTGTGTCACGTGCTTCCAAGGATTCTGTTCCAGAACAGTGGAGGAAAACCAGGTGGATTGGCTGACCCAGCTTCACCCGGTAAATGGCCGATGAAATGGAGACTGGAAGGCGTTGAATTACTGCATTGTTGTCAATTATATGTGCAGATCTACGTTAACAAGATTGACTATACCCGAGTTGCAGTGTCAATGGAGGAGCCTTTGAAACGTGGTGGCCGACTTGGTGGCTGCATACTGCTGATCAACCGAGTAAAACATCCTAAGAAGATCCCAACCACTGCACCGTAGACCAGCGGCTGCCGTGCAGCGGCCGCAGACATCTTTCTCGTCATGAATTTCTTCTGAATAATGTCTGATGTACTGCCAGTGTGTATGACAACAGTTTCATCATATGTTTGTTACTGTTAGAGTGCGAAATTTTAATGTGTGATAACTATAATAGTATGGTGATGATGATGATGATGATAATGTTGTACCTTGTGTGCTAGTTTACACTATCGTTTTCGTTGGTTGTGTATTGTTAAGACATCCATGTTATTAGACAGAAAGATATCTCATACAGTATCATGTTCATCATCAGGATACAGAAACAGTTTGTAGTTACCCGGTACCGTAAATCCTCTAATAGAAGCCGGGTCTCTAACAGAAGGGGGGTCTGAAGGCTAATATCATAGAGCTAATTGCACATCCCCCGTAGCACTGGTGCATTGCATCATTCGTGCGTATTGCATGATTAGCAGAACGGCGGTATGGCCGACAGGCTATTTCGCTTTGCAGTAATAAATATAAAATCAAGAATCTTGGCGTTTTAAATAATGTCGTGTTTATCGGTGAACCGGGTGGTTCTGATAGAAGCCGGTGGGGTCTGACACTATTGTTCTAATAAGCCGGGGGCTTCTATTAGAGGAAATGCGGTATTTATTATCTTCGGTCTTTTAATACGTATTAGGCATAGAATGTCTATCTTAGCTTTTTGAATGAGTGTTTCTGACTGACAGTCAGTTTTCAGTACCAAGCAGTGTTCAACTTGCTGCGAATCAGCATCTAAACATCATTTGCCTGCGAGGCAAAAGATGAAGTTTTTAGTTTCAGACTTCATGTCTAAATGCACTGTGTAAATTCAGTTTATGCCGGCATTGCTTAAGACTGACTGTGGTTTTAAATCAAAGTTTAGTCTTGACTTTGGTTTTAAACAAACAGAAATTAAAACTGTTCTCCCGAGTCACTTTTTGCGCATTCATTAGGTTTTTAAACTAGGTTTTAGTTTAAAGCTTTAGTTTAGTTGAACATGCCTTCTACTTAAAATATCTTAGTTGTTGTCTGTGGAGATCATATTAGTTGAAAATGATAACTATCAGAGCCAATGTGAGAAATTTGTCGTCATAACAAGGCTCGTTTAGACAATGACATGCACACTCTTTTGAACATAAGTTTTATTGAGTTAGTTGCGAGGAGAGTTCATGTGTATTTGAGATTTTTGTTGTAGTGTTGCTTCTAGTATGGATATAGCAACAGATAGTGTTTGCGTGTGATTTTTTCTCTGTTTGTCGTAATGTAGCGGCCACACGTTCATTCTGTGTGCTGATATCTGCATTTGTAGCTCATCCGGTCGTAGGTGGCACCTGTGCATTTTAAATGCTTAATGCCGAGTACGTTTTCCAATATGGATCATTTATTTTTCCTACTTATATATTATTGCATGGCTTTAGGTGTTGTGAAATGTGCAGAGTATGCAGTGGATGATCTGGGTGATGTGTGACACAGGTCTGTAGAGCAGAGCCACATTGTGCAGCGGGTGCCATTTTGACTCCTTGCACAGCTCAGGTAAGTTAATCTACGCCGTGAGTCAAAAAAACCGGACCCCTATGACTTTCTGGCAAGGCTTCAACTTCAAAAACTACTCCTCGCGCCTGCGGCGCTCATAAAATACATTGCCCGTGCGGCCATGGCCCCCGTGCTGTTTATCAACCTCGTGACGTTCTTGAAATCGGCAATTTTCCACCATTTTCTGAATTTTTACACATTAAGGGTCGACATTTTCTGGAATTTTTTTCAATTCAAGTGTACGAATGCCCTATGACAAGTTTCATGGCTATCGGTCCACACGTTTTTTCCTAAATCCGGAACACAGACAGACAGATCCGGCAACTTTATATATATAGAAGCACAGATGTCAGTAATTTTGTGACAAGAAACAATTGCACTTCATGTGCATTTGTGACAAGTTTGAGAACCACCTGCATTTAAAAAACGACTCCGGGCCTTTATGAACATTGGCTGTGATTGGCTGTAGTTTACTGTTTGTTGCTTAGATGCCTTGTAGCAGACGATATTTGTTTGAGTTATTTTCATCAACACAGCGTTTTACGAATGACGCATGATAGACAGCATAGGCGTGTCGATAGTAACATTATGTCTGCTGGTAGAGTGCTATACACTTGTTATGTGTAACTTTAATATTATGTCAGTTACTAACCCGTGTATAATAATATATTGCTGTTGAGGCAGTGTTTATGTAGTGCCATAGTTACAGGGGTCCGGTTTTTTGACTGACACTACAGTGCATATACCTTACAGCCATGTTTGTGAATGTCGCATGTCTGTCAAGCAGTTGGGGTTGTGATAGACTTGCTCCTTTCTGATGGGCTGAGTTGTGCCAGTATTTTTCATATAGGCACATGTCTAGATGTAGGCAGAAAACCACAGACAGGTGCTTTAGTTGTTAATATATGATAAAGAACAGGGGGGTGGGCCAGCCCCCCAGCTCAGGGGGAGTGCGGTGGTAGACTGAGGGAGGGGATAAGGGAAAGAAGTAAGTGGTAAGAGGGAGCCCCCCCAGCTTTTTCAAACTACTTTAAACACTGATAAAGAATGACAGCATGTACTGAAGGCCACAAGGAGCCAAAAACAGTGGCATAAGTCAGCCACGCCTGTCACTATTCACAAGTGATTGATCGACAACGATGTTTACAGACATGGTTGTCGGGCACATGGATTGACTTACCTGAGCTGCAAGGGTCTAAATGATGCCAATCACATGACCTGGTCTTACTCTATACATCTTGGTGTAACTGTCGACTGATAATTCAGAGAAGTGCATAAAAAGGCTGTGTATGCGTACGTTAATGGTGATATATAGCGAGCCACGCATAAGATCATAAAATGATAATTGCACTGTCTAAATGTTAGTGTGCATGTACTGTTGAATGCCATTAAAAGACCATATTCGTCAGTTTTCTTACTGAGCCAAGCACAATATACACCACATTCCACATTGTGAAGGGATATAGCAAATGCAAAACAATAAAAAGTGTTACTGCTCATACTGTCACCATATTTGGAGGGGTTGGACAAAATTTGACAGACATCCATTCGACAACGTTGGCATATCAGTGACTGCAGTGCTGTGGAAAACAACAGCGCAGTGTTGTTTTCATTCATTTAGAGCGTATTCTGCGACCACCGTCGTTCCTTGGGGAGATATTTTGGAGCTGTCCCCATTTCTGTAGCAAGCTATCAACGAAAGCACGTCATATTGAGCACTGGAAGCTGATGTTGTTGAAAGCTACTTGTGAACGTTCACTGTTGTCACATATACTTGAGTGGTCAGAAAATGTACAAGGTCAGGCAAGCATGAGGCGGTGAATTAACACGTTATCATTCTGGCTTCAAAACGTGACATGAGGTTCGTCTTCAAATTGATGAGTGTGCTAAATGTTCAAGTTGTAGTAAGAGCAAGTCGGGTGACGAGTTTTGCCGTCTGTGGGCCAAAGATTGAAGCCAGAAGGACTGATAGCAGGGATTGGGGTTATTGCTGGGCAGTCAGACCCTCCCCACAAGCAAGGGCATCTGGGAGAGCACAATTAAGCTCCCCCAGCGGGGTCCTGGGTGCAGCCCTGGTCACCCAACTATTTTCCTGTATTTTGAGGTATCCGTGTGACTTATTGTGCTATGCTAAGTCCCGTATACCGCTGCAGAAGTCGCTCAATATGGCAGCAAAGTGCCAACACCCTGGAGGGCCCTGAATGACAGGAGCAGAGGGGTTATAAACTGTAGCACAACGGGCTTGACTCCTCCTGATCCCCCGTCTCAACCGCGCATTGCATATGCTTTGATGATTGGCAGGTTGGTTGAACATGCATTGACAAGATCTCGGGTAATTAACACAGCGTAGTAGGGTGAGATGAAAAAGTAGCCACTTAACAAGATGAATAATATGAAAGAAGATCCGTTCCATTATGAATTAAAGGCAGAATGCGTGTGAAGATAGCAAACGTTAGACTACTAGTGGACTGCAAACAATGCCCAAGAGTAGGAATGCAGTAATAAGTAACAGTTCCATGGGCGGCGGAAGATAGTGAGGCATGGAGTAGCGAGGCCCGAAGAGCCAAAGTCTGAGGGCCGAGGCGGGGGTAGGGTTCTTGGGCATACCAGTTATAGGGTATGACAGAGCGGTGTGTAAGCTGCCCCAGTGGGGTCTGGGGCAAAGCCGAAGTCTATTTTTGTATCCCATACAAAGCATCTAGTAAAAATTGGGTCTAACAGTATGCATTTGACGGCAATAATTGTGGGGAGGCACGCACTATAGCGAGCCTCCTGGACCTAAATTCTGAGTGGACACGAGCCTCCGTGCCTCATAGGCTCCGCCGCCTATGAACAGGTCTCAACTTTTTATATGTGCATTGTACTGACAAAGTAGCACGATGTCATTGTGATTTATTTCTCTATATTAATATCAATCAATCAATCAATCAAAACGAATTTATATAGCGCCCTACGTCGCAGGCGAATCAGAGGCGCGTGTTGGACTAGGCTAGGTAGAGTGTTTACGTTCGCTGTACGCACTATCAAACAGTTCAGTCTTT
>Ga0209780_1001549_pt1 | contig 15301 bp, 5 predicted proteins | sample WorMetexBAHAMAS2_FD_187384 | JGI IMG/M metagenome (GOLD analysis project Ga0209780, IMG submission 187384) | Marine gutless worms symbiont microbial communities from Max Planck institute for Marine Microbiology, Germany - Inanidrilus exumae... | ecosystem: Host-associated > Annelida > Digestive... | reverse complement strand
CACGTGATGATCACACCTGCCAATCGTCACCGGCCAGGCCGATATGTCCTGCTTTATTCGAATTCTATTGGGTTGACCATACACCCACCACCAATAAAGAGGCTAACACATTTAGGAATCAACACCTTACCAACTATACGACAAATAAGAATGCAGGATCTTCACACTGTGCTTTAGCACAAAAAAACATTCAATGCCTAACTATATAGCCTATATGATTGTTTACATAAACATTAGGCGATACATGCTTGCTACAAAACTTACTTTCTATTTTTAGGCAGTTTGTTATCGATTTTAATAGCGGTAACTTATGACAGTCAAGCAACAGCGTTAAGCGATCATGTTACAATCTGTTCTCCGTTGTTCTTCATGAACAAGCGGTATTGTACGGCGAGAAGATACGTCACGCCGGTCCTTTTCGGTGATTAGGCGAAACCGACGACCAGTGTTTAACACAGGCCGCCTATGACATCCTACTCACGCCCAGTCGTAACCGTAGCTCTATATCGCTTAAGAGATATTGACGATACAAGTGTTTCAGTCTCAACGACGTTTTGACTACATCTGCTGGCAATACGAAACACTAACCAGCGAATTCGACTTCCAGCATTGGGAATACCAGCACTGATGTTTTATAATGCCACCGCTGAGCTACGAATTTGGGACAGACAGACAGACTGATGGACAGACTGGCGGAAAGCAGCTTCGCTTAATGCGAATGCTACCACTTATTGTGGGAGCATAAAACGATGTCTGTTGAAGACTTGACTTGAATTTATAATTGAATATCAGTAGACTTTCCATGCAGACTTAATTTAAAAGGTTACGGAGGTCACGCAGTTGACCCTACTGCAGACCTTAGTCCATTCTCGTGTACCACTAGTACATTGGGCGATAATTTCTCGACAATGACAGACCCCAAGTCGTTCGGTGTCTTCTTCTGAATATTGTGCAAATAATGTTTGTGTCGTTCGTTTTTATCAGTTTCAGTATTTAGCAGAACATATTCGAATGTTTTGAACATCGATCTTTTTATCATTAGCGTGTGAGTCATTTTATTGCTAATGTTAAATATTATGACACTTCGTCTGTATTATAGTCTATACACTACGTTTATGAGACGACGCATGGCGTCTGGCTATAGGTTTCATTACACCGACTGTTGGTTAGTGTATTGTCGTGGTGATTTACTGGATGATTTACGTTCATTCAGTCCCACACAGAAGGTCACGCGTAGCTTTAAGACGGGGAAGCTTACGCTGTTGGCTGAGTGCTGGAGCGCGACATAAGCCTACTGTGTCAGTCATCCCTTGCGTATAGGCCTATGCAAACTATATGGTCTGTCCGTTGCACTGCAACGCCCAAAGAGCCGCAGCACAAGTCCCAAGGGCCGACAGTGGGGTGGAATTCGTGGGAGAGCAGAGAGCGCCTCCCATCAGCTAGAGATATGAGACCACTGCTCCCTGAGGGGTCCGGGACTGTGCCTCTGTAGCCCGGGGGTTATCCCGCGTTTTCGATGTTGAGTATGGTCTAGACTGACAATTTGATATTGTTTCGTTTTCAGGCCGCACGGAATGCATAGCATAGACGCGGTCTATTGCGACAGATGTCACACGTAGCGTGGTCTACGTGTCTGTGTGTTGGTCACACCGATGTACTGTGAGAAAAACGGCTGGACCGATCGAGATGCCGTTTGAGAGGCTGATTCAAGTGGGCCCAAGGAACCATCATTAGATGGGGTCGAGATCCGTACGTGAAGTAACGATTTTGGGGGTTGTCCGGCACACTGAAAACCATTGGGAGTCTCTGCTGCGGTGTACGCAGCAAAAAGCATCATTCAATCCTCAATAACTGCACGACACGCGATGCGGCTTTTTGTCAAAATTCTTTGACCACTTGTTACGTAGTGATGCTGCAGCATTCGCCCTGTTGTCTGAAAAATGTTTCTCCTGAGAATTCTTATGCGTTCTGAGCGTAATCCCGCATGGTCCACGGTGTCGTCCCGCCTGAAGTTCTTATCGATGATGCGCTGATGCAGATGTTGCATGTGGATTCGTAGCTCACTGACGCGTCCTCGTCGCGGCTTTTTCAGTGAAGTTAGCGACGAAACTTTTTTTTCAGCGAATTTGGAAAATGAAACGTTTTGTTTGCCGTAATGTTTTTGTCTGTAAAAATAATTTAATGATTATTTCTTCCTCATGTGTGGACACCTTGCCTTTGTTTATGTTGACAAGATAACAAGGTAAGACAGACGTGCATGACGAGTAGTTGATGGATAGCAAACAGTTAAAATTTCCGTTTGCTGCTGCTCGTCAGTTCTTTAAACTTTACGTAATATTTTGTTGAAAGAACACTTAAATTGGCATCGTTATACCTCAAATTGTTAGGGTTTTTTTTGATAGCGCTGCACATTTTGAATCAGTTAGAATATCGGTAGCCTACGCTACCGCATACTTGAACCAAGGTGTAACTTTGACCTTTGATTTTTGACCTCTAAATCTAATCAGGTCATCAACGGGGGCTAATGGTAATTTTTATAGGTTTCATCGTGATTGCTCACGTATTTCGTGAAATATGGTGTTCACAAAATTTGACCTCGACAGCCTTGACCTCCCGAATCAAATCAGGTCGTCAGTAGGTAGCCCGGGCTATTGAATATTTCCTGTGATTTTTGTCGAAATTGTTCAAGCCTTTCATGAGATATCGTGGAAACAGTATGTGACCGGACGAACGGACAAAGAACGAACGAACGAATGGGACGACGGGACAGCTAAAAGACATATAATGCCTTCGCTTACACTGTCGGGTGTCGAAGGCATAAATATATTATGTCTACTGTGCTAGTACAGCATCTGAAATCTACATCCCATAGCACTCATATCCTACTAAAGACACATCTCCAGTCACCGAACGAAAAATGAAGGAAATGATGCATGAATCTCACAAATCACAATTTAAATTTGAATGTGAGATTTAAATAATTAATTTAGTTTATTAATTTAAATTAATTATAATAAAATTAAAAACCTAAAACCTAAATTGTTTTTTTTAGGTTTTAGGTTTTTAACATACCTAAAAAGTCTAGGTTTTAAAAACCCAACTCTACAGCCCTGGTGACGAAGGCATATTATGTCTACTGTGCCAGTACAGTGGTGACAAATTCGCTCATTGTGCGATTGATTGATACAGGATCGCTGCAGAGTACCGGCCGATTGCACAAACGGTTACAGCGGAAAAATATTTCTTTCGAGTTCCGAAGTTGAGCAATTCCCGGTGGGGGCAACATGGTCTGCGATGGCTTGCGAAGGGATTATTTCTCACTGTCACCGGGGTCAGAAGGTCACACTCCACAAACAGATGCGCGCAGAAGATATACATTGACGGATTATGCACGACACGACTGTCTGCATTTTTCTGGAAGAAAACATGAAAGTTCTTAACGTGTTTGTCAATAAAATAAAATGTCTTGCGTAACGCCACGAACACAATCATGTAATTTCGATATCGTTATGCATGTAGCCTATGGGAAGTTTCTAGTAGGCCTATGCTGCACAGTTAACCGATCAACAAAACTGTTAACCGGCTAATATCATGTACTGCAGACTGATGGTCGTGATGGACCAACTTGCCTTTGTTTATGATGACAACATAACAGGGTAAAACGTGCATAGTCAATAGTCTGTTGGCTTTACAATACAACACGTAAGTGACGCGATTTCGAGCAATAATATTGATTTCGCGCATTTTAGTTCGTGGCGTAACAATAAGAGCTGACGGCCGGCACAAGCGCATAATGATGTAGGCCTAATAGCGACGAAATATAAATTATAATCACAAGTTTGTAAATGCAATAAATTAACTTATTATCGTCGTATTATATTCGCCTCACTGCTAATTCGATCCAGATAAAAAGCACTACATGCTGTTAGGTTAGCATGTTGTTTATAGTTTTTCCTTAATTTTTTGTTTCTGTGCCGTGTAATGTAATGTAAATCGTGGATTTATATAGCGCATTACGTGAAAAACACCTCTAATGCGCTGAATGCGCTAGTACTTTGAGAACAGTCATGTCTTTAACGATCGTCTGAAGCTGCCTATGCTAACGTCTGGATCCCGGAGCTCGACCGGTGGAGAGTTTCAGACAGACGGGCCAGCGCTAGACTAAGCTGGCCATTTCGTCAGCTTTTGAGCGCACGTAAATATATCGTATCGTATCGTATTGTCATATGATTATTGTCACTTAACAACACATGGACCTACGCAGTAATTGCATAGTGTATACACTGTACATCGTACGTCTCTATAGCTGTGTGTAACGTGGAGTAAAACATGCATCACACACATTATTACTGGCCCGCCTAATGGGCCAGTATTGTATTGCTCGCTGGTGTCTGTCGTCGTCTGTCGTCGTCTATAACGCTGCCGTCGGGCGGCCGCCGGGCACGTGAGCGGTTGGGCGGCCGACACTGCACGGCGGGCCAGTACGGTTACGTTCCGTTAGGGCGACACCTTGTTTTCTGTTTTCCAGTAAGACTGAACTGTACATCTAAATGCAGCAATTAATTGAAGATATAAGCCTATGCAGGTAAACGTTTCACGACGTTAGTCTATAGCAGTCATACGCCGCAATGCCATTTTCGGTCACATCGCCAGGATTCCGAGAAATGTCCCAGTACATCAGGCCCTAAGTTGCCAGGTCGACTTGTCTCTTGGTCGACCCCCGGATCGTTCGTGGAAGCGTCGTCCCGGTCGTCCTCCGAAACGATGGCTGGACCAAATCCGTGACGACAGCCAACGCCCCCAGCCGATGTGTGGAGAGGCGCTGTCAGACGCGGTCATCGTGGAGCGACGCAACGGTCCTCGACGACTACGCGCTAATGAAGACGACGAGTCATACATGCCTTAATTACTACAATTTACATAATAAAAAGCTATAGGCCTACTTGTATGCCTATAATTTTGTAGGCCTATAAACTGGTAGGCCTATAAACTCCTCGTTATGTTCAACTGGTGAGCCGTAAACAAACTAGAAACCTCACGATGGTTTAGTGAAATAGGCCTACTAAGCATTGTCAACAGCATGTTTATACAATTAAACCTATCTGACGATGGTTTTGATGATACACATGTTGCGTTCCATTCAACTTGCCAACTTGTGATTAGGCTACGAGTTCACGAGCGGTGAAAGAGCGTTTCATCATTGAACTCGTGAACTCGTGATCACGAGCAGTGAACTCGAGTTGGGTTCGTGCAATTTGAGTTCCCCACCTCGTGATTAAAGATGGCGGCCGTTGATAATCATTAATCAAGGTGAGCATCTAGCTATAAATCGATCTTTTTCAGTATTTTAATAAAATTCGACAATAGGCTACTTTATCCTAGGTTGTTTAACCATTGCTATTATCGAACTTATTAATAGAAATGTTAGTTGTAAATCTTTATTGCATGATGACGAAATTGACGACCTCGGAAAAATGTGCGTTCCATTCGCAAGTCGTGAACTCTTGATTACCATCTCGTGATCATGCGTTCACCAGTTGAATGGAACACAGCAACAGACTTGTCCAGTTGTCCCTGTAATGTTGCCATGGAAACGACCTCGACGTGACGTCATGCACACGGCATAGCAGACATGTAAACAAATTGATGTAAAAAGTTTTAAAAAAACATTGAGACACGTGTAGGCTTGGACTGGAGTGGAATGACATTGAGAATACTGAACGCTGGGAATGGAATTGACCACTTCACGCATTGTAGGTAAATCAATAGATTGAGTTAAAAACACTGACAAACTTTTATAGTCTTTACACATTTGTCACCTAGGCCTATTAGGTCTATCTGCTTGCGTATAGGCCTAACATAGTTGAGTAGATTAAGAATGCTGTCATCGTAGTTCACAAGCCAGTTTGCAAGCTCATTCATTGACTTTAAACAGCCATTGTATAGCCATGCTGTTGACAGTGCCACTCCGGCGCTGTGCCGACCGTTCACCAAGACAACAATGGCAAAGCGCGCATTCCGCTGCACAGCACCAGCCGTCTGGAACTCGCTGTCAAAGACAGTTCTGGACAGTGACACTGTAACCTCTTTTAAATGTAGAAATCTAGGCTAAAGACTCACCTCTCATACTCCTACTTATCACTAACACACTACCAAGCGCCTCTGAAGTTACGACCCTATGGCGCTATACAACAAATATCTTATTATTATTATTTAAGCTCTTAACGTTTGTCACCAGCCCTTCGCGACAACAGTCTGTAACAGAACATTCTCAAACAAAACTGAAAACGCATTTCTTCGGACAACGATAAACATCATCCGGCGACGCTGTGACGTTTCCGTGTATTTGGCGCCAAAGACCTTCCTATCTATACTTAACGACTAAATTAAGCCCCGTCCACACCAACAACAATGTCGAAGCTACATTGTCGAAGCAACATTACGATAAACTCGTTTAGCATTGTTGCCGTTTTTGGCAACAAAGTCGACTGTTGCTTCGACGAAGTCGAACGTTGCTTCAACATTGTTGCTGGCGTGAAGGGGGCTTTAGTTTCATTACTGCAATTTGATTATGAGTGTGACAGACAGACAGACAGACAAAACGACACAAACGGACAAAATTGCCATAGCGTCGCGCTGTAAAAATATCAGTCAATGACGTAAGTGGTTATTGTGTGTGACAGTGAAATGTATACGAAGACACTGATGGGAGGTTTATTATCGTGTGTGCTGGATGTACGTTATTCCGATCATCTAGATGCTGGTGTCAGCGAAGCTCGGTCGGCTGAAGTAGTCGAGTAACTGCGATCGAGAGACATGTATCACAACCACTTAGAAGACAGGTTTAGGAGGCACGGCAGTCGACATGTTGCCGGTAGATGTGTCGTGTGTAGTCAGCTGATAACGCTGTCGACGGCGTGTAAAAGCGGGTCGTCTCCCACGGTCACTGACGACACTCGTCGTAAATGGGACCAGTCGCCTGGCGCAGACGACGAGTTGGACGGCACTGACATTTCTCGTAGTTCGAGTCTGCTGAGTGCGCGCAGTAACAGCGCAACGTCGGTCAGCAGCAGAGGACGGGACAGCGACGACCTCTCGGCGTCCAGTTCGTCAAGCACCGAGGGACGTACCGTGGTGGAATCGTCGCGTCAGTCCAGCGTGCTGAGTGCCGCTGATCGTCGATCTGTTGACAGTGTCAGCACGAAGGACGGCGACGATGTTCATCGAGGCTCCACTGCTGCCGCTGACACGAATGACAGTCGACGACGTTCGTCTCAGTGCAGCGTCGACGACGCAGCAGACGCAACGTCGACTTCCAGTAGTTCCGACGTCGGTCAAGGCTCGTCCAGCGAAGCGAGTCTACTCAGTGCAAAAGAATCGAGTCCGGACCACAGAAGATGGAATCCGACGACTAATGCTCGCCAACCAGATGCAATAAGCTGCGACGAGATTTCGCGTCGATGCAGTCAACCGGATGCAGTGGCGGAACAGTTGACTCTGAACGACGATGCCAGAGCGTACCAAAGGTTCGATGGTAACAACAGCGCGGATGACAAACGACAAGAGTCTCATCAAGGTGACGTGGAGACGGAGGCTGACAGTAGCAGCCACGTGGACATGGATTCCAGGCAAGTGTCGTCGAATAAAGTCAGTCTGCATGGCGCAAAAGGATCAAGTCCAAACAACAACGGACGGTGCCTCACGATTCACGCCTCGCAGTCAAATGTGATCGACTCCGGCAGAGTGATCGTACTCCACCTAGAAGACTGGATTGAAATGTGGAAATACTTGCGCTGTGAGCAGTTGCAGAGCCACGATGCACATCCTGAAGTAACACGGTCGCAGTCGACTGAACGGCGGGCAAGTGCAGTCAATAGCAGAAACAGTAGTAATCCGATCTCATGCGTTTCCAGCGCAGAATTTATATCGTCCTCTGTTCAAAAAAGATCTAATGAGAAAAATGGAAACTTGTGTGCAGAGAAAAAGTCAAAAAGAGCTGAGAAGAAACTGTTGCGCAATGGAGATTTTGCAGACTGCTGTGGCGGTCAGCGCAGACTCTGCTGCCATCACGATATAGCACCGCGTGACTGCTTCTCGCAGGACAACGACACGAAATCGAAAAACGAAAATAAAGCGCGTGGTTCTCGAAAGATAACATTTGAGACACCATCGACGCCAAGCGACCGCGAAGTCGGATGCTCAAGAAGCGAAAGATCGGTTGCCTATGACGACGGCGTATCTCGTTCAGCATCAGCAGCACCCGGTGACTGCGGCAGACAGAAGTCCGTGCCGGACGAGTGCCGTCGTGAGTTTTCGGCCGAAAACTGGCAGGGGGTGCGAAGAGTTCCCGACGAGAAAGCGGTGTGCCCGAACTGTCACCGCGATGATTGCGGGCAAAAGACGAACGACGAAGTCTCAAGCGACAGCGAGTCGACAGACGAGAGCGAATTGTCGTCCGACCACGACGAACAAGACGAAGAACAACTCAGTTCCACCGACGTCGACGGAGATTCGGCGTGTCTTTGTAATGAGACAGTGGTGAAAGACAGCGAAGTATCGTCGTCGTGGCGATCAGACGCTACGTCGAGACGCGGAAGTCTGACCACCAGTAAGAAGGAGGCTTCCAGTAACGCTGGCCGTCGACAGTATGCCGTTGTCGACAAAACTGCAGCAGTGTCGAAGTTGGACGGAGACGTCCACGACGCTCGCCGATGTCGTGAACTGACGACGACTGAAGATCGTTGCTGCGACTACCGTGACAGCCGCCGCTGCGTTGAGTTGTCATGCGCCGGCAGCCGCACGACAGAGATGTCGTCAGTGAGTTACAGCTGCAGCAGCTGCAGCGACAACGAGTCCGAGTGCACTCGAGTCGACGACGACGACGACGACGACGACGATACATGCCCAGCTGTCACAGGACGGTGTGAAGTAAGCGGATTTTCTTCTCGCCGCTGCTCTACAACGGTAGAACGTCGGTCTTCGGCCGGCGTGCTTTCTCTGTCCTGCGTTCGACCTGTAGCTGACAGGTGACCACTTATGTGAGTAAACCGTCCGCTATGAGTCAACCAACCAGGCCAACTTAGCCTTTCGTCCCTTCGGGGTCGATAGATGAGTAGTAAGCTGCAATTAGATGTCTCTTACCTCAGTTAGAGGTGGCGCCATCTGGTGAACGCATACGAATGAAAGGCAGGCATAGTGTATTTGCAGGTAAAACTGTGTGATCCATGCCTGAGCGCTTTGAGATGTACATAGTGTATAAAAGGCGCTATATAAATACGCTTCCTTTCCTTTCCTTTTCCTTTTACAACAGTTGGCGTTTCTATATATGTAAAGTTGCCGTGTCTGTCTGTCTGTCTGTGTGTTTGTCTTCCGGGTTTCTCAAAAACGTACGGACCGATTTCCATGAAACCTTTCATGGTTCATAGGGGTCATACGTAGACGTGAACGGATAAAGTACATCCGGAAAATTTAGACCTTTAATGTGTAAAAATTGGAAAATGGGCTGCAAAATGGCCGATTTTGAGAAAGTCCGCACGGGCCACGAGCGCTGGACTGCGCAATGGCCTGCGGCCTGAGTTCGCGCGCACGCCTGCACGCTGGCCGACTTCGGCACGGGCCAATCGAGCGCTGGCGGGGGGCGTGGCCCGTAGCCTTCGATGGGAGACCGTCTCAAACGCTTTTGGGCTCCTGAGTCCAGTTTAGTGCTCCAACTTCCCGGCTTGCCTTTGGCCGGGTAAACGCATGTTGCTTGCATGTTTTTCGGTGTAACAAATATTAGACAATAACAGCGATCGAAAAATTGACGTTTGCTCTAAAATGGAAATGGTAAATAAGCTGATGCATTAGGAAAATGCCCGATAAAAATGCGTGCCTGGTAATCACAGACACTAATAACAAAACAACGTGCAGTCAGAGAGGGCAGACTTCGCCGCCGATACCGCCCGCCACCTGGCGAACTGGACGAAACATATGCGCCGTTTTTGATTCAGGACCATTCTCTCCAGTGTTAAACATGACGTCACCCACACACCGGAAGTACATAACATATCGCGTTGCCGTGAAGGAGGACTGAGACACAGACATAGGTAACACGTGCAGAAAATTAGGCGAAATTTGGACGTGTGGATTTTGAGATATGCGAGAGGACAGACAAACAGACAGACAGACACGCTGATCACAATACTTCGCACACCTGCAGGGGCGACGTAACGAGTGAAAAGACGAGAGTATGCTGCATACACCTGTTACGTACGGTATGTGTTCAGTTGCAGTGTCTCTCGTGCAAACAGAGATGCCCGCGCGTCGCCGCTGAACAGTGGTCAGTAATGCCTTGGATAGTGCAGCTGATTACAGGCAAGTCTAGTTGTCATCGTGATCAACAGAATGACACGGATACCGGCAAATGTAAGTACGAATCTATATCGTTCATTCAGCATCGGAATTTGAAGTTTTTGCCTGCCATTAACCATTTACTCTTTTTATACGTTTAAGAACAAATTTGATTTCTTATTTTCAAAACTTTCTAAACTACGTAATTTCAGTTAGCAGTTCATTGTTATACAGTTTACTGGGTTAATATATAATGTGTTTAAAAATTTATGAATGAATTTTTGTAAAGTTTGCGTAATGCGTGGTGATAGGCCCGACTGTCAAAAAAGTCGGCAAAGTACACACTTACAGCTGTAAAATGTTGACCTATAACCTCGACCATCCAACTTGACCTATATACGTTGGTGAGTCAAAAAAACAATACACTCAACTTTTGACTACAACTTCGGCGACAGACGACGACGACGGCAGACGCCAACGACCACTGTGTGTATGTGGGCCAGTGGTAAATTGGCGCAATCAGAATGTCTAGTGGCAAGTACGTTACGGCCGCGGTGAAAATGCTACCGTACTCTAGATTTTCCGATTGGCGTCGTGTGCAGGTCTAACGAAGTCGGAGAGTGGAGCGAAATTAGCGCAGTCGTGCCAGTCTGCACCTACGACGCTGATCACCGGGACGACAGAACTCTCAAGCACACGGGATGTCGGCCAACAGACCAGCGATACGGACGTAATGCGTCGTGCGACAGTCACTGAGACAGTGTGGGCACTCACAGACCGCGACGCTCAACAGGCGCCTACACCAGCACCATCTGTAGCTGACACCGACACGTCACTGCGCTCGACTTCATCGGCGACTTCTGCGTCAGCAACCGAGAAAACCTCAGTAGTCGAGTCTCACTTGGTGGACGACTTTTCGACTGCCGTGCAGCTGGTAGATGCAAGTGTTCCATTGGTAGCCGGTTGTCTCAGTGCAGACGCCGATGAGCATCAGTGCAGCGAAATTACCGTCACGAAGCACGCCGCCACAGTGTCAGCGGCGACAGAGGATGAGGATGCGAGTAACGTCGACGAGATACTGCATCCGTCTGAACCGGGGATTTGTGCGTCGGCAGTCGACTTAGCATCGATAATCAAGTCTCATTCAGTCGACGACTTATCGACAACGGTTCACTTCGTAGCGGTCTCTGAGGGTGACGGTGAGCGTAGAAAAGTTACCATCAGGAAACACAAGACTGACAACGCAACGACGTCGTCGGCGAAAGAAAAAAATGCTCAACACGCGCCTACACGAACAGGCGCAGTGGATGAAGACACAGCCGCTGCAACTAATACCAAGAAGATACCGCATCCGACTGCACCGACAACTTCTCTGGCAGCAACCGAAATGCTTCAGTCATCGTGCACCTTGATACCAGTCTGTCTTTGTAGAGGTGCTGAAAATCGGCGCAACAAAGTCGCCAGAAAGGTGACTTATTATTGCACGGTCGTCACCGAGGTGGACAGCGCAGCGACAGAAGCAGACGTTCAACCGGCGCCTACACGAACTTCCGGTGAGGACAAGGACACAGTCGCTGTAAGTGACACTGCAAAGTTACTCCCCTCGACTGAACCGGCGACTTCTGCGACGGAAATGAAAATAGCATCAATAGTCTCGTCTCATTCACTCGTTGATTTATTGCCACCGGTTCACCTGTCGCATACATTGCTAGCAGTCACTGCCGACACAGATACTGAAGATCAGCGCAGTAAAGTTATCATTACAAAATACGGCGACGACAACACCCGAACAGCATCAGTGACAGAAGACACTCAACAACCGCCTACACTAGCTTCCACTGAGGATGATGACGAACCGGCGACTTATGCATCAGCAACCGAAATAGCATCAATAGTCTCGTCTCATCAACTCGTTGATTTATCGCCAACGGTTCACCTGTCGCACACCTTGCTAGCAGTCGCTGCCGACACAGATACCGAAGATCAGCGCAGTAAAGTTATCATTACGAAATACGGCGACGACAACGCATTAGCAGTGACAGAAGACACTCAACACCCGCCTACACTAGCTTCCACTGAGAATGAACCGAAGACTTCTGCGTCAGCAACCGAAACAGCATCAGTAGTCTCGTCTCGTGTACTCGACGACGCAGTTAGTCGTGATGCGGCTGCTGAAGATCAGCGCAGTAAAGTTATCAGCACGAAACGCGTGGCGGACGACAAAGAGGAGACGTTGTTGGCAACTCTTAACAGGAAGATGACGGCTGACAAGTTTGAAGATGTCACCGACCGGTCTCCGCCTTCTGCTACTGTTGTTAAGGTACAGCGCATACTGCTAAGGTTGGTTTTTGACATCTAAAAATTATTACGCTGGCCTTGTCTAGCGGAAAGCGTAAGGCAACGGTCTGACGTCCGCCTGTCTGTCTGTCCGTCTGTCTGTCCGTCGGTATACTTACCGTGACTCACCAAGGGGTGCACATTTCGACCGGACAACTAGGAGAACCGACAGTCTTGATAAGTTTGGCCGTGCAATGTAATATACTGTGTCTCAAAAAACGACACTGCTTTGGCTTGCTATAACTTCGAAGAACATCGAACGATTTTGATAATTTTTGGCAGAAATGTTGATAAAAAAGTAAGCAATCAAACGATGCTTTATTTTCCCACCTCACCTAATTAATGGTTCTGTGCTACCTGGGGAAACAGAAAGCCGAAAGTTGTGTCCATTTACTTAAACGCTGAATGTTTCGCCAGCAGACACACAAAACGCATTCACAGCTGAATCACCCTTCGCTCGAAAGAGAATCGTCCGTATGCGCCAAACAAAACCTAGGAAGCGAGTATAGCATGCTATCGTCTGTTACCACACACTCATCGTTTACCAAGTCTGTCGTGATGTCGGTCGCTGTGTCAAAAGTGAGAGTTGTTCTTTGTCGAGCCTCAAGTGAAAAGTCAATGGACAGTATTGGTGGGATATCTCAACAAAAATGTCAGCTGTTATCAAACACGTTGTCGACGACAACATTATTTGCCTTATAGCAACACAGCTCATGCATGCACCAGTGCATGGTGTGCGCAACACAGTTCAACAGCTGCTGTCCAAAACTCTCAACTTCATTTCTCCTGAGCTATGGTCCCAACAAGCCACAGCTGAACTCAGTTGATTACAAGATTTAGGGAGTCTACAAAAGCATGAACTATGTGTTGCAAATCAACAAAACTGTAAAAATCAAACAGCGATTGGTTGAACTCTGGAAAAGCAGTAATACAACATTTGAGTGAAAACATGCGATTTTCGTGTTTTATTGTTTCCCCAGATAGTGCAGAAGCACTAGTTACATGAGGTGAGAATAAAGCTCCATTTGGCTGCCTACTTACTTAGCAACATTTGTGCCAAAAATTATCAAAATCGGTTTGTGTACGTCGAAGTTATAGCAAGCCAAAGCAGTGTCGTTTTTTGCGACACAGTGTATGTATGTATGCATGACTGGAGAGATATTTATGTTCGCGCAGCAGCTTACAGCCTAGACTGTCACGGAGGCGCTGTGATCTATCGTAGGCTCTACAAAACATTTCAGTTTTTAGTCGAGCTCAGAACTGAGTCAGTGATATTGATGAATCACGAACTGTGAGTGTATTAGTGTATTTTTGCACAGTCATGACCGACGAATTATTCGTAAAAATTAACGTTCACTTAAGTTAACTGTGTATGAGAGGTTTTAAAACTAAGCACTGGCGCCACGGGTAGAGCGTTGGATTTGCGACCAACAGGTCGTGGGTTCAAATCCTACTTGGGACAAAGCTGCGTAACGACCTATTTGCTTCTGTCACCAAGCAGTATAACTTAGTACCGGCTACGAGGCTGTAATGCTCCACGGCTGGGAAGGTAACCGCAGGCCTGGCGGAAAGTAATGGCAGCCTACCTCCGGGTGGATGACCTGTGGGCTGACTGCCTGTACACCGGGGTCAGCTCCGGGCCCAACGCTCGGTAACGAGTATGGGAATCCTTGAAGCCTTTACCTTTACCTTTACCTATGGCTGTTTTAAGTACACAATAAAGCGACGGCTATGCGATGTGTTTCCTGTCATAACGTTTGTATTGACAGTTGCCGACCAGCTCTGACGTTGACGTCCAGCAGAAACAACCACAAAAACAAAGCGAACAGCCAACAGTTGCTAGTAAGTTGTTTAACGTGACAAGCTCCTTCTTGTTCGTTTTACAACTGAATAGTACAACGAAAGTTTCTTTAGATCGTGCAATCGGTGTTTAGTTTTCCTTATTATTTTTCGTTTCGGTGCTGTGTGCTAGATTAAGCTAATCTTTCTCAGCTTTTGAGCACACGTAAATACTGTACCAAACCTTATAAGACCGCAATTTGGGCTGGATCCGATTTGTTATAGGACAACTCTTCTGTTTTCGATCGTTTTCGTCGCATTTAAGACGCATGCTGTTTCAGCACTTGCGTCAGACAAAATGACTGAGTTGATCAAGTCTTTTCCGCAAAACAAAACACAACTACAAGTCAGCACTCACAAAAGTGCCGACACCCACGCCGGCAATGTTTTTGTGTTTCGGGACCTTGACCATCGACCTTTTGATCCCAGAATAAACGGGTTTTCAGGACTCGTGGTAAAACATTTCTGTGTAAAGTTTGGTGATCCTAGCTGCATCGGTTTTTGAGACATATGCGGAAAAAAAAGACAGACAGACAGACAGACAGACAGACAGACAGACGTCAGTAAAAACCGTACCCTCGCGACTGCCATCGACGTCGATAATGATAATGATGATAATTATGATAATGATGTTTGTACGGATAACAGCCATACTTCCACTAAGATAGAACAAGAACTCATCAGGAGATGAGATAGCAAACGTCAACTTTTTACGACGATATGGCACGTACGTACTTCAAAATACTAAAAAAGAGAACCTACTTCGTTTAACCAATTAGACGATAGCTAGCCAAGT
>Ga0209780_1001548_pt1 | contig 15309 bp, 9 predicted proteins | sample WorMetexBAHAMAS2_FD_187384 | JGI IMG/M metagenome (GOLD analysis project Ga0209780, IMG submission 187384) | Marine gutless worms symbiont microbial communities from Max Planck institute for Marine Microbiology, Germany - Inanidrilus exumae... | ecosystem: Host-associated > Annelida > Digestive... | reverse complement strand
CTATTGCAACATACAAGTCGTTGCCTCTGTTTAAGTAGACCACCCCATACTTGTGCATTTCGTTTCTTTTGTTGAAAGTTTTCATCGTGTGCACTTGGTACCAGGGACGCAGAGTCAGAGTCACCATCGCGAGCAGGAGTAAATAAGTAATCGGAACAGTAAATTTGTAAATAAGCTTACGAAATAAACAGAGTACAGACTACAGGCCTACAAATGACAAGAAAGTACGTCACTGCAGCTAACTGGCAATTTGTTGTTGAACTGTTTTACGTTGCCTTTACTTTATTACCGGCGTGCGCACGCTAGCATTGTACTAAATTTTTATTGCCACCTGGGCTCATGGGGGGGCTTAGCCCCCCTAGCCCCTGATAAACTACGCCCATGCATACTATACTATACATACATGTCTGTATCAATTTCCAGCAAGTTCTGATCTTATTTGCACAGTGCATATCGTTTACACTTCTTCGAAAGCAATATGCTTGGTGCAGAAATGCTCTCAACACATGTTGGGTATGCAAGTCTTCTGTGAAGGAAATTCCTAGCACGGCTGCACTGAGAAGCTAAGAAATAATCAAAACAGAAGGCAGCTCAAAACAGTAGGCAGCTGCTTCCTGCAGGCTGCCTACCTAAGCTGCTCAACAAACGAACTACAGTGTGTCAGTTCTTAATTTTTCCACATAAAACTATCTTAAAATGACACTCGTAGGTTCACCAGTGTCAATAATACAGTGAAATAACTACTGCCCTCCACTTACGACTATCTCCCTTTTATATAAGAAACTGTGTACCACAAGTAATTAGGGGAAGTGATGCTATTTGCAAGTGACATCTAGACGTAGATTACAATGGCGATGTTTCTGCATTTGCAACAAACATTACCATCAAAACAGCACCAGTGTTGCACTGAGAAAAATTAACCAGAAAATGTAAGCAGTGACACTAGTCGCTGCAAAACTGGCAGCATGAATATACTTCCACTCCCCTAGATTTGTAAATAGTGGCCCCAGAGGGGCCAAAAATGCAAATTTGACTAATTTTGCTAATATTGAGGAGCTCCTCAGTACCCACCCCTTAAGAGATCTGGGCCAAATATGGCATGCTAGGGTGACCGATTGGTTTATTCTGTTGCCCAGGAGTAGCGAAAAAGCCAATTTTGCTGTATTTTCAAGTTCGTCATTCTGCGGTGACGTCACTCAGTGCTTTGTAGAGACAAAGTTCAATGCGGGTGCACAACTACAAACCTTCCCCTATACAACGATATCAAAATCATTCCGTATTCCAACATGTTGATGGCAACATAGCATTCACAACTCAGTTATTTGTTATTAGAGGCAAAAAGTGAAAAATAGAAGAACAGAAACATCGAACTTTTTCGTCCCCCCACAGCGTGCGAAGTCTGAGCCTCACCAAGCTTGGCATGGTGATAGTGGTCCATACCATTCTTGAAGCTCTAAAACGTTTTCATATCCGACACAGTTTTGCTGATGGGGCGCTGAAAATTTTGGTGAAATTGAAACCTCTGATTTTAAATCCCTACTTGTCCACAATCCCTTGAGTGAATCTGCCCAAACTGCAACACAACCAAACATGAAGCTACCCACAAACCCTGAAAATTTTGTAAACATCGCCCAAGGGATATGCCCATGGGGTGTTTATATGCCAGAAATGCATGAAATTTTCACTTGAGGCCCACAACCAACCAATGCACCCCCAACTTGGCGTGAAGGAACCGATCTTCAGTCGACAACTCCATTCCAAGTTTCACCCCATCGGCATGATGTGTTACCTCTGCCACTCAGTTGGTTGGTTTGGAGATTAACGTCCCCTTTCAGCATAAAAATAGGCTTGGGTGGAGATTTTGTTCCGCCAAGTTAAGGATGGACAATGACAAAGTAACCTCCAGATCCCATTGCCTTTTCGTTCAGCGACGACCCAAAATGGGAAAGGATAGGGGAAGCTCATAATAATCATAATACCAGCATATGCACTTCTCTCAGCTGCCGGCAGAACCCAAGAAGACAATTAACTGTGCAATACTATTCATCAGAGCCTCAGAAGATGGCACAACATATGAAAAATACATTATGGCACTAGACATTTTGAGTGATTACTAATAATAACAGCAACATCAAGATATCAGTGCTAAACTAGACTTTCTCGGCATCTTTATACTGGCATTTTTATTTTTATTTATAATGTAGCATTTACAAATTAGCATACAGTGTCAATGTACAGAACAGTTACACTAGCTACCGAATGTTATTTATCCACGCGAAAGCGAGGGAATATGTTTTCACCGGCGTTGGTTTGTGTGTGTGTGTCTGTGACCACGGTAACTAAAAAAATTGTGGACGGATTTGCACCAAATTTTATGCGAAGGTTCCTGGGGGGAAAGGAAAGACCAAGTTCGTTACGATCAATAGCGGGATGTGGACGTAACGGTCAAAAAACTCTGTAAACCGGTGATTGTTTCTCCTACCTCCATCACTCTACATGTACACTGCCACTCAGTGTATTCAAAACAAATTTACTTACACAAATTATCTTGACACTGCTACTGCCAGTTTCAGTTTTTGATTAGCCAGCCTTTTATAGCGCTACTCCAGCTTGGGCCAGGTAATCCTTTGGGGATAAGTGGAACAGATTTTTTACAGGTCAGATGCCCACCAACTGGCACCAACAAGGGAAAATCACCCACAATTCCATATCCTTTCTTGAGCCACTAGCCACCTTCTGTGAAGAATACCACAACCTTTATGCTTGCTGTCTAACATCAGTGCCAGTAACACTATGCATATCAATATTTTTAAAAATTCTTGAATGGTACTTACATGGTTCAGCATCTTCAAACTGGGAGCCAGCAATTGTCACTACAGGTAAGTTGTATGTCTTTCTGTGTGTACGAAGATGTTTTGTCAGATGGTCACTGCGCATAAATTTCTTGTCACATTCGCTGCAACCAAACCGCTTTTCTCCTGGAAAGGCAACACAGATAAACAGTCGCAATGACAGCAAGAGCTGCAGACCAAAACCAACATCCTGTAAGTTTCGCATGCACACTGCAACACAGCAGTTCTCTCTCACTTTAATGTGCACTTTGAATGTCTGCATTAGTTGCCCAAACCATACATCCACCGACAAAACGCATCAACAACGGGCACATTGTTGGGATGATGGCTAGACCCTGAAATCAATCTAGTCGCCCAAAATTTTGGCATTTGACCTGTAGACTCCATACAAGTACCTACCCAAAAATGCATTTTTGGAGTTTGCAAAACTCCCTGTGCAGAAATTTGGAAATTTTCACGCCGGTCACCACCAACACACTGATTCACGTCTGTTATTTCAAAAACAGACGAAATCTGTGCAACATACGTGACAGAAAAATAGCCCCTTATTCTTACCCGCACAAAAAAAACATTTTTGTGCCATTTGCTGGAACCCCTGGGGAGTTTCACCAGATTTTGTGCGTGATACCACACTGTCACTCCTCGCCTATATTCCGAGTTTTGTCCAAATTGGTTAAGGGTTGAGGGAGTTAGCCAAAAAACCCTTACACTGCCTGTCAAAGTGATTGCAATATATGGCTCTTTGAGCCCATAACAACAATATCAACGTTACAATAAAGTCATTTTACTCCCTTATTCTAGGACACTATCAGATCCAACTAGAAATACGTTCAGTGGAACGTGGTATATGTCACATAGCAAGTCCACAATGACCAAACTGTTCCTATAATAAGGGTTATATTGCATATTTTTCACTACACATGCGCGAAACAGTTCTATTTCCACTTCCGCTCTAAAATCTGACATCATCATTGTGTTCCTCAACCCCTATTTCCTGTAAGATGTGAGAATTTTGGCGATTCGCATACATTTAACACAGTTATAGCGTTAACATTTCCACGTATTTTGAGAACCTCTTCCAACCTGCCCACGTAGACGAGTGGTCAGCACACTCGGTCGCCATGTGCAGTAGAGCATGACGCGCTCAGTGGCCGAGGTTTGCGCCTCGGCCCAGTCACGTCTGCCTAACAAAGAATTATTTCTAATAATTCCTATGCACATGATGAACAGGGAGTTAATCCCGGGCAGGTTAGAGGGTTCGACAGTGTCCTCTATAAACTGTAACCGTTGATGATGACTTGATTAGCAGCGTCAAGGTGTCAGCTGATGTGAAAGCTGAAGAAGACAGATGTGGCTAAGTCCCCTGGCTAGGTGCTGAAGAAGTGTCAGTCAGAGCTGGCACTGAATAAGCGCCAGTCCTGGCTTAGCCAGACAGTAAAAAAGTAGGCCATGCCTAGAGGGGGCATGCTTAAAAATACCTGACAAACTGCTCACGCCTACTGTTCCTTCCTTCACCCTACACAACATACACTGCACACACCTACCAATTCCCCTCCTCTCCCTGAGCTGGCACATTGGACCGATATAAAGGTCTCAGCTCTGGGGTCCAGAGTAGGCTGGACTCCTGCCCGCTAAGAACGAACGAGAACCTCTTTGCCTAAAATGGGGGAAAGGGTGGTGCAATGTTTACCCCCAAACAAACTCGTTTTTACTCTTGGAATTTTTACGTCTGTGCCAATTTTGGTGAAAATTCATCAAGAAATGCGAGCATGGGAGAGCACACGGACAGAGACAAACTGGTTTTATAATCTGTCCGTATTGCTATACAGTGAAGCAGTGAACTGAAGGTTCTCACACTGACAGTGACAAAGTGCTAAGGAAATGTTTTTAGAATCTCTAAAATAAATAGTCTTCTAACGCAGTCTTACAGAAACACCATATGCCTTTCACCTATCAATGTTATCCATTCTTAAAAACGACTACAACTTCGTAACTTACAGCACTGCAGCAAACTCCTAATGTTTGTTTAACAGCTGATTCTTCACATTGAGATGACAAGGAAACAAATGAGAGGACAAGAATATAACCTCAGTAGATCAGAAATCATACAGCAAGTGGGAGACAGCAGACCTGTGTGTGTACGCTTGTGTCGCTGCAGCTCATCGGATCGAGTAAACTTTTTGCCGCAGTAAATCCAATTACATGTGAATGGGCGGTCTCCATTGTGCCAACTGTCAGCCACAACAACAGCATTACAGTCACAATAATACCGTCATTCAGCACTACTTGCCTCTCAGTGAAACATGTGTCACTGATGTGTGAGATTCATGGATGTCCCATGGGCAGATGTGCGTGTTATCACAACAACCACTGATACACAGCCTTGGCAACTTGACGAATATCCTGACATCAGTGCCTAGGCTGACCAGTCCACTAGACAGTGAAATGACTTAAGACTTTGCCACGTCAATGAGAGCTGCTACGTTCCTTGCCTCATGAATGACTGAGTTAAGTTTCACGTCCCACATGGCACAAAATAGGTCATTTCAGATACGTTCTTCCCAGCCAATCTCTTGGCTTGGTACTGAAGAAATAATCAAATACAACAAAAGCAAACATGCATCCATAACAAATATACAATAACACAAAATGAACATGTCAATGCCCTAGTGGTAGGCAAAACGACTTTACGATTTTAAATAATTGTATTAATTGTATGACTACATCATCGGCACATTCTGGAGTGTGTGTTATGAGCCCAGTGCCACATGTTGGCAGGCAGAATAAAACGTGGCAGTTGCTGGAAGTGCTCCTCAGGCTAACAGGTGATCTGTTTGCGTTATTTGTATAAAAGTAGAACAACATTTCAACTGATGCAGACCGTCGCGCGGGTCTCTCGAGTCTCAGCGATAGCTGAGCTTCTTGTTATTAAAAACTAAAGAAAATGTAGTAGAAAATAAACGTTAACTACGCTACAACGCCAGCTCCAAAAGTGATCTTCCCGTCGACGACACTGCCGGTGGTCCCATCTAGGCCCATGACCAGCAGCCAGTCAGAGGCTTATGATCATCAATGTAAGACCCTTACAAGGGGAATTTGATGGTTGACATCCAATCAAAGAAGACCTCCAGGCAGACTTATTCTGAGACATAAACACATCGATCAAAACTTTTTGTGGTCAACAATTCTGACATCTCGGTCATGTCAACAACTTTGTTGATGACCTCAAGTACAATTAATCGGTCAGAGCTGTCGAGGTCACTAAGTAGTACAGGATCCCCATTCAACATAGGACACCACATCCAGCAGATCCATAGTCCATACAGCAAAATCCAAACAACTAAAGCCAGGTCTGGTCACCTCTTATGACCTGCAGCCTGGAAACGGAATGGGCCTATTCAGGAAGCAGATTAGCAAGGTAATACAGGAGTAAGGAAGGAAGTAAGCAAATAGATACTTTATATAGCACCAAAATCAACAAATGAATCAGGGTGCATTCATTACAACCATGCAGCAGAGCCTGTAAAAACCTGCTCCAATTATTTCCTCATATTTTCTTGGGGAACCCTCAGCAACCTGGAGTAACTCCAGAAAAGACGTATGGTAATGAACATTGGAACAATGGCAGCAGGAGGAGAAGTACTAGTTGCAGTAACAGTAATAGCAGTAAGTTGTAGCAATAGTAGCAGTAACATTTTTCTCAAAAAGACAACTGTCATAAAAATCAGAAGTTTAACATACTACTTAAAATGTCAAAGATTAGTAATTTTACCGAAGATGTGCTCGGAGATGTGACGTCTTGCCATAGACCTTGTTGCATCCTTCAATGTGACAAACGTGCAACTTCTTCTGCCCACTGATGCTGTATGTCGAACACAAGCCACAACTTACACAAACAGTTCAGCACTTAAAAAGATGACCACACCACAAGCCAAATGGTAATGAATGATGTTCCAGTTCTGTTTATATATGCTACATGATCGCCACTGGGTAGATTTACGAAACTATTTTAGAAACACCTCAACCAGGATCCAGTTACCCTGAAAATCTAGCGAGTTGTTTCCTGTAAATGCCTGCGCCCTGCTCTAAACATTTCATAGGATTCATCTGACAGAAACCAAAAATCAAAGAACCAAGGCAAACACATCATCTTCCTGCTGAGGTAAAAATCATCCATTATTTTACTGTCTGATTATTAGGCCGCATCACGTTTAGCAATAGTAGCCCATCGCTACACACAGAGTAGCGTGATCGGTACGTGTCTGTGGGTCCAGTGAAACAATGGCTCGACCAACCAAGACGCTGTTTGCGGTACTCACTCGGGTGGGTCCCGGCAACGATGTATTAGATGCAGGCCCAATCCCCGAAGTGGAAGGGGAAATTTTTTGCGGAAAAGTGACGGCCCATTGCAAAATTAGGGACACTACCATGAGCTATGCAACTATTAGCTCAGCTGTCGCTGACGAACCCGCGCAACGCGATGCATCACAGCAAACGGCAAAATTTTAAAACAGTTATGTGGTCATAACCACGCCCCTTTTGTGGGTGATATGTCATGTGTTGCTAGAACTGATATAGCCTACCTGTGTAAAAATTTGACGGCTTTATGTTCCGTCATTCCAGTGATATATAATCGGAACACCCAAAATTTTTAGAGTCACATGACCTGACCATGCCCCTATCAGGAACGGTTTGTCGTCCGTAGGCTGCGACTTGCCCATCCAACCTGTACATCAAATTTGAAGTCTTTGTGATCACCAATTACGAAGATGCATAAAGCCTAAAAAGTAGAAGTTGAGGTGGTTTAAAATGATTAGGGGTCACGGAAGGTCATTGGCAACATAACCATTCGATAGAGTGCATACAACTTCCTGTACGAATTTAATAGAAACTATCAGGCTATCTTGTTCCATTTTCGAGATACTATGGCTTATTTTCCAAAAGTTAAAAAGGTCACATGACAGTGACCACGCACCTTTCAGAGACATTTTGTTGTCCATAGGCTGGGACTTGCTATGTCTAACCCACACAGCATGAAAGGCAACGCCAAGTGTAAAAATTCTCGTTTTGAGCCACCCTTTGGGGGACTTAGGGGTAACGCACAGGGTTCATCTATGGCTCGATGGAAAGAACATTGTCAACTTCCTACTAGTGATAATTGAACTTCTTTCCCTAGCTCTCACAGCTGAGGCACTATTAAGTTAAAACTGTCTAAATTGGCATTTTTTGGAGAAGTGGGTCACTTTGAGCACAAATTTTAGGTAGATGGGGACGTTGCCCACACTCCATCTATGAAGTGTTAAATAGGAGAATGGGGAATAATGTAGCTACAACTTTGCCGCTAGAAGTTTTAGAAGTTTGCCGCTAGGAAACTTTGTAGCAGACTTCTTTGGAAAAACATTGAATTTTACTAGCAAAAACAGCAAAATCGCATTTTCAGCTACCCTTTGGGGGACTTAGAGTAACGTACATGGCTCATCTATGGCTCGCTGGAAAGCACATGATCAACTTCCTATTAATGCTAATTGAACGTTTTTCACCAGCTCTCACGGTTGAGGTGCTATGAGTGGATATTTGTTGAAATCGTTGTTTTCGAAGGGGGCTGGGTCACTTTGAGCATATATTTCAGGGGAATTGGGGGTAGCCACCTACGACTGTTGGCGTCGGAAAACTAGAGTCCCTGGGCTATCACGAGGCATTGTTTGCATGATCATAAGTTTAGCTATTTTTACACAATACTGGCGTGTGACGGACAGATGGACGGACAAACACACATTGATGGCTAATAAAACTGCTTAACCGATTGTGATGCTGTTTGGGATGTAGACTCATGTGGGCCCAAGGAACCATATATTGGAAGGGGTGGGTTGAGATCCTCCACGGCAAAGGGCACTTTTAACGGCGTGTTCATGCCATAGGAAAGCATGGTATTAATCAGCTGCAGAGCAACAGATGGACACAAAAACACACAATATACCAAAGTAAAGATCTTGGCCTCGGCAGTATACAGGTGTATACAGTTGGCTGTGTTACACAGTGGTAGAACGCCGGTCTTTGAACGGCAAATTTTCCATATCCCACGCTCGATATGCAACTGACGGGTGACCACTTATGTGGGTAAGCCGTCTGCTATATGTCAGCCAACTAGGCCAACTCAGCCTTTCATCCTTTCGGGTTCGATAAGTTGAGTAGTGAGCTAGTTTATCGGATGTGTGCTGGTCGCACCATCTGGTGTATGTTCACGTTGTGGTTATCAATCGCTGTGCGCCATGTGTGGCAGCAATTTAGCCGTGTGCTGCCCTGCGTGGCGTCTGTTGGGTCCCGCCCTGTGTGGCAGATGTTAGTACTGTTAATTGCGCGGTATGTCAGCAATTAAATAAACGAACATTATTATTATTCGTTAGGAGATCGACATTTGCATTTGCGAGACATCAGTGATTAAAATCTATACATTTTACAGTTCTCGCTGAAAGCTACACTGTCATCATTGCAAATGGCTCATTGACATCTGGTCTGTTCGGCGTGATGCTTTAACAAATGGGAATGCATTCCTAAACACAGCAGTGACAGCACTGTCAGTTACCATTTAAACAAACCGTTTTCCAGCTGCAAACAATTGAACAATTCGTGTATCTGTTGGTCACGTTTGTGAGCCCTACGAAAACAGCTGAACCGATTGACAAGCCATCTGTGGGAATGACTCATGTGGGCCCAAAAACGCATGCATTAAAATGGGTCAAGGCTGGGCGAATCCACTTGATGCCATATCCACTCGCCACCACGAGGGGTGACTCTTCCATGTCAAATTTCAACTTGATCAGTATATGCTGTCGGGATGCAGCCAGACAAATCATGAACCAGCAGTGGCGGGGCCAAAAAACGAAATATAGTGATTTTCACCAAATTTTTACTGCAAAATGCTAGCACAGTATATTCTGTCGTAATGTGTCCACCCATTTGTCCATCTGTTTGTCTGTCCGTCCATCACAAGCCGGCACTGTAACAAAGGGCAAAACGTAGGCGGTTCACGCAAACAACGCCAGGTACTAGTTTTCTGACGCCAAAGACCTCGGCAATATTTCAACAGGGTCACCCCCACCAGGGGCACCAAACAGAGGTGGGGTAGGTTGAAATCAGCAATTTCTGTCCAATATTTCACCATATCTCAGAAACAGTGCAAGAGAAAGACATAGTAACTATGGCACACTAATAGGAACTCGTATGTGCTCTATCAAACGGTGCTATTTCCAGTGATCTTGACTGACCCCTAACTACCCCAAACCGCCCCATTTTTGACATTTTGTATTGCCTTTCATATCTTCACAGTGGGTGTCAATACAGACTACAAATTTGGTAGGTAGGTTAAATGTAGCAAATCCATTTTTTGAAGACTGTCAGTTGTGGAAACCTAGGTTTTTGCACCTTAACTGGCGGTTTTCGGGCACATATAGTCTTGGGACCACCGACTGGGCAGATGAGACCGAGTCAGGGGCAGCGTCGGTGCACAAGGCCATGTAGCTATCAACATCGCGGAGTGCCTTCTCAACTATGTCGCATTTACCGGTCACCTCAAACACCAGTTCATGGTCGCATCACAATGTACGTCGATTACTGCAGGATGCGCTTGATTTTTTCGCCCTACGGCCCGACTTTTCACAAATGACAATAGTATAGACATTTATAGTAAGGTTCGCCAAATGCAGTGTTGGTCTAGTGGTGAACGTGGTGGCATTTGATACTGAAGTTTGATTCACATGCTGGCATCCTACCCCTAATGATTCCAGAATACGTAATGGAGAACCAGTCACCAAACACAGTAGAAGCAAATTAACGGCAAATCAGAGTAACTATGTGATGTGAAACCAACAGAAACGAGCAACATGGAGGTGCCAGTAGTAAACCCACTTTTTTATGCCTTCCTTGCAGTTTGGACAAGAGCATGCAACACGTCGCAGTCGTCGTGCATTTGCATCAGTGTCATCATCACAACTCTGTGCTGTGCATGTTGTTGCTGTCACATTCTGTGATACTAGAGTAACAATGTTACCACCATCGACATATGCCAATGGTGCTCCATCGTGTATGTCATTAGAAGCAACTGAGCCACCTTTCTTTACAAGTGACCACTTGGGCTGATTACCCGCAGTGTTGCCTGCAATTTACACAAGACAGTAGTTAATTTTCAGTTTTTATCTAACCGTTCTACTTTCTGGAGTTAACGTACTCCGTGTTAAACCAGGTCACCCAACACAATATTTTGGTTTAACTGGTGCAGGTTCTACACACCAGATACCCTTCCTATCACCAAACCAACAGTGTCAAAGCACTGCCAACTGGGAAAAATTACCCACTGGCTTCATCCTTTCTTGATCCTCCCAACTGAATCATGAGGTAAGGCTTTCTAACACCATTACACAAGGAGAAAATCCCATTACAAGATATATGCATACGATATATGCTACTTTTACACTAGATATCAGTGACATTACCTCAATGCCATAAAGCCTATATCTGTGGTGCACCTTAAGGCAATTCATCTTCACATTGATATCTTCATGCTTCACCTCTCCTTCGCCTCAAGAGATAATTCTCATGTCAATCAAGCCTTTGAAATTCATGCCTTGACCGCATTACTACCTGGAATTTTTTTGTGTATTACCTTGCATCCAAGCAATCAAAATGTTAATTATTAACAAGATGGCAGAATATGTCTGACCTCTTCAGTATTTATTTTCAATCTAACGGAAATGTCTGTTAAGAATGAGTAGCGTTTTTGTTGAGACGAAATGACCTAGGTTTATTTCAAATGCCTTTTCTCAACTCATGTTTAACCACACATAGTTTGCTTTGTCTAATCTGAAATATATAACGTCTCACCCTGTCTTGGTCATAACAGTTAAGCCTTGAACAATGCCTTGACAAAGGACAATCGAGACAGAATGACAGAGCCAGAATCTGCAACAGCAAACCGAATAAACTGTGCAAATGAATGTCACGCTCACACACCAACTCCTGACTTACTTGCTGTTGTTTGTCCAGCACCAGGCAATGTGATAGTAACCACTGATGGGCTATGTTGAACAGATGGCTGCTGAACAGGACTTCCAGCCACAATTAACTGTCCTCCTGGAACTCCTAAAGACTGCAATCCTTGAATAGCTTGAATACCAGCTGATCCGGGCTACAGTAAACATACATATCATGCAACTTACACTACAAGAAGCTCTGCTATCGCAGACGGACCGTGCGATGTGCTATGCTAGTAAGTTCATGCTTTGCATGCTTCATAAGGTATGAGTTTAAGGTTTCAAACAGCAAAAGTTACCTTCAAGGTCATTCAAGGGCATTGTTAATAGTGGCATTTGATAGGCCACATACAACTTCCTACTAGTCTTCCATTGCAACTATTGTCTCCACCTTGCACCATTTCTGAGATATTATCACTTATTCCTCAAAATTTAAAGCGGTCACATGACTCTGAACACATCCCTTTTCGGGGTAATATATCATGCATGCACTAGACTAGTATTCCTGTGTATCAATAGGCATGCAAAATTTGAAGTGCCTAGCTTCACCAATTCCAAAGATATGATGGGGCAAAATTTATAAGAACGGGTCAAAACGGCTAAACATACGATCACGCAAACAACGCTGTACGATAGCCCAAGGAATCCAGTTTTCTGACGCCAAAGACGTCAGCGATATTCTAATGCAGTCACCCCCAATGGGGCGCCAAATAGAGGTAGTGTAGGTTACAATTGGTGATTTTCAACCTATATCTCGCTATATCTCAGAACGCAGGAACACACAAACAATGCCATAAGATAGCCCAGGGACTCTAGTAGTTTTCCCATGCCAAAGACCTCAGCAAAATTCCGATGGGGTCTTCCCCAACAGCGGCAGTATAGGTGGGGTAGTTACAATCGGCAATTTTTAACCAATAGCTTGCAATATCTCAGAAACGGTGCAAGACATATAGTTACTATGGAATGCTAATAGGAAGTTTTTAGGAACTCGCATGCACTCTATCAAATGGTGCTATTTCCAGTGACCTTAAGTGACCCCCTAACTACCCCAAACCACCACATTTCCGACATTTTGTATCACCTTTCATATCTTTGTAGTGGGTGGAGTTACAGACTTCAAATTTGGCAGATACATTGATTGCAGCAAGTGCTAGCCGGCTGATGACAAATCATCCTTGAAAGGGGCGTGGTCGGGTCACATGAATGATTTAAATTTTGGTGAGCACAAACCATATCTCTGGAATGGCTAAAGCTAGTCATCATATTTTGCATACAAGTAAGCTATATCATATCCTAGCATACAGATGACGAACCACCTATAAAAGGGCGTGGTCAGGGTCACATGACCCGTTTTATCAATTTTGCCCCAATCATATATTTTAAATTGGTGAAGCCAGGCACTTCAAATATTATGTGCTGATTGATTCACCGCAGTGCTAGTGCATGCATAATACAGTACCCACAAAGGGATGAGTCAGTCATGTGACCTCTTATATCTTGCTAATGATGCAAATCTAACACTAATAGGAAATCATATGTGGCCCATCGAATGGCACCACTGCCGATGCCAATGAAGGACCTTGAAGTTCCATTTTGCTGTTTGAAACATTTCTAACTCCCATACCTAGTGACACATAGCAGTCTTACGAACACAGCATGACGCACGTCATGCAGTTCCTCAGCAATAGCTGAGCTTCCTGTAAATTTTGAGACCCCAATGATATCATTCATTCATTCATTTTGAATCAGGCAACATGGCCCATAGACAGTAGCAATACAATAAAATCACAGACAAACTAGACACAAGTAGAAGGCCTACATTAAAACAAACATATCTCTGGAACGGCTGAAGCGAGTCGTCAAATTTTATATACAGGTAGAATATATCATATCCTAGCTCATGGGTAACAAACTACACATAAAAGGGGTGTGGTCATGGTCACATGTCCCATTTTCAATTTTGAGGCCCGCAGTCATATCTCTGGAATGGCTGAACCATGAGTCGCCAAATTTTATATGCCGGTAGCATATATGAAGTGCTAGCTTTGGGGTGACAGAATACACCCTAATGGGTGTGGTCTGAATCACGTAACCCATTTTTTATTTTTCCCCAATCATCTTTGGAGTCTGTGTGCATCAATGATAGATACACTGGAGTACTCATGCATGCATGATATACTACACCCGAAAGGGATGTGTTCAGAGTGATGTGACCTCTTTAAATTTTGGGAAATAATTGATAATATCTCATTAACGGTGCCAGATAAAGGTATAGTTGCAATGGAACACCCTTTGCAAAGACAGCTAGGTCCTCTACGTGGGAGCTCATCCCCTTAAGTGGCACTTTGAGCCAGCGAGGGTTGTTAGACCCAATTTAGCTAGCATACAACCAATGTTGGCCGGATGGCCGGCTCAGTTAACAGCCAGCGCCTGTAACCAACTAGATCAGTATGCTGAGTTGGTCTGAATAGCCAGTTACGTACCGAGGTGGTATACCCGCCCAATGACAGTCACCCATCCCAGTACTAACCGGGCTCAACGTAGCATAACTTTGTTGATACGCCCAATGCCGTTACCGCTATGCCAAACCGGCATCATAACAGAACAAAGAATATCACAAAATGCATTTTAGAGCATTGACTCACCATGGAGAAAAATTTGTCCCAGTGGGTGGCATGCAGTTAAGACAAGCCTAGCCTATTTAATACAGATGACTTCACCTGCCTAGTGTAACTCAGGATTTTCACACAATAAATTTTCAGTCATTCTAGAACAAAAATAAGATGTGCCTAAACTATTATTCTCATCAATAAACGTTATCAGCAGTTCTGAGAAAAGAGACAGACAATTTCATTATCAGATCTAACTTAACTATGTGTAATACTGATATCAGAACTAACACTAACCTTAACCTCACTATTTTACTAACACTATTAATTCTAGCCATCTATATATAATAATCGGATTGTGAATCTGGCCAGCGGCGTGGCCTACGTGGGCGGTCGAACAGGCGAGGGCCGGGCGCGGACAGACGACCAGGGTTCAGACACCCGGGCACGTATACCCACTTTTGAAAAACGGCAAAAAACCCAGCCCAATACTAAATCTAATTTTGATGTCTTACGCTACAATAATAAAGAAATATTTTACTTGATTGACAGATGTAAACGTTTAAGGAAGTTTGCAGTAAATAAGTAAATTTTCTGTCAGCAACAGGCTTCAGCAGCTGTCACAGTTACAGTAATGCCATAAGCTCAGTAAGCTGCGAGTAATTCACTGAATAGAGTTAGATCATAGGCTTAACAACTGAGTCGTAAAGTGTTTTGTTATGCTCCTGTATTCTGTGTTTTTGTGTGCTTTTAGTAATCTCTTTTTAGATTTTATAGTGTATAGAATTGAGTTTTAGTGTAATTTGTCATGTATTGCTATAC
>Ga0209780_1001547_pt1 | contig 15310 bp, 8 predicted proteins | sample WorMetexBAHAMAS2_FD_187384 | JGI IMG/M metagenome (GOLD analysis project Ga0209780, IMG submission 187384) | Marine gutless worms symbiont microbial communities from Max Planck institute for Marine Microbiology, Germany - Inanidrilus exumae... | ecosystem: Host-associated > Annelida > Digestive... | reverse complement strand
AATTGAATGTTGGCCTTTCTTCATCCAAGGACTGAGTTATGAGGGATCTACTGCTACTGCTACTACTATAGACTAATACTACTACTGCTGCTACTACTGCTGCAAGTAGTTGACGGTTGGCGGAACGCAGGTGCTGCAAATACTGCACGACGAACTTCACTGGCTCGACATCCCCGACCGGGTGTTTTTCAAGCTGGCAGTGACAGTTCACCTGTGTCTGAATGGCTGCGCGCCGCCTACCTGTCAGGCTACTGCGTTCCAGCTGCAGCCGCCGGTGCTGACAGTCGGCGGCACCTGTGTTCCGCCAACCGTCAACTACTTACAGTACCTTGTTACCGGCTCAACACTTCTGGCCGTCAGGCCTTTTTGGTTGCCGGCCCCACAGTCTGGTACTATCTCCCGGATTTCGTCCGGGACCCGACCATCAATGCAGACTTGTTTCAGACATTTGCTTAAAATGTACCTGTTCGCTCAATACTAGTGCATTCAGCGCATTATAGGTTCTTGACGATAACCGCGTTCTATAAATTTACTTACTTACTTACTTACTTACTTACTATTACTACTAACTACCGCTACCACCACCACTGCCACCATTACCACCGTTTTACGGCCATTATACAGGACAACAAGTGTTAAGAACTGGAGGTTTTTATTGAGGCAAAGTTTTCCTGCCGACATGCTCTTGCTGACGGCAACTAGTGAATTCGCATTAAGGAAAAGATACTGGAGTTCTCACCAATGTTATCTACACCGTCTCCTACCATACACCAATAGAAATTCATGTGGAATTTGTGCACTTTGAATGTCTGCATCTCTGAGATTAGAGTTCTAAACATGAAAAAACATAAGATGGTACTGAAACATAAGTTCACCTATCGTATAATGTAGGAATGTGTGGCCTAACCAGTCTTCTTTTCTGGAGTATATCAGGGTTGGTCAGATCCTCGAACCTTTGAGGTAACTGGATCAGTTATTTTACAGACCAGATGCAGAGGTGTTATGGTCTGGTCTCTGGGTCACAGTCTTGGTCTTGAGTTTTTGGTCTTTGTCTTGGTCTTGGTCTTGAAGATTTGGTATCGTCCTCGAGGGTTTGGTCTTGTTTTTCATCTCTGGTCAGATGCCGTTCCTATCACCAAACAGACGATGTCGAAAACGCTGAATAGAACACCGTAAAGCACTGACGCTATGCAGTGAAAGTTGCCCAATTACCTCATCCTTTCTTGATCTTCCAACTGACTGGTGAAGGAAGTTACAACATCCCTTCAGTCAGACAGCAGACAGAGAAAGGATGTGGCCAGTTGGGTGAGTACCCGTTACTGTTTATGTAAAAACGTAAACAGGTAAAAGGTAAAGGCTTCCCGTACTTATTACCGAGCATTGGGCCCGGAGCTGATCCTGGTATACAGGCAGTTAGACCGCAGGTGGCTGTAAGTCATCCACCCAGTGGTAGACTGGTAGACTGCCATTACTTTCCGCCAGGCCTGCAGTTACCTTCCCAGTCGCAGAGCATCACCGCCCTTTGGCCGGCAGCAGGTTATACTGCTTGGTAACAGAGGCACACAGGTGTGAACAACTTGCCCAAGGTTGTTACGCAGCTTTGGCCTTGAGTAAGATTTGAACCCACGACCTGTCAATCGCAAGTCCAATGCTCTACCCATTGTGGCACCGCGCCACCTATGTTTACGTAGAGCATGCGTTTAGTTGCATTAACATTACTGACGTGTAATTGCTGTTTCAGAATCAATACTAACATCATTCAGTCGTGGGCGTGATGCGTGGCAGCAGTGTCTGTACTTCATCAGTCACACAGATGATGAGTTTGTGCGAATGTTTTGTCTCAACATTCTCGAGGTCAGTTGTGCCACACGCCGCTAGCAGCCATGTATTTCGTTGCTACTTCGTCCCCCCTGGTAGGCGTGCAAAGTATTGCAGTAATCTTGTCTGTCTGTCTGTCTGTCTGTCTGTTAGTCTGTTTGCTCACATATCTCACAAACCACAGGTCCATATTTTACGAAATTCTCTGTACATAATACCTGTGTGGTCTTGGTCCTGTGATGAAAACAAGACGTTATTACTGGCCCGCCTGCACATAGTGTAGTGGGTAACGGTCAGTGGCGTCTATCGTCGTTGTCTGTCGTCGTCTGTTATCTGTCGGTTCACATATGCAACTTAACTCACACGGGGCAGCATGCGACGGCAGGCCAGTAGTGTCACGTCCCGTTACTTTGTTTACGTTACGTTGTTTACTTCTGGTTTTGTGGATGACGTCATGTGTTCACATAATGGTGCATATGCAGTGTTTCAGCGGCAGTGGTTATCGATGAGCAACCCGTCACCCCCTGCCTGAGCAATATTGACTTCCCACAGCTTGCAGCAAATGGTTTGATTCGGTGGCATGGTGGGCGATGTTGATATAGGGCAGGGACAAAGTCTGCCATCTTCAATTGTCTTGTTTACTTTTGACAGACAGTATTCTCCTGTTTTCTGGTGACTGCAGGAGAAAATTTGCCTATATGCGTGACTGTGAAAAGTCAAACGTGTACAGTAATACACACCCAGTTTTTACCACATGACGTGGTATATGCTATCGTCGTTTGTCTGTCTGTCTTGTTGATACTAAATTATTTCTCTCGGCCAAAGGCAGTCAGATGCACCGTAGATGTGGTAATATCTCTGAAACGGTGCAAGGTAGAGACATTGTTACTACAGAACATTAATAGGAAGTGATCTATCACCCATGGAATGGCGGCAGTTCACATCACCTTGAGTGACCTTCAGGGTTACTCAAGGTGATAGATCACCTTCAGTGACCTTCAGGGTCACTCACGGTGAGCATGTTTATTAGGATACTTCTTTAATTTTATTAAATAATACGCTTTTTGGGTGTAAGCCTCCTCAAATGGGATTTTTCATACAGTTGTGCAGTAATGGACAACATTTCAACTGAATTTTTTTCACAACCGATTATCGATTTGCTGAAACCGGTTTTTTACCGATAATCGAAACGTCATTATTATTTGAAACTTCAGATGAACGCCGCAAAGTCCCATTACGCGAACAAATACATACAGTTGAGTAAAAAAATTCAATAATTGTTTTTGGATTTCTGAAACCAGTTATCAGTTTTTAAAGTGATTATTGGTAAACCGATTGTCGTTTCACATCACTAGTTTGAATCCCTGATGAACGTCAACTCACCCCCACTACATATCCTGCATCTTCCTCATCTCCATCTGAAATATCTGGTTGGCGTGTGTATTTGATGTGACAGAATTATGTCGGTCACGATGCCACTGGCAGACAAACGGAAAGTCGTCATCTGATCTGTTCCACTGTTTATCAGCTGCTTTTGGCCAGCCACATGAATATGTCGTCGTACATCAGGAACAAGATGGCAAAGCTCATTGTTTGTGTGGCAAGGCAGGATTGGCCTCATAACTACCAGGACTTCTTCACCAACATTTACATTGTACGATAGTGCTTGTTACTTGATTTAGTTGTTGTCGTCGTGGGAGAACACCGTTAAGCTTTAGTCGTGACTGTTGATGTGCATGTTTAATAATAATTATAATAATAATCTAGCTTGTATAGCGCCAGTATATCAAAGACTCCAGAGGTGCTATACAATATAATATATTTATTGTAGCAGCTCCTCAGTTTTGCCACTGTTTATAGTGGCTAAGTTTCCTGTCATTAACATTTGATGATTTTGCTCAACTAGCAGTTGGCTGTTTACTGTAACACAGGGTTCCCACGCCTCCTGGAAAGTTCTGGATTTTTTTTGTAAAATTTCCAGGCCCCAGAAAGTCTTGGAAAATGGGTTTGGTCCTGGAAAGTCCTGGAATTTTTGGTGAAAGGTCCTGGAAAGTCCCAGAATTTTCTAGGCTATGATGTGTGAAGCGGACACAATGATGCAGGTGCAGATGCCACAATTTACTAAAACTCGCTCAGATTTTATCTGTATATACGAAAAAATCGCTGTCGGTCGGGGCTCTAGTAACTGCTGTTTGTCTTTATATTTAAACATCGCTGGCATATGGCAGGGTCCTGGAAAAATGCTTCTGGGGTCCTGGAAAAGTACTGGAAATTTTTGTAACCAAGAGAGTGGGAACCGTAGTAATAAGACACACACACACAACCGCTTTACAGGTTAGTCAGTGTCAGCCGGCACTTGCAGAACTTTAAGAACTGGAGGTTTTGTTGAAGCAAAGTTTTACTGTCCGCATGATGGCAACGGTGTGATAGTTGCAACAGCTGTTCTCGTCCGTAAATTATATTTACTTACTAATTCCTGTGCAATGCAGCTGATACGCCGTGAAGACACGACGCTGCTCGGACTTGTGCTGTTAAACATTGCCTCAGAGGAGCTGGCGTGTCCGCGAGATGACCTCGTCGCAGCTCGCAAGCAACAGCTGTATGTACTCATGCTGCATGAAGTGCCAGCCATCTTTGCTGTGTTGAACGGTTAGTCGTATTTATTGTGTGTGTGTGTGTGTGTCTGTGTCTGTGCCCCATGCGGGCTCTGCGGCTGTATTGCGCACTGATTCATTTATTTATTACGGCACTATATAAATCGTCTAATTACTTCCTTCTTTACTTACGTACTTACTTCCTTACTTATTTACTTCCTTAAGAATATTCCCGTTTCATTTCCGGGCCAGAGGTTGTAAGAGGCAACCGAACCTGGCTTTTGTTTTTTGTATGTTGATTTTATGTTATACGTATTTTTAATTAAGGACTGCATAGATGTGGCCTGTTACTACTATGTAGCATGGTCTGTGTGTCTGTTTGTCTGTCTGTATGTGTGTCTTGGGCACACGGGTGAGCTGTGCAAAAATGGCCGAACTGATCGAGATGCCATTTGGGGGCAGACTCTTGTAAGCCCAAGGAACTATGATTATGTTAGATGAGGACCCAGATCCGAGCCACAGCAGTGGGCACTTTTGAAAGGACGTGTGCTGGCCCATAATAGCATACCTACACATAAGTGCATTCGGCATTGTTTGTCTGCCACTGCCGGCTAATGTGCCTTCTCAGCGCATCATGGTGTCATATAAGGCAAATAAATAAGGCTCTTGATTAACGCCTGAGGTTGTTTTGCTATTCTTAGTTGTTGCATCATTTGTTTTTTTTTGTCTGAATGAGCGGAGCATTTTGAGCGATTGAGCTTCGCTTAACACGCCACCTGACTCAAAGAAGGATGGTTTCAGAGATGTGCTTAGCTTTGTAGAGCTGTCTGTTGTGTGTAGACGTGTTGGATGCAGCTCTACACAAGCCGGCCGTCGTTGCCGTGACTACAACTGCCGCATCACACGTCTGTTCGACTGGTGAGTGTTGATTGTGTCTACTAAATTCCTGAACAGTCACATACTACTTGCAAGTATGTCGCTTGCTGCCCCCTAATGAGTCTCGTTGAGTATGCACCGCACACCTTATTAAGGTTAGAAAAAAGATGGGACGGATGGACAGACAGACTGACAGACGGATGCTAGACCGGTCAGTGTAATAAACACTGAAGAACAACTTGCCAAAACAAAACTTAGCTGCTGCAAACCAATCACGATTAAGGTGGAAGATCCACTACATTAAATATAAATGTGCACGTCATTGGATGCTGCTGAAGCCTGATGCTGTCATACTAAAAGCACGCTAGCTAAGAGCAGCCTGTCGCATCATATGTCTTTGAAATTGGACTAAGAGTTGCTGGAGTTCGTTAGAAGTACTACCAGTATGGCAGATGTGACATAGTATCAGTAGTCTGAGTACTTTCTCCGTCTCCTAAGATTTATGAGCTAGCCGTATGTGCAGCCCGTACCCAAGGATGTATATCACAGTGGCTGTCGTGATAAACACAACTGCCAGTGGTGAGATTCGAACCTGGGTCCTCTCACTCCGCAGTCAGGCATGTTACCACTAGGCCATTGTGACACTGCAAAGCGCACTGCGACACTGTTGTCTTAATTCAGTCAATCAATCAATGCCAAGAGGGCAACGGTGAGGTTGATGCTGATGTATTCAGGAGTTCTTGGACAGAGCAATGAGTCGCCGAGCGCAGCTAGGCGTCAGCATCTGACGTTAGACGCAGCAGCCGCAGCAATTGCACTGCAGTCTCTTCGATGTCTGTCTCACATCTTCAGTTGGATCCCGCTGCACACGGCCGCGGCCAACACGCCGGCCTCTCTGCTGACCAAACTGTTTCACTTCGCTACGCTGGGTTGTCGGCCGCCGTGCGACGGCCACGCTGTGGTGGCCGAGGCAGCGATCTGCTGCGTTAGTGAACTGATGGCCAAGAATCAGGTTCCGTCGTCGAGCTGCGAAGAGTTTGTACTCGGCCTCTTCAACAACGTGTTCTCGCTGCTGAAATCTATGCTTCACCAGCCACACGACACGAACGAACAGCATCTTGTACTGGCACGATTTGACCAACTCACCAGCAGGTTTATACTCTTGTATTTTCTTATGCGTTAATAGTGTTATCCTCCCAAAACTGGTTTGAAGCCGTCGGCAGGACATCGGTCCTCAAAAAACACGTTCCACAAATCTCAAATGTCTGCCGTACTAAGTAAGTACGCAAGTAAGTAAATTCTTTAACAGGGTTCCCACATGTTAGGCAAAATAAAATTCCCTGACTTTTTCCTGACTTTTCCAGATAACTTTAAAGTATTTCCAGGCATTTTGCGGAGCTTTCCACAACAGTAACTAAAAATGTTTATTATACAAAAACAGTCTGGTAACATAGTTTATACAAGTTAGTACAAGGTAATAAGTTAAACAAGTTAATAATACTTATACAAGCTAATTCAATTTACACATTACATGCAAAGATCAACTCACAGATAAGCAACTCGCGAAAAATGCGACATCTCATAAAAAAATTCCCTGACCATATCGCAAATTCCCAGACTTTTCCCTGACTTTTCCAGGTTTACAAAATTCCCTGACAATTCCAGGTTTTCAAGGTTTTCCAGGTTTGTGGGAACCCTGTTTAATAAACACATGACATACGCACTGCAACGTATGGTAAATGTGATCAACAAACATGGGACAAATGTACATACAAAAAGGCTACACAAAAGTAGTGTGAACTAATCACGGTTATACGTATACAAACAACATAACAATAAAATTGGTTGGTTAATAGATGTCGTAAAATAACATTCTATAGAGAAAATTTTGCTTGCTAGCAGCATTGACATCTGTAGGTAATATTAGACCGTGTGTGCGATGACGTAAGTGATACTGAGTGTTTTAGGTTGGGGGAGGAGGCGGTGGAGAACGTGGTTTGGGTTTGTACCTTGCCGAGAAGAACAGTTTGTCATCAGAATCCTCACTTAATTCGTCCAGAGTGCAGAAGGAACGGGGGACATAACCGGGAACGGGGGAGTTACACTGGAAATCTAAGCTGGTTAAACAGAAAACAAAAGCAGCAGTAGTGAAGTGTTATAGTTTGAAGTTTAAAGTGAATATTTGTAGTTACTACTTGCAAGTTACATTTGCAAACATTGATATATATTGCATAGTGAAATGTTTACTGTATATTATTAGGCCACGTCGCATACACGCGGTGCATGAGATGTGGCATATTGCTACAGATGCCGCATGTAGTGTGGTATGCGTGTCTGTCTGTCTGTTGGTCATACGAGCGAGCTGTACAAGAACGGATGAACCCGTGTTAGTGTGACATGTATCGTGACATTTCAGTTCCGTGCATGTCTGATGTGTAGTTACGTAGACAGGCTGACGGAGTTCCTGCGCCTGTATGTTACCATTCATTTGCCGAGGTTTGAGCGCAGTGCTCAGTTTCCAGTTATTGACTTCCTTGCCGTGATGTTCCAATACACATTCCAGCAGGTTTGTTCTACACTGCCTCCCACATGTTGTTTGTGTCACTGTCTGCGTCTGCTTGTTACCACTGTTAGGTGGCGGCGTGGCGTAGTGGTAGCATCGTTATAGATCAACGAGGTTAACCTACTCTGAGCCCGGTTAGTACTGGGATGGGTGACCGTGTCCTGGTTTGACTCCTGGAGGCGGCACTTAATTTTGGTGTGTAACCAACCACCCAGGTCGACTCAGCCTTCTACCCTCCGTGGGACGGTAAAATGAGTACCAGCCAAAGGGCGGTGATGTTTTGCGGCTGTGGAGTAATGGCAGGCGTGGTGTAATTTGCAGGTAAAACTGTGTGATCCATGTCTGAGCACATTAGAGGTAGTTATGACGATGCGCTATACAAATTGACGTATACTTTACACTGCTTGGGATATTTGGGATATTTGACATTAATTTGAGAACTTCTTTGTGTTTGTATTGCATTTTCTGTACACCCTTATTGCTCAAGTAACTTATGCAAATCCCTCTTGGAGGGGATTTATGAAATCTGACGATCTATCAAAGCTTAAAGCTATAATCTCCAGGGCAAGTCGTTATGGCTACCTTCCCGTAATTTTTTCCTTCCTTGAAGAATTGCAGAATGATAACGATGAAATACTTTTCAGATCTACCATACACAATCCGCAGCATGTCCTGTATCAACTCCTTCCTCCGCCCAAACAAACTGGCTACAACCTCCATGCTCGCGGTCATGGACTGTACTTACCAAAACTACCATTTGAATACCTATTTAAAAACTTTATTTATCACATGCCGGACGGGACATTTATTACCCACGCTGGCTGTATAGCCGCTGTCGTGGGTAGAGCGTTCAGTTGCGTCTGTCAGTTTGTCTGGTTGTCCGCTCTCTAAAAGGAAAATGGCTTGAGCTATCAACACCAAACTTGGTACACATTATACTCTGTAGTAGTTGCTTGGCATGCATTGACCCAGAGGTCAAAAGGTCAAAGGTTACATGGTTACGGAAACCAACCGTCACGGTCGCCATCGCTAGTGATGCGTGCTGCTACTGTACTAGTACAAATACTAATCGAATTTTTATGGCAATTTTATGCATCTTAAAAAATATTTGAAGAAACGAAATTTGCATGGAACATGCATATTTTGGTGGTCATACAACCAAACAAGTCTTGAACATGATGTCCCATTGCAGTATTCAAATACTATTGTTCCTTAGTTAAAATACGAACATTGGGGCTTGCCCCTTATGTTGATATTTTAAACTAGGGACTTGTATATTTGAATATCTCACGCGACATTGTGCATCATTTGTTGTTTGGTCACGGCTTGTAGACGACCAATGATGGCTTCTATAACTGTCTTCATATCTGGTCCGAGTTCCTTGACTACCTGCACAACCAGATGGACTCGCGCATCTCCGACAAGCAGTCTTGTCTCACCAAGTATGCAACTGATGTACACTTGTGTTGTATTAACTTTGTGGCATACCGTGACTTAAAGGTTTCGGCCTTGCTTGTGGGCCAGGGGCAATTCCCCTCCGCCTTATCCCTTCACTTTTCCACCTTCTACTCTATCTTTTAGTATCTTTTACTTTTTCCCCTTTTCCCTTTCTTACTCACTTCATCTATTTTCTTGCTTTTCCATCCCTTCCCATTCCACCAGAATAGTCCCACTCATTTTCAGGTCGGATGTCGTAGGAGGCGACTAAACCTGGCTTCTATTTTTTTGTGTTGATTTTGTGTTATATGTATTTTCAGTTAAGGATGCACGCTTGTTTTTGTCGTATTTGATTTAGTTTTGTCTTGTGGTGTGATAGTTGTCTCTCCCTGTTGTAGGCGCTGGCGTAATAATTTAAATGAACCTCTCGATCCCTTTCCATTTTTTGGGTGGCTGCTGAACAAAAAGGCGGCCAGGGTTGACGTTAATATATTGCTGGCCTTCCTTCACTTGGGATAGCTCTTCACCCCTGACCTCTCGTCTCTGATATAGCCATATTTGTGTTGGAAAGGGATGTTAAACTCCCAACTAACTAACTAACGTAAACGGCAGATATCACCGATGCATTGCAGGACCCGGCCGGACGTTTTATGTGTTTGTTAATATAAAAGTGACAGTAGCAGTAACAGTGTGGTGTGCTGAGTGTGATGTGCTGATGGCAAATTTGCCGTCAGATACAAAGACGCTTTGGTGTCACTGGCTACCGAGCTGATTCACAAGCTGCAGTTTCGCTACAACCAGTCGCAGCTCGATGAACTTGATGACGATGTCCCGGACGATGACGTACGAATCGCGCCTCGTTTGTTTCTGTTTCTGCTCATAAAGATGCAGCAGATTTCTTAGTAGTCTAACAGTGTTTTTCAGTACTTAGAGATAGATTGGCTGGGAAGAACGTCTCCGAAATGACCTATTGTGTGTCAGGTGGGACGTAAACTTTAATCAACCAGTACGTCAGTGTTTTGGTGCGGTTTGCTGTTTGTTGGGCGATCCACCAATCCGAAAAGTCACTTTCACGAAACCATCTTAACGTGCAGTGACACTGGTAAACTAGGCCAGCAGTTGTGACTAGTTGCATGTTCTGTTCTGTTCTTTAGCCGTCCTTGAGCTGAGGGTTGGCCACACTGTTGTCGTACTTTTTCCATTTATCTCTGTCTTCTGTCATTCTGACTGACTCTTCCACAGGGAGTCCTGTCCACGTGTTGATGTTGTCTATCCAGTCAGTGTGTGGTCTTCCTCACCTGCGTGCACCTGGCATTGTTCCTTGCATTTATCTCTTCCTCCAGACAACTGCCTTGTTTCCTCATGGTGTGACCATAGTATGCTAGCTTCCTTGCTTGACAGTTCCCTCTTTACTCTAGCTTTGTTAAGAACCCACTCGTTAGTTTTCTTTACTGTCTACGAAACACATAGAATCTTTCTCGGCCCTTTCATCTCAAGTTGCATGTAGGCTGTTAAAAAATTTGTTTTTGTCAGTCTCCATTGTCGAGCCAGTGGTAAGGGATCATTGCTCTTCCATGTGTAGTTGGGTGATGGCTGAAGTAACTGTGAGTGGCCGGTGAGTGGTTGGGATCAGCGCTTTGACACTGCTGGTTAGGTAACAGGAAGGACATCGTGATGGGTCCGGAATGCCGAACAACGGAATGCCATATGTGGCAAATGCCCAGAATGCCGAACAGGGTTAGGTTTGGGGTTAGTACGGGTTCGGGTCAGTAGGGATTCATAGGGTTTAGGGTTAGAGTAAAGCATGTTCGGCATTCTGGGCGTTGGACACTTTCGGCACTCCGGCCCCCTACCCGGACATCCAGCCTGTAGAAATAGCTGTGCATTATTGTCCTGGAAGGTACTTTTCTGGAGGAATAGAGCCAGTGAGGCAGCTGACTGAGGCAGCATCTCCCAGTAAATGGTCATTTAAAAAGTTATGGTAGACACTCGTGTCTTTGTGGTTAGTTTGGAGTAAAAAAAAGCTTTTCTATACTCCTTGCCGAGCGTTCGGTTTGGAGCTGATTTTGATGTGCAGGCAGTCAGCCCGCACGTGACTATAAGTCATCCACCCGGCGGTAGGCTGCCATTACTTTAGCCAGGCCTGCTGTTTGGAGTAGGCTGTTTGAATAACATGTATGTTGGTCCTCCTTATTGTTGGGCCGTAATGTACTCTGGCCGTGTCACATACTGCCCCCTAGTGAGTCATGGTGAGTATGCCAAAGGGACAGACGGACAGACAGATGGACAGACGTCAGACTGTTACATTATGCTTTCCGCTAAATGCGACCAGTGTAAAAAATCAAGCACTTGTCATGGGCTTGATTGTAAACTAGCTGTATTAGATTGTTATTAGAAAGATGGAATTATGACGTATGAATGTTGAGATGTGTGCAGTACTGAATACGTTGAAGTTTATGTTGTTGTTTTGGTTGGTGTAGTGTCGGACGGAGTGGCAAAACTTTCTCAGCGAATGTCTAGAGATTATGGCAAAGATTTCACAGCTCTGTCCACACGTTGTCTTCTCTTTGCTGGTAAATCTCCAAATACAACCGTCCGCACATCGCTAGTAATTATATTATAGTAATAGTGCCGATTATTTTTTGCAAGATGCACAAATTTACCAGTCACAACTAAATTGGAGATAATAACTTAGTCATAGTTTTTTTGGAATAAACTCGTCGGTTGAGAAGACACGTACTGTTAGCAATTAATACTTGAAACAACCGTAATATTTACCTATAATTCGTGACGTTTCCGCAACGACTGTTGCCTTTTTCGAACTGAGAATTCTCTGCTAGGAGTTGGTGCAGTTGTAGCCGTGGAGAGTACTAAGTCGTCGTAAGGTAAGTAAGTTGCAAAAGTAGCAAGAATGTACAGGCGGATGACGCATGTTGACATTTTTGATGATAAAACGGATAATTCTACAAAAAGCCTTTACTGAACGTGTGTTACGTGTGTGCAATGTACAGTCGACCTTGTTCCACACGAACCTAGAAGTTTACGTCGGCCTAGAGCGCTATGTCGAGGCGCCGAGTACCAGCTCCAGTCAGTGTCAGAGAAAGCTTCACATCACGGCGGAACACGACTGTCGGCGACTGCACTGTTCTCTGCGTGACCTGTCGTCAGTGCTACAGGCGCTAGGCCGACTCACCGACCACTTCATTGGAGACGACAAGTTTACCGCATCGTTTGACGATGCTCGCGTACTCATCGACAGGTCGCTGTGTGTTTTGTCTGTGGGTGGGAGGTCCCCCGGATGCTTCTTTTGGGTTTTACCTAAAAGAAGCATTCCAAAACCAGACCAACACAGAAAAGATATTATGTAACGAGAGTCGTTAGGCACTGATGTGTTATAGGAACTGATAAACAGCAGCTACACAAGATAATATATTGAACTGAAAAATAGGCGTTGAGGTGGTTGGTTAGTTTCCAAGCAGTATAACTTGATACCGGCCAAGCGGAGGTGATGCTCTGGTTGGGAAGGTAACCGCAGGCCTGGCGGAAAGTAATGGCAGTCTACCGCCGGGTGGATGACTTATAGTAACCTACGGGCTGACTGCCTGTACACCGGGATCAGCTCAGGGCCCAACACTCGGTAACGCTTATGGAAAGCCTTTACCTTTTTTACTGGACCTTGATAACAATACGTGGTACCAGTGAATTTTAAACAGACAATATCCACAACAGCTAGAAGCTGCCAGTACTCACAAGCGTGACTCATGACCTTTTGACCCCAAAATAAATGGTTTTCAGAAGGACTCATTGTGGAACATTTGTGTGTCAAGTTTGGCGATCCTAGCTGCGTCGATTTTTATAAATATTGTGCAGGAAAGACTTGCACACCCAGACAAATGCCAGTGAAAACTTTACCCCCGTGACTAATAATGATGCAGAATATTTATATGAGCCGTAATTGAATTGAGTTCAGCTCTGAGGCGTCGATGGAGTTAGTGGTTATTGCATGCAGGCTGTTGACCACAGCAGTTTATGGCACGCGACTGCGTCTGTATGAGACAAGCTGTGCGGTGGAGGATGTGCTTCGCTCGGACTTCACTCAAGTGTATGTTGTCATGCACCGATGTTGTATTTATCTGATTATTTACACAAATACAAGTGGGTGGGGAAGTGTGTTTTCATGCACTGAACAGGTGGCACAGTGTCGCGACGGGTAGAGCGTTGAATTGCGATCAACAGGTCGTGGGTTCAAATCCTGCTCGGAGCAAAGCTGCGTAACAACCTTGGGCAAGTTGTTCACACCTATGTGCCTCTGTCACCAAGCAGTATAACTTAGTACCAGCCAAGGGGCGGTGATGCTCTGCGGCTGGGAAGGTAACAGTAGGCGTGGCAGTAATTAATGGCAGCCTACTGCCAGGTGGATGACTCATAGTCACTTGTACACTGGGATCATCTCCGGGCCCAGTGCTCGTTAACGAGTATGGAAATCCTTTACCTTTTTGATATGCACTTGGAAGCTGCTGCATATTCATCTGTTATTGCGCTGCCTTTGACGTGATGGTTTTTATTTCTAGTTGACATACTCACCGTGACTCACCAATTGGCCACATACGATGTGGCCAGCATACATTTTGGCCCAACAGTATGGAGGACCTGCGTGCGTTTTTATTATGTAAAGCAGATCTTGTTAACGCAACAATGTTGCACATGTGAATGCCAGTGGAGTGTTACATTGAAACCTACAAGACTGACCAATAATATTGTCAGGTTTCACTGAATTGAAGATGATTATTGTGGCACTTTGAGCTGGTTTGAGCATTAAAATTCCACTAAAACCTGTATAGAAAGCATTCTGCCAAGGTGAATTTTTTTGGATCTGCATTTGATTTAATTTGGTTTGTAGACAACTCCTGCACTGCATAGGTGGCGTGGTGTGGCTGGGAAGGTAACCGCAGGCCTGGCGGAAAGTAATGGTAAAATACCACCGGAGCCGGAGAATGACTGACTGCCTGTATACTGGGATCAGCTCTGGGCCAAACGCTTGGTAATGAGTGTGGGAAGCCTTTACCTTTTACTGTGTACAGTGTCTGTATTTTCAGGTGTTTAGCATTTGATCTTTTGACAAAAGCCAATGATGTCAAAGAACGTGGAAATGCGAACATTAAACGCTGCTCACACATTCACTACAGCTGTATTGTTCAACTTGCTGCTGCCCTATGTGGGCCTGGGGCAATCCCCTTGCCCCCTTATCCTTATACTAATAATAATAATATGCGTTTCTGGCCCACAGTAAGGTTGTAGTATCAGGCGGACGTATGGCCAGACTAAGTTGGGCTTGGAAACTGTTTGCAGCTGAGTAATTTGCCCATCACTGTTAATGTTTTTTTGTGGAGATTTTTTCGCAATATTTTTTAACTAGAGTGTATGTAAAGTAAGTAAGTAAACAGTTCATAGCAGTTAGCAGTAACTTATGCCTCACTGCTACGGGAAACTCACATGCCATATGGGATCACACTGTTACCTGCCACGCAGTAGAGGCGAGAATCTCGCCTTTACCCCCAGCCGAAGCAGTTACTCGATTTAGCGATTCTGGAGGGATGCAAGGCTGAGTTGTACAGTGCTGTGTGTTGTAGACATGCCCAGTCGTTGGCTGCGGTGAAGGCGTACATGGCGTGGCTGTCGCAGTTCTACTCACAGGCGCAGAGAGAGAGTTCGCAGTCGGCTACACATCACTCACACCAGCATCAGCAGCCACGTGCAGCGAGCACACAGCCGAGTACATCCATGCAGCAATGTAATGCCATGATAGCAAGCACACTCGACGCTACCATTCCACTCTTCACCACACTACAGCCGGTCTGTCTTACTTCTTCTACGTGATTAACACGCCTTCGTTACTGATGCCATCAGGGCTTTGACACTCTTCATCTAGTGACTGGGGGCCCCATGTTGGCCCGGGGCAATTTCCCCTCCCCCTTATCCCGTCCCTTCCCCATTTCTCCACCTTCTACTGTATCTTTTAGTA
>Ga0209780_1001546_pt1 | contig 15317 bp, 9 predicted proteins | sample WorMetexBAHAMAS2_FD_187384 | JGI IMG/M metagenome (GOLD analysis project Ga0209780, IMG submission 187384) | Marine gutless worms symbiont microbial communities from Max Planck institute for Marine Microbiology, Germany - Inanidrilus exumae... | ecosystem: Host-associated > Annelida > Digestive... | reverse complement strand
TGGGGATATATAAGAAAAAGGGGCTAGGTCTTTTGTGGGCATAACAGAAAGAAAGAAACTATATCAACCGGATGAATAGCCGAATGGCTATTGTTCCGGTTGCCGGATCAATAGCCAGTTGGCTATCTTTACGGTGACCGGATCAATAGTCACCGCGTTTCGATTAACAACCCTAGCCTTGACACCGACCATATTTGCTACCTACAGCCACCAGCACCGCGGTGGCATGTAAAAAAAAACACCGTTACCGACAGAGCTGCAAATTCCTGCCACCATAACAACACTACAGCATGTAATAAAAACTTGTAATTACCAATTGTGTAAATGACAATGTACTAATTGGCCTACCAAAACCGCCGATACCGGTTATCAGCCGATTATTGGCGCATCTCTAATTATTTATGTGTAATGTGAATAATTTATTTTGGATGGTTTTGAGGTTTATATATTGAAAATTCAGTATAATGTGAAATTGTAGTCATTCACATTATTGAAACTTGTGTGCAGATATTCTTATTTCTGTACTGATTTGATGTATTTTGTGTGCAGGTTAATAGCTTTGGCTGCACTGCTAGTTGTCCATAATGATTTGTTGTATCAGTGTGAAAGTGGACATTTGTTGCGGCTCTATTATGTCGGAACGTTGCTTCTGCTTTCTGTGGCAATAATTTTGTGCATTGCAATTGTCTTTGTAAGTGCTCATGGAACAATCGCTGATGAACGACCACGAGCCAAACTGCCAAGTTTGCTCCATGTCCGAACGTTTTTGTTACTTCCTGACTTGGCGTGGACAGCAATGGGCACCAAATGGGCGTTTAAAGATGAAGCTGGCACGAAGTGTACAACAGATGCGGTTGCAGTCGTTCGCAGTGTTGTGATTGTCAGTTGGTTACTGCAGTTGGCATTTATCATCTCTGTTCTGTTGTTTTTTGATCCTCTTGGTCACAGGCATGCGAGCACACATCCAAGCTCACTCCAAGATTCACAGAAGTTATGGAAAAAGAGGTTTGGTATTTAAAATGTTAAGACTATTTAGATTGTTTAATCATTAAAATTTAGTTATTTTTATCAGTACAATAAGAACGATTCTGTTTGATTAGTTGTACTTGTAAAAACTGTTTTTACTAGAGCTGTTAACGATTAAGGGTTTCTTTGACGGTCAGTCTTTAATAATCAATTATTAATTGATCGTTAAAAACAACTAAATTGACAGTAATATGACATTTGAATTATAGTAATCATCTTAACTCATATTGATGCCAATCTTTTGTGTTATTCTAAGTTATATTAAGAAACCTTTGAGTCATAATTATAGTTAGATAGTTGTCACTAAGTATGCTCGGGTTTGACGCTGCCAAGGCACACGCTCTTTTTGTGTGTATTCCGCTGCACTTGATGAAGGTTTTGTCGGTCACGTAACAGCACGGATCTGGCTCCAGTCCCGTCACCTTGAACTTGAGGGTGCTCAAGTTGCCTTTAATCGTAACCAGATCATCCCGGTAGATAGGCCGGCGTGCGTTTTGGAAATACGGCAATACGTACGTATCGAAGAAGTCCCTCACTTTGATACCTGCAATGGTGTCTTCGATGGGTGACGGTGTCATACGAATGCCGTTTTTCACATTCTTTGCCTCCTGGATACTGATCAACTCGCCGTTCTTTGCACGTAAGTTGACGTGCATCATGCAGCTGATTCGGACTTTGTCGTCCTGGACGAGTTCATTGTCAGCGGCGACTGTGCCGACTGTACAGCGTCGCTGGCTGCTCAGTCTCACCATGTCACTGTCACCCAATGCCAGCTGCTCAAACCGGCTCTTGGTCAGCAGCACCATTCGGAAATCGTCGCAGTCGTCTTCTAGGATTAACAGGTGGTTTGGATCAATTGAATTTATCATAATGATTCTACTTTTTTCTAACTTCAAACCCAAAATTTAATCGTTAAAAGAAAAACTAATCACTAAAAATTCTTAATGAATAATGACTGATCATACAAGAAGCTCACCTGCCGCAGAGGGACCACATGATGTGCTATGTTAATAAATCCATGCCATGTTTCACGAGCTATCGAGCTTAAAAGGTTTCACACAGCAAGTGATCTTCAAGGTCCTTTACAATAGTGCCATTTGATAGGCCACATATGATTTCCTATTAGCCTTCCATAGCAATTATGTTTCTATCTTGCACTGTTAACACTTATTTCCTAAAATTTAAAGAAATCACGTGACCATGAACACGTCCCTTTCGGGCTAATATGTCATGCAACGACATGCATGCACTAGCACTCCTGTGTACCAATCAGCAGTCAGCACATGAAATTTGAAGCGTCTAGCTTCACCAATAACAAATATATGATTGAGGCAAATATAAAAAATGCCAGGTGAGGGGTGGTCTGTCACTTGATATACTCAACCTACGTACAAAATTTGGCCACTCTCGCTTTAGCTGTTCTTTAGATATGATTGCGGGCATCAAAATTGAAAATGGGTCATATGACTCTGACCACGCCCCTTTTAGGGGTGGTTCGTCATTTGTAGGCTAGGAGTTGATGTACCGGTAATCTACCTTTGTGCAAAATTTGACGATTCTAGCTTTATCTTTCTAGAGATATCATTGTGGACCCCAAAATTTAAAGTGGGTCACATGACCCTGGCGACGCCCATTCTAAGGGTGTTTTGCCATCCTTATGCTGGGTGTTGACATAGCCTACCTGTGTACAAAATTTGATTACTGTAGCTTTAACCGTTTCAGAGATAATATCTGAGATATAGTTAGTGCCCACCAAAATTTAAATGGTTTACATGACCGGACCACACCCCTTTCTGGGATGGTTTGCCATCCGTGGGCTAGCACTTGCTACGATCAACCTATCTAACAAATTTGAAGTTTCTATCTCCATTTGCTACGAAGATATGAAAGACAATACAAAATGATGAAACTTGGATGATTTGGGGTGATGGTGTGCGATTTTTCACACATTTTGTGCTATACCTCAGAAATGACACATGCTAATCAGTTTTTGTTTTTAGTTTTTTCTTAATTTTATGTTTCTGTGCCATGTGCTAGACTAAGCTGGTCATATCATCAGCTTTTGAGCGTACGTAAATGTATCGTATCATATCGTATAGAGATATAGCCTAATTACTGTAGAACACCAGTAGGGAGTCATTGTGGCCTTTTAGTTTATTTCAGAAATAAGGATATTTGATTTTGACATTTTGTTACACCATAGGTTTTGCCAACCCAGTGTATCTGTTACAGATTGTTGGTAGCACTAAATTTGATCGCAGCCTTGTTGTAGACGGACATCCATTCACTGACTGTCATTATCAAACGTCATGATAAATGTAAAAGACCAGTTGTGTGGTGCGCTTCACAGTTTATATATGCGACAGCTGAGTTAGTTTTTTTATGCAGTGTAGACTTAAAATGAATATGAGTGTTTAAAAAATTCTTGTGATGACATTTGCATTGCTGTGTGTGTGCTGTAAATAGATGTCGGCTGTTATGCTGCTGTGCATCAAATAATCGTCAAACTGCAAATGCTTTTGAAGACGTTGCTAATTTGATTTCTGACTACTTTCATGTATGTTTTTCACTAGCTGATGATGATGATGAATTGTGGATGATTCTATTGTAACCAGTTTTAGTAAATTTGTTATGCCTTTGTCATGTGACAGTGTCGGCGAAGGCATTATATTTTCGGTCTGTCTGTTTGCCGCATTTGTTCGTTCATTTGTTTGCCTGGACTGATACTGTTACCATGATATCTCATGAATGTCTTGAACAATTTTTTGATAAAACTGAAATAGAATATATAGTAGCCCCTATTGGTGACGTGATTAGATTCTGGAGGTCAAAACACTGACTGGTGTGTTGTTGCAGCAAATTAAATTGGATTTTACAGAATAAATACATTCCACCGACAAGTTTTGATAGAATTAGTGTTGTTTACGATACGCTGTGACAGTAGGTTGTCTGAGAGGACGGATATAGAGACGTGCAGGCTATAGGTAGAATGTGGAATTGTATAATGTGTAATAGAAAATACAGCAAGTTTGTAGTGTGAAATGTGGAACGTTGCTGTATGTTGTCTTTTGGGTGCTGCTGTTCCTGTATTCACATAACGGCCAAACTAGACTAGCGTCTTTGCACTGAGCCGAGCTGAGCCATGTTTTTGGCCAGCCATAGCAACCTGCCACACAGAAGCGTATGGCGGGCTGTCTCTGCAGCAGCTGAGTCGCTAGTTTTTCTTTGTTATTGTGTGTATTTTGGTTTGTAACCAATGCTTTCTTTCTGTCAGCTGTTTCTTAATGACAGATATGTGATGCAGTGTAATAGGTGATGTAAGTCATGGCCATTGTTATCACTACACGTTTCTCATTTGATGTTTCTAGTTAGTGCAGGTACACATTTGGGGTGAGATTGTACAATTGCTGTGAGTGTGTTTGGAAACCATACTTCTTGAAGCGGTGCAGTCCTTTTTTTACATTGGTCTGGCCATTATCAGCTTAGACAGTTGCACCCAACTGTTCAGTCATTGACAACGAATGCTGCAAAAACTCTATTCCAGGCATTCATTACATGCTGCCTGGACTACTGTAACTCACTGCTGTATGGCATGTCCAACAGTCTGTTGCAAAAATACATAGTACTGTAACTCGGCGATGCAAACATATTACTCTAGTCCTGCAGATGTTGCATTGGCTTCCTGTATGTCGACGAATTGAATTCAAGCTCACATGCCTAGTGCACCAGTCGTTGGCTGGACAAACACTGGAATATCTGGCTTTCATTGTTCAGCTTATTGCCGACACTGGCCGCCCTTAGCTTCGGTCTGCATCTGAGAGGATGTGCCATTCCATGCACAAACAACAGTTTCAGCAACAAAAGTTTCTCTGCTGCCGATCCTTGTGTGGAATGCCTTGCTGTCATAATTGCAACAGGATATAAACTATAAACATTTCAAGCAGTCACTGAAAGGACATACGTTTAGGCTGTAGTTGACGACAGTACATTGTGACTAGTTGTTTTTTGTTTGCCTTAGAAGTCGACTTACTTACTCAGTGATTTAAAATCCACTCTGGTGTGATTTTATAGATCACAGTGTACATTATTAGGTCAACTCTTCGACAGAGTCGACCTAATCAAGCCGGTCTCAAATGTTCGTCCGTCCATGCATACGTACGTATGTACGTACGTACGTCCGTCCGTCCAGAGAAAGTTTCTTCAATTTCAATGAAATTTGGCAGGTAGATAGAGGTCGATGAGTGATGCACGATGGTATGCAGTATGACCCGATCCAAGGTCAAAGTCAAGGTCATGAGAGCTTTAAAGTTGGAAATCCGGCCATTTTCCAAAGCTATCTCCTCCGCCATTTACAAAGGGAGCTGGCAACTTACCACAGATTCTTAAACTAGAGCACAATATCTAAATTTGTTCGGGCCGGATTTTTCATATTTGGCCTAGTTTTTGTGTCACGTGACTTTGAACTCGGCAGAAACGTCAATTGTGATGAGTCGACCGTCAGTCCCGTACTTGGCTAATTTATTTAGGTACAGGCATTGAAGAGCAAGCGTAAAGGATTCGGCATCCCCTCTGTCAGGAATCAGTTGGTCTATAAAGAACAGATGAGGTTGAGTGGTTGTGATGTGGTTTGCATCTATGCTTTGACACACACAGTGCTCTGACGCTGTTACCTTAGCAACAGGAAGGAAATCTGCCTGTAAAAACTGCTCCAGTTATCCCAAAAGTTCTCTTTTCTTCTATTTAAACTATACAAGAAAAGTTGTCATGTGCGAGTCAGATCCACCTTTTTTAGTGAGCATGTCGTCAATGTCTGGAATAATCTACCTGCCAGTGTGGATTTTAAATCACTTGAGTAGTTTCAAATGCACTGTCAAGCTTGTAGACCTTTCTAAGTTTTAAAAGTGTTTTTAAGACGTTTTCATATTTTAGAACTGCTTTTGTTTGTTTTATATGTTGTATTTGTAATTTGTGTACTTTTGTTTGTGCTTTGCCTACTGTAATTGTACTGTGGTGCTAATTGTATGGACTATAAGTCAGGTGTTAGTGCTATGTGCAGCCTTCCTGTGCCTTAGCGATTGGCTCATGCTGCTTTTATATTTTTTATATACTGTGTTATTTTGTCACTGTGCCAATGATGATGATGATGATGATGATGACCCATCCCAACCAGGAGTAAATATTGAAAAGAAGGTCAGTTAAACTGGAACTGAATTACAGTGTACCGTATGTTATTTTGTGTGGATTGTGGACTAATGCAGGGAACTGATGTTGTTCCAAGTGATATTGCCGCCGGACTAATCCTCGTGCAGCATCAGCAGCAGATGCGAGCTGTCCGTCTTGACTTTGAGTCGTCGTCTGTACACCATTTAGCCGTGCCACGGCGACATGTTGACGCGGCGGATGGTGGCCCTTCAAGTCTGTCTGTGCCCGATTGGATGACACTAGACAATGCAGCACACTTTATGAAGTTTGCTGGTGCAAGTTATGGATGGCCGTTCTTTCTGTTCGACAACGTTCTGTGTGGGCCGTGTAAACTCTGTTGTAGCTGCAGGTAACGTTGTTTGTTGGTTGGTCAGTCTGTCTGTCTTTCTTTCTGCCTGTCTGTCTGTTTGATGTTATTAACGGTATTACATTTACGAGACTGAGACTGCCCACTGCAGTGTGTCTTCCTAACACCCTCTCCTTCCCTAGGCATGCGCATACTGCAAACTGGCGCTAATCTCATGCACGGCACAAAAATGGAAAAGTAAAGCAGAAGAAAATAAACCGGGTAGCTCAGAAGAAACGGTCCGGGTGATAGTCCGTGAAGGCACTCCGGGGGCAGAGTGAAACTATGGACGGGAGGATTTGTGAAAGAGGTAGGTTTGAAGCCGGGAGTGAAAGAGTGAGGGAGTTATGGATGAAAATCATGTGCCAGACTCTGTTGCTGTTGATGTGATAGTTTTTTTTCGTATAAATCATAGACACACACTCTGTTCGAAAAGGACCCACTGAAAATTTTTTATTATAATTTCTACTTTTCTTGTTAGATTTTAGTATTTTTGGTATACAGTATTACAAATAAATTTACTGTATACATATTTTAATCTACTTTTCCTTCTTAAATGATAATTTATACTAAAAATTGTCATAAGTTAGCGACAATAACGACTGGATGTTATTTTGATTTTTCATTGTGACATTATATTGGCTATTTTTTATTTTTAACAGTTGCATAAGTGGCTAGGAATTTTGTTGTTTGATAGGTGTTGTCTGTGTTGTTATTCTCATGAAAACATACATGGTGAAAACTGCTGTGCATGCAACATATCAGTCCTCCTACGGATGACAGGCATTCAAGATGCCGACATCATTTTTGCTAACTTCACAAGTCAGGTAGTGTATTGTTCTTTTTGCTAGTATAAGTTGATGCATGTGTTTATCTCGTCTGATTCTCTTGGCCACGGCTCAAGATGTATATACTGATTTTTGTTTGTCACTGTTTTTGTTCACACTGATCACATTTGTTCGTCCATCAGGCTCTGATCTCAGCCAGAGTCTCATCCAGGCCATCTCTCACACTGACAGTGTGCACCTTTGATCGTTTGTTGCAGTTGTTATCACAATCATTTGTACTGTTATTCATTTTTATGGAATGTGTTTTTTTTAAATTTTTTCAGATATACGAGACTGTATTTTATATTGCTATTGATCATCAGAGTCAGTCAATTGTCATTGCTGTGCGTGGTACGCTTTCACTAAATGTAAGTGTTCGCTGTGTTTCAACTTTTATTGCATTTGTTTTTTTTTACATTTTGTGATACTTTCATCACAATGTGCCACTGTAATGCTTAACGCTGTTGTGAGGGCAAAATTGGGGTGTCAGAAGTCCAAAACCATGAGCTGATTGATATGAAATTTGACATGGGTGATTATGTCAGTGAAGCCACCCCACGTGCAAAATTTGAAAAGATCAACCCAGTGGGGGCATCCCAACTTATTGGCAAAATGTTACTCTTGCGTGGTTTAAAGTTTTTTTTTAAATTCCTGACCCAATTGCTCACCTGTCCATATAGCCCAGTGGTCAAAGCACTCGGCCAACATGTACAGTAGAGCTTGATGTGCTTAGGAGCCAGGGTTCAAACTTCAGCCCGGACGTGTCCGCCTACCAAAGAATTATTTCTAATAATTTGTATGCACATGATGAACAGGGAGATAATCCCGGGCAGGAAAAGAGGATTCGACGGTGTCCTCCATAAACTGTGACCATTGGTGACATATTGATTAGCAGCGTCAAGGTGTTGGCCGTGCCGGCATGGCTGAAGCAAATAGACTTAGCTGGCGACTGGCTGGTGTTGCACACAGCACCAGTCAGCGCTAAGCCGGACAGTAGGCCACGTCTAGGAGGGGCGTGCTATAAATAGCCGTCTAGCTGTTCGGTTCACTTATACTTAACCCCGCCTTCCCCACGCGTCATGCACATCGCACATACCTTCCAACTGACCTCCTTTCCCTGGTCTAATGCACTGGAACATTACACGGTCTTATTGCTAATGTCCAGAAGTAGGCTGGACATCTGCCCGCAGTTAAGAAAGAATGAAAGAAAGACCCAATTGCTCATCTCCCAAGACCAAACTGCAGGACCAGTTGTTACACGTTTTTTAGTATCCAATGCTATGCTACAACTGTATATGCTGTGGCCATGTGACTGCCTGTACATCCATCACTAGCCAATATTTTATCTAAGTGGCTAAACACATTATCATTCCAGTGTGTTTTATTTAAAACCTACACACACTGTTTACATGATGACAGAGAGTGCCAAATTACAGAAATTGCTCACTTGGTCACTTGACCCTTTCAGAATTTACAAATATTTTGAACAGTTAAAGATGGACATTTGAGATTATATCTTGGTATTAAAATCAAAAATATCAGTGTTAAAACTGGCCAGTTTCCAACCAAATGTAAGGGCCTCAGAGTCATAGCTCGAAAATGGCAGATATAACTTCGATAGGACTGCACATACAATGTTAAGCACACCATAACCAGTGAATTCATGTAGAAAATCATAGCTAACTGCCAATATGACTGTACCACGAAATAATTGGCAATTTTAGCAATGGCTGTAGAGCTCAGTTCCATCAATTACCACATGATTTCGCCGGTATGGGTGTTTTTAACGTTCTCGATGGAGTAGGCCTACTGCGAAAGTGATATTTGCCATTTCAGGGCTCTGACTGTGTTGCCCTTACACTTGGTTGTAAACTGGCCAGTTTTCACCATGTATTTAAATATACAGGACAGTACACATACATTAATTGAATGAAGTTGAGTGATTTGTTCATATTTTACATGAGTATTGGAATTTCACTTTTCTTGAAGCTTTGTACCAGCTGCAGTGATGTTTGCATAATATTATTAATTGTATGAACCACATTAATCATTCAGGAGTTTTTTTGGTTGTGATTTGCGATACATTTTAAGAAAGTGAGATAATTATAATAAATTCGAGTTCATGCAGAGGATTGTGGTGTATTGAGTTGTTCATATTGTTACCAGGATGCTTTGACGGACCTCGCAGTCGATGCGGATTATATTCCTACAGTGAGTGACACTGATGATGCAAAAGCACACTCAGGCATATTGCGAGCTGCTCACTATGTCGAATCAACAATATTAGAGCAGCATCTGCTTGATGTTGCTTTTCAAAAAGCTCCGGTGGGTATGCTGTTGGTGTAACTTGCTGTTTCTGCAGCAGTGTTGTAGTTCACTTAGCAGGTTGTAATAGTTGTTTTGTATGTATTGTACGTTTCTATGTGAATAGTTTTTAATTCGTAGCTGCTTTGTTTAACGTATGTGTATTGATCTAATCATCTGACAGACTTTGTGCCCCGTGCAGGCTCCAGAGCTGTAATGCACCCTGATTTATTTGTTGATTTCAGCGCTCTGTTTATATAAATCATTTACTTACTTACTTCTTTAGTTATCTGCCTCCTTAAGAATAGGCCCATTTCATTTTAAGGCTGGAGGTCGTAAGATGCTACCAAACCTGGCTTTAGCTTTTTGTGTTTTTTGTGTTATAGTATATATTATAACGAATTCATGTTTGCTCTTGTTGTATTACATTTATTTTTCCGGTACTAAGCCAAGAGGTTGTCTGGGAAGGTCTCCGAAATGGCCTGTGTTGTGTCGGGTGGGACATAAAGCCTTAACTCGATCAGTCAATCAATGACAGACATCGTTGTCAGTGGTACTGATATTACTTTCAGTTTACCGTGGCACTGTGTGTACATGCTAGGGTTATCGGCTCGTTGTGACTGGTCACAGTCTGGGAGCTGGTGCTGCCGCTGTCCTAGCTGTACTTCTGCAGCACGACTATAGTGACGTTATCTGTTTTGCATTTTCTCCACCTGGCTGGCTCGTTAGGTTTGTAAGTTGAATTAGTGATGTGTGTGTGTTTCATTAATTATGGAAAATTTTGTGTAGTTACTGGTCCTTCTTTGTGGTTCTTTGTGGTTACTTAAATAGGTTTATTTGTTTTTAATGTTAATATTGCAAGTATGCTGATGTCAAGTAGTCCATATTTGCACCATAATCTGTTAATGTAAGTGTATGAAACAAATATTTAACTATGTTCAAAGTAAGCTGATAACGTTTAGGTGTATTGTATTTTGCTCCTTGTACTGAAATGACATGTAATGACTGCAACTATATATGTAAATTTATCATTAGTGGATGGATAGAGTATGTAGCAGCATTCTGCAAATCTGTATCATTATGCTTTCATCACTCTACAGCGTCAGTTAAGGCATTATGTATGTTTTTAGGCTGTCCCGTCCATTCATCCATTTATCCGGTCATTGTTACCTGATAGCTCGTGAACGGCTTGAACAGTTTTGATAAAACTGACAGGGAATATTCAAAAGGCTGAGGATCACTGAACACATACTGCCTCATGGACTATTGCCTGGACTGTTTCTTATGAGATACTCGATTTTTGTTTTTATTTTATTTTACGTTTATGTGCCATGCACTAGATTAAGCTGCCCATCTCGTCAGCTTTTGAGCGCACGTTAATCTATCGTATCATAGAGCTGTTGCGTGGAGTCGTTGTTATTACTACTGGACATTTGCTCACACTTTTCAGTGCCCCCTCCCCTCCAACAGACAACATCTGAGCTATGGTGATTGTCTGGAGGGTAAGAGGGGAGATTATTTGACCAGCTCTGTGCATCATAATTGTGCACATCATATGCACACCTATATAATGAGCAGTTCGTACACGGTCGACTGGATCGGGCTTTGATCTTGCTTGGCTTAGCTGTCTTTCGAGCGCCTCTGTGTCTTCGGTGTACTTGGTGCTGTATGTAGGAAACATTTTTTATTACATCCTTTTCTTTACCTTTTAGTGTGCTGAGCCTGTGGGATTGGCCCTTGACCTGGAAGACTATCATCCTTCAGTACTATTACACTGTTGGTTGGATCATCTGACCTGTAAAATCGTCTCCGAAATGACCTGTAATGTGTCGAGTGGGACGTTAAACCCTACAATACCATACCATACTCACACTTTCCAGTGTTATTTCTAACTGATCGTGGTAGTCGTGGTCCAGCTTATCCTGTGAGTTGTTTGTGCGTGTTATTGTGTGTCTGTGCCATTGATGTATTGTGGCTAAACACGTAAACAGGTGGAGTTGGTTTGTGTTGTGAGGGTTGTCACACAGAACAGCTGCTTTGTAAGATTCACCCACGGAAAGGGACACCTGCCCCAAAAAGAAGTGAAACTTCCAAACTACGCCCATAAATTTACGTTCATGAAGCAATATAGATGTGATTAAGATGGTTGTGTTTAAGTTTATCGCTTTGGCCAATTACTGCAGCACTTGTCAATCTCTGTCGCTAATGCCATGTTTTGATGCACGGTAAGCAGTGAGCATGGCTTCATTAGTGGCCAGATCACAGTTGGCTATTCCCAACTGTCTAAGCTCGTCATCTTAGAAACCTTCGTCCAGATTATCCACAAAATCTCATCAAAAAGTCAGAGTTATTGTTGTTGCTGTTGTAGCTCTTGCTGTTGTTATTAGTATTAGTATTATTATAATTACTTTTATGCCATCACTAGGTGGCATGGGCAGATGTTTAAGATGAAGTTAAATTTCTGTTATAGTTGTGTGCAGAATTTATCCTGATTATTATATCGGTGATAAAATAGATCAGATTAGTTGAGCTTTTTATGGTCAAGAAAATCAAACTGCTATTTGTCGTGGACCACATGTCGATGACGTTATGTAGCAGCTTGTATGTTGTGTTTACTGCAGTCGCTCATTGTCTCTCTACATGAGACAGTTCGTCTGTTCTGTTGTCGTCGGCAAAGACTTAGTTCCCCGTCTTGGCATTATCACGCTGGACAGTCTTAAACGACAGATGCTGAAGGAGCTCAGTAGTTGCCATCTTCCTAAGGTTGCTGCTTGGTTGTATCTCTCTAATTTCTGTCCAGAATATCTTTGCACTTTAATTTTTTTAACCTTTTGTTGTTTGTGGTTTTTTGTTTGTATACTTCACTGTGTCTAGGTTTTTATTCAGCCAACGAGTCAGTCTGTCTTTCGGCTTTTGTTTGAGTATTGTGTTTTTAGTGATTGGTAAGGCTGGATGCCTCAGACTAGGAAACCTTCCAGATTGTTAACCTTCCGGATGTAAGTGCATAAGTTTTGAATAAATGATGGAGTATCTTAAGTATACTGAGTATGTAGATGTGTTTTATTGTCTGACATAATAATCAGATTGTCTGATATTTACTGATATATCGTAGGTATGGAACGAACGATAGCAGTATTGGATGTCGGTTGATACTGAAGGTATTGGGTGGTATCGATATTGATTGATACTAGGCCAGATACTGTGACAATACTGAGAATTCCATTCACAGCTTAGCATATCTTTGAACAGTCATTCATTGACATAACGGTGAGCTGATAGATAACTGTATTGTAAAAGGAGGAGCAATATGAGAGCAGGCTGTGTTAGTGTGGTATCAGCCAGCTAAACATTTAAATGGTCGTGCAGCTTCATCTCTTGAACTTCTTACAGCATCGTTTTATGTTGTAGTATATTTTGTTATGGATGCATGTTCGCTTTTGTTGTGTTTGTTTCAGTTTTTGAGTACTAAGCCAAGAGATTGGCTGGAAAGAACGTCACCGAAATGACCTGTTTTGTATCGGGTGAGACGTAAAACCTTAAGTCAATCAATCAGTGATGGACAATTTAACACTGTTGGGTCTGGGAAGGTCCACTAGAATGCAAGACTTACTTAATTGCTTCCAACCAGCCAGCCAGCCTTACTTGTCAATAGTGATGAATGACATGCGTGGGTAAAATACCATCAACTTATGTTAAATGAGAAATAATGGGAGTTGTATTGTGCCTAGTGTCACATGAAGTAACGAGTGATGTGTGTGTTATTTAGTATCGTATTCTGTTGAGCGGAGCGTGGAACACAGTGTGTTGCATCCCGGCGAGTGTTCATGATGCTGACAATAACGCTTCTGAGGAGCAGCAGCTCGTCGATACGGATGCATTTCGGTCATTGCTCTATACGGAGGATCGTCAGCAGGTGTCTGCCAACTTGAGACTTCCAATGTTTTTAGCAGTCTTCAATCTGACATTCTGGAAGTCATTGATATTTCTGACGTAGATGCAATGTTTTCCAGCATAACTGACGACTGTTTGGTTTATAACCATTACTCTCTGTAAACATAATAAGTCCATAAAATTAACTTTCATTTTATGCTTTACAACTTTTTGCTGTTTCACGTGGTTCCTACATTTTTGTTCACTGAGATGTTATTATGTCTTCGCTACCCGACTCTCGGCAAAGCCATTATGTTCTCAGGCTGTCTGTCCGCAGCATTTGTTCGTTCATTCATCAGTGCGTTCGTTCAGTCGGACAGATCTTGTTACCATGGTATCTCATGAACTGCTTGAGCATTCTCAAAGAAACTTACAAGGAATATTCACTAACCCCTGCTGATGACCTGATTAGATTCTGGAGGTCAAAGGTCAAGGTCACAGCAAGCCGTCAAGGTGGCGAAGGCATCACATCGAAGTTTACCTTCTAGTTTTGATGTATAGTATTTGTTTCTGATCTAAGATAAGATAATGACAGTAATAAATATTCTATATCTAGTGCAGTGTGTATGCCATCTTAAATGTGAAATGCATCATTTGCTAAAACTGTGAAACTTACGATAATGACGTACATTATTCTGTTACTGTTTGTGTGTATATTGTAGTCTGATGTTCCTGCAGAGTCGTCGCCTGTCCACACATTGATGCAGACTGCGTTGATCTTGCCTGGTCACATTATGTTCCTGGAAGAGATTGAAGAAACACGGTGGGTCTTAATTCTTTAGTAAATGTAAAAAAACTGCAGTTTATACATATTGTTACAAGCAACAGATCAAAAAACATAAAAGCGTGATATTAACCACCATTACATCACCTGAATGTCCGTGCACTGCTGAATGATGTCACCTTTTTATGATTGTTGTGGTTTTAATTGGGGGTCAAAAAAGCAACTACATATTGTGAATTCTCAACCCCTCTTTGCCCATTCACTGTACAACTTTGATGGGGATATGATGACGATTAGGGGTCATTTACATGTGAGATTTCACCATTAGTGGGAACAGAAGTTCAGTTTTGGGGGAAATTTGACGTTTCACTAGAGTAAAGGAGGTTGAATGTTAGTTATGTTTTTATAACCCCTAAAGGCACATCCTTGAGTGATTATGTATCGTTTGCTTCAACACATGCGAAAGTTCATCAAGGATTCTGACTTGTATGGCTGTTTCCAAAAAATCTGTATGTAAATAAAAAGATCTTTTGTTATTTTTCACCCATTTGCACAGAAGTCCTCTGTGGGGGCGTATTTGCACCAAATTTGGCACAGACGTATGGGTCACCGACATATTCACCTGTGACAAAATGTTTGGCAATCGGTTGAGGGGTGTCAGTTTTGTGTGGGTCATAGTTTGCCCTTTACCACTGACAAGCCCAGTCGCCAGTAACACAGGGCTAATGCTACCACAGTCCGTGATTAGTGCAGTTTGAGGACCGCCAGCATTAAAGGAGCAGCACCCTTTCCACACGAGTTCAGTGGTGGATGAAAAAAGGATTAAATTTCTTTGTTGGGGTTAGTGCTGTGAGTGTTTAGCACTGTTGTTTGTTTGGCAGAAAGGGCATGCAACCGTTAAAAAACGTATACCACATACTTCATAGGTTCTCTCCCAGAACTGGTGGAAGAAGAAAAC
>Ga0209780_1001545_pt1 | contig 15325 bp, 15 predicted proteins | sample WorMetexBAHAMAS2_FD_187384 | JGI IMG/M metagenome (GOLD analysis project Ga0209780, IMG submission 187384) | Marine gutless worms symbiont microbial communities from Max Planck institute for Marine Microbiology, Germany - Inanidrilus exumae... | ecosystem: Host-associated > Annelida > Digestive... | reverse complement strand
CAATGCCATTAAGTTAAGGAATAAATGATTTATAAACAACCGTTTATCTACGAGCTGGGCCTAGCTGATTGGGCGTAGCGAAATAAGGTAGCCCAGCATTTAACCATTCTGTTGGCTTAGGTTTTTTTGCTGCACCAAAAAATATAGGCATATAAAGCAAATATCCTATTGAAACTAAATGAATTAATTCTTAACTTAATGGCATTGATTGTTACATAGGGTGCGCCGCTGTCTCGGTTAAGAACTTCAATGTCTTTAAAAGTCACATTTTGCGTTAAGCCGGTTCCGATGGCTTTCATAAATGCTTCTTTTACGGCAAATTTGCCTGCGTAGTGTTCAACAGGGTAGCGATAGGGTTGACATGAGGCTATTTCTGGTGCTGTGAAAATGCGCTGCAAAAATTTGTCACCGTGTTTTTTGATGCCGTCATGGATGCGGATTTGATCGGCTATGTCTATGCCTAAGCCTATTATCATTTGTTAATCTGTAGCCTTGTCGTAAGAGTCGAGAATATGTTGAAATATCCATAGTAATTTTCCGAGTTCGTTGATGTAATATCGGCGAGTATCCATGAATAGCATTTCATTCTCAAGTTTCATGAATTGCCAGGTTTCTCCAGTCGTCACACAGCCATAAATAAAGCTGAAGTCGGCACCTTCATTTTTGGTGAAGATTTTTGCGCCTAGCATTTGTGCAACACATTGACCTAAACCTTCTTTTACGTCATTTTTTTTCGCTTCAACCAGGGAAAAAATAGGGAGTTGTATGGTGCTTGAAATTGGTCCTTTGGATAGAATGAAATCACATTCTCCATTTAGTCCTTTTTCTGGATCAGCTTCTAAATTTTCACCTGAGAAAATGGAGAAAGATTTGTTATTTATGTTTTCCAGTTCTAACAAAATCGGGGCTACAATAAATTCTGATCTGGCTTTTTCACTAGATGAAGATAGTGCCAAGTCTAAACTCAGTTCTAAGGTTTGCTTCAACCAATCAGTCGCTTCAATTTGTTTTTCTGAGTCAAATAATTTTATTTTTTTTTCGGTTAAATTAAATTCTTTTTTGACTCGGTTGAGAGAAAATTCGCTGTAAGACATTGTTATCACCCAAGTTAAAGTTTGGACTCCAGATAGGTGAAAAATCCTATTTCTTAAAGAAATAGGATTTTTTTGACTATTGCAGCCTAGTTAGTAACCACCCTTACGCTTACTTTCTGGCAAGCCAGCCACTAGAGCCCCTTGTTTATCAGGGCTTTTAGGGAAGAACTCATAAAGGCTCTTGGCATTCACCTTCTTGTCATTCCACAGCTTTTGCATGGCTTTGACGATGTTCCGCATATTCGGCTGATTGCCAGCGTTGTTGATGTATTCATCGCGCAGGTAGTTGATGATATCCCAGTGGCGTTGTGTCAATTCTTCGATGCCTTCTTGTGCCGCAATGAGCTTAGCCACATCTTCATCCCAGTCGTCCATATTGACCAAATATCCCTTTTCATTGGTTTCAATCGTTTTGCCATTAACTTCGTAGGCCATATATTTTTTCCTCCTGAGTGATTTATCAAACATTCTAACTAATTCGAGTCAAGACACTGGGGTTTTTTCCATTAAAGCGGCTTGTAAAGCCCGCAAGGCTTGCCCCCGATGACTTAGTTGATTTTTAAGCTCTGGCGATAATTCGGCCGATGCACAGTCGTGAGTGTGCACATAAAACAATGGATCATAGCCAAAGCCATTGTTTCCACGCGGTGCGTGTAAAATCCGCCCTTCCCAGCTGCCATGACAAATCAATGGCATGGGATCGTTCGCATGGCGCATATAAACGATAACGCAGTGATAACGTGCTGTGCGTTGTTCATCTGGCACCGCCGTTAATTTTTCCAACAGCAAGCGATTATTTTCTTCGTCGCTAGCCCCTACGCCTGCAAAGCGAGCCGAATAAATCCCTGGCGCGCCTTTGAGGGCATCGACTTCAATGCCTGAATCATCTGATATTGCCGGTAAACCGGTATGTTGGGAGGCATTTCGCGCTTTTATTAGGGCATTTTCAACAAAACTTAGTCCGGTTTCCTCAACGTCAGGTACGTTAAATTGGCTTTGGGGGACGAAATGAAATCTTGCTAAGATTTGGGCAAATTCGCGTAATTTGCCCTGATTTCCACTCGCCAAAACTATTGTTTTCATCTGGTTACTCGTTAAAATGGTACGTCGTCATCTAAATTGTCGGGGGGAGCTGGTTGATTCACAGGCGGCGGAGTGGGCTGTGGCGGAGGAGCACTATTATTTAAATTTGTTGGTTGTGGTGCGTATGGGGAGCCAGCCGGCATAGGTGCCCCATAGTTGGCACTGTCCGCACGACTTCCTAACATTTGCATTTCACGGGCAATGATTTCCGTGGTGTAGCGGTCTTGCCCCGTATTTTGATCTTGCCATTTGCGGGTTCGTAAGTGACCTTCTACGTAGATTTGTGAACCTTTATGTAGATATTGTTTGACGACTTCAGCTAAGCGCTCAAAAAAAACAACACGGTGCCACTCAGTCTCATCTCGCCACTCGCCAGTTTGTCTGTCCTTAGTAGAAAAATTGGTAGCCAAGCTGATAGTTGCTACGGCAAGCCCTGCTGCTGTATATCGTACCTCGGGATCATTTCCCAAGTTACCTATTAAAACGACCTTATTAACGCCACGAGACATCTCATATTCCTCTTATTTTTTATTTAATCTAATAGTGAGTACAACGAATGTAGGACAACGAATGAAAACCATCAACCCTTACCCAACCATCGACCTTTATCCAGCAACGGCGTGATGACTGGCTCAGCCAACAACGGTTTTATTCGTTGTCTTACATTAGTTGTACTCTCCTCTCATATCAAAAAAATATTAACAGCGCGCTTGGACAGAACATGTCTTCACGCATTATTACACAATAACAACAATAACTTACTTTTAAATATCTAGGCTACCTGGCTAAGGTGGATTTTGCATGTTTACAGCGAGCATCAGCCAAACAACCGTTAAGGTGGCACAAAAGGCAAAAACCGTTTCGATACTGTAATGCTGATGTAACCAACCGCCAAAGAGTCCGCCTAAAAAGGCACCAAAGAATTGTGAACTAGAATATACGCCCATTGCCGCGCCCCGGTTATCCGCTGGTGCGATTTTACTAATGAGGGAGGGTAGGCTGGATTCAAGGAAGTTAACCGCTGTAAAAAAGAAAAATAGCATGATAATAATTCCAATAAAGCTGTTAGCTAAGTAGCTCAAACCAAGCTCAGATAAGCCTAATACAACGATTGCGCCGACAAAGACGATTTTAAGGCGGCGATATTTTTCTGCGATGATGATGAAAGGTACCATAGCAATGACTGAAGCAATCAGTACAGATAGATAAACTTGCCAATGGTGAGCTGCATCAAGTTGGATGTTGATTAAAGCGATGGGCAAGACGACAAATAGTGATGTCATTAGCAAATGTAGTACTAAAATGCCAATATTCAAGCGTAACAGTTGGCTATTTTGTAACACCGTTTGAAACCGCACTGGTTCTCGCTGAAAACTATGGGGCTGTGGCACCCTAAAGTGCAATATGATAATTCCGGCTAAAGCAAACACTGCCGTGAGCCAAAAAATACCGGGTACATCTATCCAGCGATATAATAAGGGACCAGCAATTAGTGCCAAAATAAATGAGGCACCAATGCTCATGCCCAATATCGCCATTGCTTTGGTACGATGTTCTTCAGGACTCAAGTCCGCCGTCAGAGCTAACACCGTTGAGGCAATCGCGCCGCAGCCTTGCAGGGCGCGACCTAAAATAATACCGAACATCGAGGTGGACATCGCCGCTATGACGCTACCTAGGGCGAATATAAATAAACCAATATAAATGATTGGTTTACGTCCAAAACGATCAGATAATATTCCAAAAGGAATTTGTAAAATCGCTTGTGTGAGTCCGTAAATACCTATTGCTAGTCCTATCAATAGGGGAGTTGCGCCGGGTAAATTTTGTGCATAAAGCGCGAATACTGGGAAAATCATAAATAAGCCCAGCATACGTATGGACATAATGCTGGCTAATGCTACGGTGGGAGTCATACTATCGTTGGGGGTCATAATGAAAAAAACCGACTACAGACAATTTTGTTAGATAAAACGAACATTTATCGAAATTTAATACAGAAAATCGGATACCAAAATTTTTAACAGCGATTCAAATTAAGATAGATTTGCTGATAAGGATAACATAGGAACGCGGTAATGCTTTAAATTCTCTCCCACCTTAGCCGAAATTTTTGTCTGATAATTCTTATTTCAGCAGTAATCGGATCGTCATTATCATCTCCTTTCAATAGTTCAAGTGGTGTAATTAACAAACATTGGGGCTTTAATTCCAATAACGTATTGATTTGTACCATATGTTAAAATTGGTGAGAGTTGACTATATACCGACAATTCCAACTGATCAAAATATCACCAAAAGTTTTTGCGATTCGTTTCGAGCCAAAAGTTTTCGCAAAGCGAAAACTTTTGGCTCGAAAACTTTTGCCAACGAAGCCGATAAACAGAACTGTCTAGAGTTGTAATCCTAAGCTCTGGCGAGGGGATATTGGGTTGGTCATTCCAGTGTTTGGATTTATTACGAATAAATTACAACCCATCTATATTTCCTGTCACCATGCTCTCTGGCGAAACTGGATTCAATGCCTCCTTCCCCCAACCGTTGTTGTTCCACCATACCCAAATACCATATTCTGGGCCAAAGTCGATGACAATATCGTCTTCACCACTAGCGTCTAGATCGCCAATTACCATGTTTTCTGGCGAGAATGGGTGTAATGCCTTTTCCCCCCAAATGTTGTTGTTCCACCATACCCAAATACCATATTCCGGGCCAAAGTCGATAATTACGTCGTCTTCACCACTAGCGTCTAGATCGCCAATTACCATGCTCTCTGGCGATAAGTGGTGTAACGCCTTCTCTCCCCAACTGTTGTTGTTCCACCATACCCAAATACCATATTCTGGGCCAAAGTCGATAATGACATCATCTTGATCGTTACCATCTATATCTCCTGTCACCATGCTCTCTGGCGAAACTGGATTCAATGCCTTCTCCCCCCAACCGCTATTGTTCCACCATACCCAAATACCATATTCCGGGCCAAAGTCGATAATTACGTCGTCTTCACCACTAGCGTCTAGATCGCCAATTACCATGCTCTCTGGCGATAAGTGGTGTAACGCCTCCTCTCCCCAACTGTTATTGTTCCGCCATACCCAAATACCATATTCTGGGCCAAAGTCGATAATGACATCATCTTCACCGCTACCATCTATATCTCCTGTCACCATGCTCTCTGGCGAAACTGGATTCAATGCCTCCTTCCCCCAACCGTTGTCGTTCCGCCATACCCAAATACCATATTCCGGGCCAAAGTCGATAATTATGTCGTTTTTGATAAGATCGCGGCCACCGATAGTAATAGTAAGCGTAGGGTGGGTAGAGCTCCGCGAAACCCACCGAACTGCAAAAATGGTGGGTTTCGCTCTCGCTCTACCCACCCTACAAGAACTTTAAGCAAGTGTAGGGTGGGTAGAGCTCCGCGAAACCCACCGAACTGCTGCAAAAATGGTGGATTTCGCTCTCGCTCTGCCCACCATACAAGACCAGGCTACGCTCGCTCATCTTGATTGAAAATCTTGTATTTGATTATAAAGCGTTTCAACGGTTTCTCCTTCAAACAATTTTTCTCGAATCGTTAAATAATCAATACTTTCCTTTTTGTGCAAAATTGCAAAAAAACGTGCCATTTTTGCGTAACTCATATTTTTTAACAAAATTTCCGTGGCTTCACAGAACACTTCTTGTTCACTCAGCATTTTCACTTTCATCGCTAGTTTTCGTCAGTAAGAGAATAAAGTTTACGGGATTCTCAACCAAAAGATTTCCCCTGTATCGCTTAATCAAACGATCATCACAGGTGAGGAAATAATCGCATCCCATTGCCTCAGCACACGCCACATGAAGAGCATCTGCCGATTTGATAGATTCGGCTTCCATCTGTTTGGCTCGGCTTTTGATACTCTCGTTGACCTTTTGATGTTGTGTTGCAGAATGAAGACAATCATTAATCCATAACTTGCGTAATGGAAATGGATTTTTACTGTTTTCAAATTCTAGTACCGAAGATGATGCCAATTCTATATCACCCTTTTCAACCATTTGCATAATCGTCACAAAGGCAGTTGTTTCTAAATAGATTCGTGGATGAGATTGGTCATCGAAAGGTCTATTATACACACATGTATCTAAATAAACTTTGATGATTTTACTATTGTTTGTCATGATTTAAGACACCAATCCTTGATTGGAATCGCTTTATTTAGCCTAAGAAAACGGCTCTTCACCTAAATAAATGACTACAAGGATTTATAGCTTTTCAGAAAAATATTTTGGCCCAAATGCCTGACAGGTCTGATAACGTTTATTTTTCTGAAAGGCTATGGCAGCAAGCGTAGCAAGCGTAGCAAGCGTAGGGTGGGTAGAGTGAAACGAAACCCACCGAACTGCAAAAATGGTGGGTTTCGCTCTCGCTCTACTACAAGACTTTAAGCCGCTTTGAGGAAGTTCCCTACGGGAGGAAATCCGCTCCGCTCCATTCCCGAAACAACACTTTAAGCCCAAAGACGTTCTTTTGTAGGGTGGGCAAAGTGTTTTTTTTGCCCACCATCCCCGACAGGTGGGCAACAAAAACACGTTGCCCACCCTACTCGTGCTACCCACCCTACAAGACTTTTGTAGGGTGGGCAAAGTGTTTTTTTTTGCCCACCATCCCCGACAGGTGGGCAACAAAAACACGTTGCCCACCCTACTCGTGCTACCCACCCTACTTACACTAAGGCGTCGTATTCGTAGGCAACGGTCATGGTTGCTGCGTGGATGGCAGCGTATGGCAAAGTAAGTGCTAACATTGCCATGAGTACTGCAATATTTTTGAGTTTAGTTTTCACTGGAAATTGCTCCACTGTTATTGTTTATAAAATAGGTTTCGATCATAAATTGTGGTTTAGGGTGGGTGCAACAATATGTACACCCACTATTGATTAACTCTGTTGATTATTGGCATGAGCCTGCTGTAGCAGTATCAAGAATCCTATCCGCAATTTCCTTAGCAGCCTCATCAGTTAAATTACCCAATTTTAAAAGGTCTCGTGCTATATATAAAGTTCCTAAACCTTTTTTAGCATTTTGGCATAAATCATTTTCGTATGAAGGTTCTTGTCCTAGCACAATATCAACAGTGTTACTAACATCGTGAACCAAGTCTGGTGCTGAGTTAAAACTTCCTATAAATCCAACTGTTTTAAGTATTTTGTCCGGTGCTGGGGACAATAATAATGCTATATCCGTTCCGCTTCTTGTCATACTCTCTGCGAATCCTCCATCCGGCATTCCTTTTTCCTTCATAATTTCAATTACCAGTTCTTCAAGAACTGTAGATGGTATTGAGATTATCCCTACTATGGCGGTTGTTATTCCAGAAATTTCATTGCCTTCTTTAAAATCTTTTTTAACAAGAGAAAAGACTTGTTGTTCAAGTATCTGATTAGTAGTTGTATAAGCTTTACCTACTGGGGTATTATTTAACCACTCATTCGTTTCATATACCCCATTAATAAGCCATTCAGGAAGATAATCACTTGCTTTATTATCAAGCCATTGAGGACGATAACCACTGGCATCTATGCTTATTATTGGATTTCCTTTAACATAAGCATACAAATTCCAACCTTGTGTCTCCTCAGCCGTCCCCCAAATAGGATCAAGACTAACAAACCGCCTCAACTCAGGATAATAAAACCGCGCCCGCATATAATTAAGCCCATTATCTTCAGCCATCACACCGAACTGCCCCACATACTCAAATGGATTGTCCACGCTTTCGTCTCTAGTCACTTGACCATAAGGAAGATAAGCATAACTATTAACGATGCTACCCGCATTATCAGTCAAAGCAACAGTATTGCCACTCGGATCAAAATGGTAAATATAAGTTTGATTGCTTGGCGTAATACGGCTAATTAAACCAGAGGCACCATAGACAAAATAATCTGTCACCGTTCCGCTGGTACGCGCCAACACGTCTGGCAGAGTTTTATTCGCATCCACCACATAGCGAGTTTCCACACCGTTATGAATACTGGCAATCCTTTCGCCCGTGGCAGCATAACGGTATTCAAACTCATCAGTGCCGTCGTCCCAAGAAACCAAACGTTCATTCACGAGCCGATGTTCGTAGCCGTATTCAATAACGCGGTTGTCACGATTTTCCCGCACCAAATTGCCATCGTCATCATAAGTGAACAAACCGCCTAGCCCAGTCGTCAAACGATTGGCGGCATCGTATTCATATTGATCATTCAACGCCTCCACTGTGGGCAATAGGGGTTGGGTGATAGTCGCACTTTGGCGATTACCATTTTTGTCCAGTACAAAGCTGTATCCGGCAATAACGGCATTTGCTGAATCCTCGTTGTAGTAGCCAATCAAGCGGCCAGCATTATCGTATTCCACCGCAACATGAGTACCATTGGCATGGTTGATAGTGCGAATACGCCCGGCTGGATCGTAAGCATAGGTGGTGACATTGTTCAACCAGTCTGTGACCTTTTGCATACGATCCACCGCGTCAAAGACATAATTCACCGTTTTATTGCCCGGATAGATGATGGCGGTAATATTGGACTGACCATCATATTGATAAGCCACGCTGTTGTTAAAAATGTCTGTGCGCGACAACAAACGATTGAGCGCATCGAAATTCTGCAAAATGCTACCAGTACCAGAATTGTCGGTTATGTTTTTCACGTTGCCATTAGCGTCGTAACCATAAGTGACAGAGCGACTATCAGGATATTGCACCTGCACTAAGCGGTCTAGCTTATCGTAGGTGTACTGGGTGTTTCTTCCTTTGGCATCGGTATAAGTTTGCAGATTGTCATTATAATCATAACTATAGGCCCATGTTTTCCCCAAAGGATCAGTCTTACGAACGAGACGGCTCCGTGCATCGTATAGGTAAACAGTGTCATGATTATTAGGATCAGTTATCGTGATCCGTAAACCTGGTGAAGTGTCCACATAGCTAATCTTAACCGTGGTACCACTCTGAGTGACCTGAGTAATGCGACCGATGTAATCGTATTGATAGCGGGTTTGCTGGCCTTTCGGATCAGTAACCGTTTCGACTTTACCCAAATCATTGTAGGTGTATTGGGTAATGATATCCTTGCTTGAGACTTCGGGCACAGGATGAAGAGTCTCTCTTACCACCCTATTTAGCCTATCATACTGATATTCAACACTTTCCAAAAGCACACCGTTGCTGGCTCGCACTTCCAGTTTTTTCATATTACCGGCTTCATCATAGAGCCTTTGGGTATATTCGCCCAACGGATTAGTGACTTTTTCCAGTTCACCGTTAGTGGTGTAAGTACGAGTAGTCTCGTAACTGCGTGTATTGGTTGTTTTTTCCAGACGTTGTAGTTCGTCGTATTCATATTGGGTGACGTAAGTATGACCCTGCCCATCATTTTGGCTTCGGCTCTGCGGCAGATTGGCCTCGTTATAAATGATCGTGGTTTGCCCACCAAGCCTATCGGTGATGGTGGTCAAATTGCCCACTACATCGTATTGATAACTGACGCTTTTACTATTCGCATCGGTTATTTGGGTCAAGCGATCATTGTTATCGTACTGATAAGTGGTGGTGTAACCCCGACGATTACGGTGACTCACAATACGACCATGACTGTCGTAGCCAAATTCCTCATATTGAGCCGTGGCATCATCGGTAATGCGTTCGAGATAACCATCACTATCGTAGGTGTAAGTGAGATTTAAGCCCAGCGGAGTGGTTTTGTGGATGATTTGACCACGGCTGTTATATGCATAAACAGTGTCCCTGTTCAATGGATCCGTCACCTTTTCCGGGTTACCGTTGCTTGTATTATAGCTAATTCGATAGCCATTATTACCAGTGCCAGGGGGCTGGTATTTAATCAACCAGTTGCGGTTGGAGTCATAGTCTTCGTTCCAATCCAAACGGGTCACATATTGATTGTCTAAACTTACCTGTTTGGGATTGCCCAATTTGCTGCCCTCATAATCCACTTGGATTTTAGCAGTATCCCCTGGTAATTGAATTGTTTCAGCCTGAGAACGATCACGAGTGTTGCCCACCGCGGTTGCCACTGCGTCATCGCGGTAGTCCTGATTCAAAGTGCCACCCCCAGGATTGTTCACGCTGGTGACCATGTGATGTTCGCCAATGGTGTAAACAATTTGATCGCCTTTGGGATTGATAACCGTCGTTTGAGTGGGGGAATCATAGACAATTTGCCAGCGGTTCCCCAAAGCATCGGTTTGTGCAGTAACCCGCCATGCGCCATTTTGCAAAGTGTATTCATTGAACACTTCATTGTAACCGCGTGGATCGATGATTTTGGTCAATAGCCATTGTCCACCATGTTGTTGATATTGATAATTCCATGTTTGTCCAGCGCGATTCGTAAAAGATTCTAAGAATCCCGCTTGAGTGTAGGTGTAAATAACATGGCCTTCCTCGCTACCAGCTTCTCTGACTTCAATTAACCGATTTTCGCCATCATAGTCAAAGATGATCATCCGCGATTGGGTGTCCACGAGATTCGCTAAGTAACCCTTATTATTATAATAAAGTGTCATTTCGTTATCATTGCGATCAACAATACGCTTCAAACGCCACAAACGGCGTTGCGGATCAATGAATTCTTCAAAATGATAGGCGGTTTGGTCAGTATCATAGGCGACAAAACCATTATGTTGATTATTTTCGGTCACCACAAAGCGGGCACCGGGCACCATTGTGCGCCATCCACCAGAGCCATTATTCACGTCATCCACAAAAGCGTAACGTTCCCAATGCCCATCAGGCATACCCAAATAAAGCCGCCGCCCCGATTTGCCGAGGAAAATGGCGTATTCATAGGCGTGAGTCCAACCCAATTTACCAAGCGGAAATTTGGGTTGCGGGTCATTTTCATAAGCCAAGCTGTTATAAGCACGCCAGAATTTAAATGACACACCGATACCGGGCAGGCTCATATCCGTGTTTTGAAGGTGGAAATTGCCAGACACCACATTTGTCCCCAAAGCAGCTAATTGACTACCGGAGCCGTTAGCGGCTGGGTTGCCCTTGTAGGCGGGGCGGTAGGCGGCTATGGTTTTAATATCCACTAAAGTATTACCGTTGCTATCCACGGCAGCAAAGGCCACAGGATAAACGCTTTCTTCAGTGTAATTCCTGGTCACAGTTGAGGCGGGATCGCGCTTGTCATATTCAATGCGTTGTTCAGGCGGCAAACTGGCATTATCTTCAAATAAATACCATGCTTTATAGACGGCAGACGTATCACTGACTGTGCCACTAAGCTGCACATTATTTTGAGGAGCTGGCATAGGCGATTCGAGTCCAGCCGGCAGTTGAATTTCAACATTGCCTGGTGCGCTGCTGTCTCCTGTTTTAATGACAACGGCATTGCTGATATCCCACACACCATTGGTGTTGCGAGCGGCTACTTGTAAAGTGGTAGGAGCATCGCTAGTAATCAGGTTTTCCCAATTAATGCTGACTGGCACATTATCAGCGTTGCGCCAAATCACTTGTGAAAGGGGAAAACGGTCGCTGCTACCACCCATGAAATTGCCGTAAAAAACAGGGCTGCCATTCAACACTAAACGGAGTTTGTCGATATCGGAACAGCTATCACCACAAATGGAATCCTTGAATGCAGTGCCAAACAAACCAAAATCGCCTCTTAATTTATCTCCGGTACGCGGGAAAATCAGTTTGACAAACGGACGGTTTTGATGCGTGGTGAAATTAACATATGTGGCATTATAGGCGGTGTCGATGATTTCTACTTCGCGCCATGATTCCCCATTTGAATCTTGTGGATAATAGTTACCATTCTGTGGTGGCTCCACTCGGTAGAAACCGGTCTTTGTGACTGTGAATTGATATTCACCAGACGCATTGGTGGCTGTCGTGTCAATTGGCGTACAAGTGTCAATTGGCGTACAATTTTCATCCTTTAGGATCAGGGTGACATTGGGGAGCGCATAATTGTTGGCATCAAAGACTACGCCGGAGATGGTGGCGGTGGATAATTGCCCAGTCTGGAAAAAGGCTTCAGCTCCCGTTTTTGAACCATCCTTAAAAATCAAAGCAACAAACCATTTGTACCACTGACTCGATTTGAGAGTGCCACATTGATCAGCGGTATAACTGGTTGTGATAGCAATATTCTTGTCTTTGCAGTCTCCAACCTGTGCGCCCGCAGCCCCCCCATTACTGGTGGTTTCAACCAAAGAAAACTCAACATGATCAATGATTGATGAAGAATTGTTGTTATTCCAGCTAAAAGATACGTTGGCAGGATTATTATTGGTGGTGCCATTTGGATTGAGGTTGCTGGGATTGTTCCCTGTAATTGGAGCAATTGTTATATAGTTATTGCTGTCATCCCCTATTCCCGGAAAATCAGGGTCTGCATTCCAGACGGCCACTTTGATTTTGTAATTAGTGCCATTAATCGTATGGGAGTTGAGGGTTGTGGGAATAGTCCAATTATAACTTTGCGCGCCGGTTGGTCCGGCAACTACCTTAATGTCACCAATTTCACTACTCCCTTTATAAAGATAAAGGCCATAATGGTCCTGATTGGTTGAATCCCATTGAATGGACATGGTATCTCCCACCGTAAACGAGCCGCTGTTGGGCGACGTTAAAGTGACAGTGGGGGTAGGGATTGGCTCAAATGTTATATAGTTGTTGCTGTAATCCCCTATTCCCGGAAAATCAGGGTCTGCATTCCAGACGGCCACTTTGATTTTGTAATTAGTGCCATTAATCGTATGAGAGTCAATGGTTGTGGGAATAGTCCAATTATAACTTTGCGCTGAACTATTATTACCAGTGACGTAAATGGTGCCTACTTCACTACTCCCTTTATAAAGATAAAGGCCATAATGGTCCTGATTGGTTGAATTCCATTGAATGGACATGGTATCCCCCACCGTAAATGAGCCGCTGTTGGGTGATGTTAAAGCGACAGTGGGTTCTGGTGGACCACCTTGTTCACTAACAGAAAGCGTATAATTGCTACTACTATAACCATATACGGCTATAAAATAGTAGGCTCTTGATGTTGAGGTAAAAGAAAAACTGTCAACTCCAGTTGTCTCACTCCTGAATTGATAAGTGGTTGTTGAGACATCCTGTGTCCAATACCCATACAAGTTAGCATTTCCACTATTGGATATTAACCTGATCTCATAACTTTTTCCTGTTTCTTTCAGAAACATATATTTTTCAGTATCCCCGCTAGAGACGGAGGAAGTCTTGGAAGTCCCTACATTAATAGGAGATATAGCCCAACTTGCTGGAGAGAGACTTAATAGCAATAAGGATGAAAAGACTGACAAAAGGCTTTTCATACCTTTAAACTGTTGAATTGTCATTTCTATAATTCCTTGCTTTATCTTATTGAAAGATATCAGTGTATGCTAAATTTTTCGGAAAGAAATAAACTCACCCTGTTTATAGTTCCATAGCCGCAGAGTTTTTGAAAGTCTGTGTACTGTCATATTAGCATTATTTGACCGGCCGAGATAGTTTATACGTACAAACATGAGAAAATTACTGTCTTCTTGCCTTAATTCCAAAACTAACCGTCCTAATTCAGCGGTTTTAGTAAGCCAGTTGCCGAGAAAATTTAAAAGCGAAAAAAATTTAAACATTATATGATAATTAAAATGAATCCATTTCTCCAACAAATAGTCGAAGATTTGAAAACCTTTTCTTCAGAATTACTTTTGCCTGGATTACATCCAACACAACAAATTTCTACTGATATGGGGACAGTGGCGAGCACTACTGCTTTATTAAAATCTATTGGATTTTTAACCGGATTAATACCGCAACTGGTAGCAGAATTACAAACTACAGACGCTACCCATAAAGTCATGCTGTCTTACACGCCTTTTCCTAAGCTAGCCACTTTTTCACGTCGCCCCAGTGATTATCAACAAGATATAAATAAACGCCTATTACCGGCTCATTGGGTTAGTATTTCACCCGTTGTAGAAATTGATACTCGCCCGTTGCGCTGGTTGCTTCATTTGCTTGATTTACAGCAAACAGCTTTAGAGAAAATACAGACACGCACTATTAAATATATTGATGACTCTCTAATCACACAACTAGGCTCCTCAAACTATGCACGAAATGATCGTGCTACTTTGTTAAACATGCGTTCACGTTTACATGAAGCACAAAGTAAATTAGAACATGCTCGTTCGACTTTGATGCGTACTGTGCAATTTAAATTAGTGGCGTCTTCAAACATACCTTACCCTTATCCACGCTCTTCTGCGTGGCTTCGCTTAAGACGCTTTGCTCAACAGTTGATACAGCCGGAAGAGTATTTGCCAACTTTTTTACATAATTTGTTGCATGGAACCGTAGAAATTGCTGATACGCCCTATTTGTATCAACGCTGGTGCGGAGTTAAATTACTTTCAGCCTTTGAATATTTCGGCTGGATATGGCATGATGATCCCACAGGTTCCCTGTTTCTCGGAGGAGAAATTCGTTTGTATAAGGCGGATGTCGAACTCAGTCTTTGGATAGAGCCTAGATTATCACGACGCATACATCCTAGCGGTTTTATTTGTAAAGAAGTGACTGAAACTCATCCCGATTATTTAATAGCAACCCCTGGTACCAACGGTATAGATGCCTTTATTTTAGATCCCACTACAACGGTTGATCCTGAGATTCGTCAAAGCAAAGCGAAATATCTCACAACCATAGAAGCTATCGCAATGGCAAATGTCGCTGGCGTTCCACTGGTGCGTCATCCACTGAGAGCCTGGTCAGCAGCACCCTTGCACAAGCCCTATTGTGAGCTGGAAACCGCTGATGGGCGCACTGGCACAATTCCCATGCACCCTTTAGATTGGAGTTCACAACCCCTATTAGCATGGGTTCGGGACATTCATAATTACGCACTAGCGTGGGGAACGGGTAAAATGTTAAGAGACTAAAATCATGGACAAGCATTTGACAGTCAGCATTAAACACAAAAACCACCAAATTAAAGCCAATCAAAAAATTAAAGCTTGACATACAATAATTATTTGTAGTATCAAATTAAATAATTGCTGGTTTGAACTTAGATCAGATTAGCCTCAAAATCGGTTTAAGTCCAATTATATATAAT
>Ga0209780_1001544_pt1 | contig 15331 bp, 8 predicted proteins | sample WorMetexBAHAMAS2_FD_187384 | JGI IMG/M metagenome (GOLD analysis project Ga0209780, IMG submission 187384) | Marine gutless worms symbiont microbial communities from Max Planck institute for Marine Microbiology, Germany - Inanidrilus exumae... | ecosystem: Host-associated > Annelida > Digestive... | reverse complement strand
GGGCGGTAGCGCGAGCCTATGGTGGGGGTCTGGAGGCTATGCCCCAGTGGGACGAGGGGCAAAGCCTCCCTGAAGCTGAAGATAATTTTAACATTAAGCAAGCAATATTTCGCTCTAGATTCGACTATATGACCTGTTGGAGTCATATTTTGGGGGATGGATCATTCATGTTTGGGGGGGGCTATCTGTGGCATTTGGGGGCTTAGTCCCCCACTTCCAATCTCCAATTGTCCTCGCCACTGGATGGCACAAAACAGAGGTATTGTGCAGAAACTGCACACTGCGGAGCTGTTGAGTGACACGCGGCTGTGTATCACTTAGCAGCGCCGCAACCTGGTTGCAGATAAGGCAGAATGAAATATAACCACAACACACAGCCGTCCGTAAAGACCGCAAGGCGATCACAGACGGACGTGCGTGGGAGTTCAGTACATCTTCGTTGAAAGTCGCATCTTTTGAACTCTGATAACTGTTCTGTCAATATCAAAATTGAACTTTAGTTACAGTTGATTGTTTATCCTGCTGTTCACACTAGATACAGATTTGTGGATGTAATGGGAAAATTGCGTTTAATCGGACGGCACTGCAGTAGTCGTGACCGCCATTTAGGACTGGTTACTGTTAACAACTCTAGTACATACTATAAGCAATAAACGACGATGTTAGAATGCTTTGTTACTCGGTATCTGATGGGTCACAGTGTCGGTGATTGGATCAAGGTTGAAGGCACCATCTTCGTTCGGCTCCAAGTCGTCAACTGACAGTGGGGTAATACGAGCCTTCGCTGTCGGCGATCCAGGACAAACTGTGCGACCCATTCAACAGTACTGATAGTTGTTGCCATTTAGTAAAGAGTATTATTTGAAGTACTAATGTGCGCAGCGTATTAGAGGTTTTTGCGATAATAGGCTATGTTATAAACGACGTTTCACATAACATCGATTTCTAATTACAATTTGGGCACATGCATGTAGACCTGATTTCAACCGCCTTAAGTGTTAAGAATAAGTACATCATCGATACGTTTGAGAGACTGGCCAACTAACGAGAACAACTAATTAGTTTGAATTAATAATTAGGTCGGCGTGAAAGTAAGCCGAATAAATATGAAGATTGAATTTACGCGCTGTAAAGATGTAGGCCTAGTGTGGGACACGGCGCTGAAGACTAGTTGGCCGACGCAAATCAGCCGACTTGAGTATCGACAAAGCACTGTCGAAGTAGGCCTACTGCACTGTTGAGTGACGCTGCGCATGCTACGCTAGATTTCAGCACGGCGTTCAGGCTAGTAAAAACCTGGGCTGCTGTGCAATGTGCAGGCGGCGGTTCGGCTATTTACTAAGGGTGCCCGTGTCAGGCAGGCGTCGCTGCACAGCCCTGCTGCGTGCATGATGGTTCGTTCTCCAATCGGCAGTGCTCAGGCCCACTGCGCCCTCTGCTGGCAAACGTCGAAACGCTGGCCATCTCACTGCTTGCCTAGTGCTGTCGCGTAGCCAATATATCGAACAAACGGACAATTTGAAACCCGCACCGTGTCTGTTAAATATGATACAGGCTTTTTGTCTAGTGGATGGAGAAGGTGAATGTGCATGGAACAGTAACGAATTGAATATAATCTGCAGCCACCTGCTGTCCTAAGAAGATCAAATTTTATGCCTTAGTCACAGTGTCGGGCAAGGCATATTTTCCGGTTGTCTGTCCGCCGCGTTCGCCCGTCCGTTGGTCTGGACAGATTTTTGTTATCGTGATATTTTATGAACGGCTTGAGCAGTCTCGATTGAAGTTACACGGACTATTCACTAGCCCCTTACTGATGACCTGATTAGATTCTGGAGGTGAAAGGTCAAGGTCGCATCAGGCTGTTGATGTGACGAATGCATCCACGTTGACGCTGGGGCGTCGAAGTGCATCTTTAGTTATAAGCTAGAACAAGTCTCCACACTTGCACCAAACTCCTTTGCGTTGTTGACAAGTATTGTTTCTTCTCCGTCCTCGTTCTTCGGCATTTGTGTTACTGTTGGCACGAGCGACGTTAGGCTAGTGAGTGATGTGTTGTCCGTAGTCGATACCTGTTGTAATTTAAAAATTTGATCGTGTTGTTGTTATTGTATTTTGTAATTTTACCGCGCGACGCACATGCATATTGCATAGCGCGGTATATGCTATGTCCCCGTGTTTGCCTGTCCGTCCGTCACAAGCCAATTTTTGTCAAGACATGGGCGTTGCATAATAGGTCGCCACAACGCGGGCGCCAAATAGACCGGAAAAAATGAGCGGATGTTCAGTGAATATTTTGAAAACTACAATATAGGAAGTATGAGTTTACTTTGGATGGGAAGGAAAAGGAAGGAGAATATGCTCAAGCCAGTACCGGCGCCAGAATAGCAAATGGGGGGGGAAGAGTTTTAGGGGGCACATAGCGAGTGATACATTAGGAAAAACTCTGGCCACAGCCGCGCCCAGGGGGCATTTTTATTGTGGGGGGCAGGCTCGCTGGCGCTGGCTCAAGCTATCAGAAGGTGACATTGCCGATGACCTTAAGTAACTGTAACCATCCCAGCAACCCCTTTTAAAACTATTGTTGGAGGTTCACAGTCAGTTAATGTTTGCTGAGAAAATGGTAATAAGTCGGTAACTAACAGTGCAAGAAGTAGTTGATACAGACCACAAACAGGAACTTGGAAGTGCTAAATGATTTATTAAATAGCGCCATTTCGGATAACCTTGAGTGACGTTCAGTTTCATTCACGTGTTGCAAGCTTTTTAGGTCGACTCTTCGACAGAGTCGACCTAATAAAGCCATTCTCAAATGTCCGCCCGTGCATCCGTACGTCCGTCCGTCCGCAAAATGTTTGTTCGATTTCAGTGATATTTGGCATGTAGGTAGAGGTCGATGAGTGATGCACAACGGTATGCAGTATGACCCGATTCAAGGTCAAGGTCACTAGCCCTACAGAGTTTGAAATCCGGCCATTTTGAACAGCTATCTCCTCCGCCATTTACAATGGGAGCTGGCAACTGACCACGGATTCTTAAACTATGGCACAATGTCTAAATTTTATCGGGCCGTATTTCTGATATTTGGCTTAGTTTTTTTGTGTCACGTGACTTTGAACTTGGCACAAACGTCATGTACGAAGTCCACTCGACCGTACCGTCAGTTTCGTACGGGGCTAATTTTTTCCATACGATATCTCGATATACAGCCGTGCAGGAAATTGGATGTGACCAGGTCGACTCAGCCTTCTATCCTTCGTGGGACGGTAAAATGAGTACCAGCCAAAGGGCGGTGATGCTCTACGGCTGGGAAGTAAAGGCAGGCATGGTGTAATTTGCAGGTAAAACTATGATCCATGTCTGAGCGCATTAGAGGTATAGATACGACGATGCGCTATAGAAATCGACGTTTTACTTTACTTTACTTTACCAGAACTGCGAAAGATCGTCGCAACTCGCGCGGTCCGTTGTCGGCAGCTGGGCGTAAAACCGGCGTATTGTTATTGCAGTTAACCGTTTTGCATCGGCTGTAGATGAATTTAGCGTTAGTAGTTTTTTCTTAGTATGTCGCTTAAACCCAGTTTGTTTGCTAAGTAGTTAACGCTGCTTGTGTTCATCTGAGATACAGAAAATATTGACGTAGCCGTAGACGTATTGTCGGTGACGTTTATGACGGAGATGCGAACGTCGCGGGTTTCTGATCGATAGATCAGCGGCAGTACATTGCGGCGAATAGCTTCACTGCATCCGCTCACTTAACATTATGTCTTATTGTCGCTGCACACTACCCGTGTTCACGGACCCTGTTCACGGGCGTCAAAAGTGTCGCCTGTGAACACCGATACGGGTGTCCAAAGTGACACCCGTGTCGATGCGTCCCGTAACCGTACCGACCTTTAAACGGAATTTGTGTTCAGTAAGCAGCTATAGACTTTCTCTCATGTTAGAGAACGGACTGCACTGGCGTAACTTTGGTCTGAAAAGTGGGGGGACCACGCTTGAGGAGTACTTATAAAGTGGGAGTCCGTCCCCCACTCCAAATGTGGGGTCTGGGCTCCCGTCCCCCGGAAATTGCTCCTATGTTTTATGTTTCTAAAAATAATTTGTTGCACCATTAACAAAAGGGGCTTTAGAAGTCCAAGCGGATTGTGGAATTTGGATCAAACAAAGACCACTTTGAATTGCGAAGTAGAGTCTGATTCTAATTCTTTAGGCTCCGCTGTAGAATTAATGAAAAATAATTTGAGTAATAAGCTAAAACACAAATGCAAGTGAATACGCGTGCAGCTTTAGAAGGGAACTTGGCTAAAGTTCACGTGTGCTTGCAGCAGTTTCGTTTGTGCGGTGCGGCGCTGTGTGCGCGGACTTAGCCTATGTTTAGCCGTTTTGATAGAACGCCGGTTTGTGACAAACGAAAAGACGGACAAATAGGGTCAACCTTGCTAGCGTAGTGTCGCGCGTAAAGACGTCATAAAAAGACGTTTTTCTATATCTGGAATATATGTTTCTTTAGGAAAATGCAATATCTAAAATACAGTAGAAATCACAAGCAACACCGCGTCGTTCCAAAACTGACAAGATATCTATACAGATACCGAATTTTATCGTATTATACACGCTGTTGTTTTTTACTGCCTACGTACGGTATGTTGTCGATGCGCGTCGTCGCCCGTGTGGCATTATGAGTCGGTTGCGTTGCAGGCCTACAGCGATGATGAGCGATGACGCATAGTCGAAGCGTGGATGGGCAGCGACATTCTCAGCAGAGCATTGAACTGAGTTGCATCGATAGTTGACAAGCCCGTATGTTTAATGACCAATGAGAACGCGCGTTTCGATCATGCAGTCATAAGGCAAGATCAATTCGTCTACCACCAAAATGACCAAATTCATTGCTACAGCACAGTTTCAAAGAGAAGTGCGCGTAATGTGATAGTACAGCTGTGCGCTGATATAAGTCTAGTGCGTGCAGTCTGCTATTCGTCGACAATATTAATGCTGCCAGTTTCGCGTCATTTGGAGATGATAAATCTGAGCCTATAAAACTTAGCATGTGAATATTATACGTTTTCAGTTTACGTGTGCGTTTGCAGTCCATTATTACTACCGTTGTTATTGATTCTCGGTCGTGAGTTGCGTACTGCTGTTGATAGCTGGTGCTGTGAACAATGACATTCCTGTCCCCGATGCGTCGCGTGTCATGCCCTACAAGCTTCATTGTTATTTCCTGGCCACAAATGAGTCACTTAAACAATACTCACTTGCACTGATGTGAAAAGTAGCAGACACTAGCAGCTAACGTTGAGATAAAAAACACACAGTTATGACGTCACCCGTGGACTAGCGATTGCTGTGATTTTAATCAGTTGTGTCGTGTCGCTCTCGCACATCATTTTAGGCAGATCCGTATATAGTTTTACTGCTTCATGATTCTCCCATTGTACTGCATTGTGTATCCTTCCAAAGTTACAAACCAGCATGGAAACGTTTTTGGACACATAGACAACTTAAGTTATTGACAATTCAGTTGTTAAAGTTTGTAATTAATATAACTGTTGTTATTTATCTATTAGCTAAAAATAAGATCTCTAGTTTAAATGCATATGTTAACAGGGACGAATCCGGATTTTTGTGATACAGGATTTAGATGGGGGCTCTTTTCCATCCTTATCCTCCCTTTCCCTGCCCTTCTGCCACTCTTCTTTTCCTCTGCCTTCCCATGCATTTCTTGCTTTCCTTGCCCCTATCCTGAAATCTTCAAACCTGCATGCTTCTCCAGGAGGTCTCAATTAATATTTATTTTGATCGATTTCTTTGTTTTCTGATTTTCCAAGCTTTTCATTATTTCAACAATATTCGCAAATGTACGAGGCGAGCAGAGTAGGCTCTGTTTTACTTGCCTAGTGTGTGACTGTCATTCCAGTTTTCTAATTTACTTACTTTTTACTCTTAAATTTCACCTTTTTGACATTCAGCAAATTTTAATGATTTTTATGTGGAGAAAAGTTGCAATTTTAACGATTTTTATTGCGTCATTGAATGACAGGAAGAACTGTGCCATACATGACATTGCATATTGCACAACAAAAATGTTTGCTTAATCAGGAAAATTGGCTGTTTCACTTAGGCCTACGTTGTGTATTAGGTGTGCCTAGCTTTAACACTGTATTGCATAATGCCAAAATAGGTTTCTACACTAGATTGAGCTGTTGTACATGAGCTGTGGTTGATGCTTTATGTTTGATTAATTAGTTATGTGCAGTACACGAATTGTAATTTCATTTTTAGCATGCTTTTATTGTCTGTCTGTATATATTGTTCTCTCTGTCTTTTATTGTGTTTTATATCGACCTCGAGTCTGAAATAGAATGCATTCATTTATTCATTCATTCATTGTATTGTGCTCAGATGTTCTTTGCTGTGATGATGTAGAGGTATTGCTACAAATTTCTACTAGCAGTCATAATACTGTATGCTTCAAACGTAATATTTCATTTGCTTGTGAACAGCAGTCTGCCAGTGAATTGTCATGTAGGCAAAATTTTGCCAAAGCATACTGGAATTATATTTTTGTCTAGTATGGATTGGCACACTGCGTTTTGTAATAGCTCTTCAGCTGAACAGTTGTGACAAGCTTTTACTGTTATAGCACAGCAGGCTGTTGATAACTTTGTCCCTTCGTTTAAACAGTCTGAACACATATCAGCACCAAAGCTCTATCCAAGACATACGTAGACTGTTGTCTATCACAAAGCTAGGTGGAAACTATATCACAAATACCACACATTGGAGTTAAAAATAAAGTATAAAAATGCTGCAAATAGATATTTGGAAGCAATAAAGAATCTCGCAGTTACAAAGGAAAATAAGCCATGTGATGATGTCAACTTGGGCTCCTTCTATAAATATCTAAAATTATAATCAGTTCCAGTGGGATTGCACCTCTGAAGGATAAACGTGGAATGCTGATGACTGACAATCACAGTAACGCTGAACTATTGAATGAGTATTTACTTGTGATAATGGTATTATTGAGGAACAGTGGCAGATATCACGTAGCAGTAAAGTTATGGGCCCTACATTTGTAACACCTGGCAGAGTTTCGAAGTAGCTCAGCTGTCGCTTTGCATCAGGACAAATGGCAAAATTTTAAAACAGTCACATGACTATAACTATAACCACGACCCTTTTGTTGGTGATATGTCATCCTGTTGCTAGAATTGATATAGCCTACCAGTGTACAAACTTTTACGACTAGGTTCAGCCGTTCAAGTGATATGATTGCAACCCACAAAATTTTTAGTGGGTCACATGACCTGACTACGCCCCTATCTTGTACCGTTTTTGAGATATTATCGCTAATTTTCCAAACGTTAAGGAGGTCACGTGTCAGTGACCATGCCCCTTTCAGGGACAGTTTGTCGTACGTAGGCTCGGACTTGCTATGATCAAGGTGCACAATAAATTTGAAGTCTCTATTAAGCCATTCCTGAGATATCTTGGGACTAGAAATTTAAAATGGGTCACGTGACATGACCAAGCCCATTTTAGGGACGGTTTGTCATCTGTAGGCTGGGACTTACTATGTTCAATCTACATACCAAATTTGAAGTGTCTATGATTGCCTGCAACGAAGAAATGAAAGGCAACGCCAAATGTAAAAATTCTCGTTTGAGCCACCCATTGGGGGACTTAGGGGTAACGCACATGATTCATCTATGGCTTGATGGAAAGTGCATTGTCAACTTCCTATTAGCGATAATCGAACTTTGTTCGCTAGCTCTCATGGCTGCGGCACTATTAAACAAAATCTGTCAAAATCAGCGTTTTCTGAAGGGGTGGGTTACTGAGTGCAAATTTGAGTTAGATGTGGACGTCGTCCACAATCCGTCTATGGATTGTTAGATAGAGAAATGATGTAGCTACAACCTTGCCGCTGGAAGTTTTCACGCAATGAAACTTTGTAGGAGACATTTTTCGACGAAAGTTGGATTTTACTGTCAAGAACAGCAAAATCGCGTTGTGTGCCACCCTTTGGGGGAAACAGGGGTAACGTACACGGTTCATCTATAGCTCGTCGGAAAGCGCATGGTCGACTTCGTATTAGTGTTTCGCCAGCTCTCACGGTTGAGGCACTATGAGCGGATATCTTTCAAAATTTTGGTGTTCGAAAGCGGGGTGAGTCACTTTGGGTGCAAATTTCAGAGGGAAAGGAAGGGGGTCGTCCACCAATGACTCTTGGCGTCACAAAACTAGAGTCCCTGGGCTATCACGTGGCATTTTTTGCGTGATCTACATTTAGCCGTTTTGATACAATACCGGCGTGTGACAGACAGATAGACAGACACACGATGACGACTAATGCCCGCGCATCGTTAGCGCTGCGCGGGTAATAAAATCTGGTGGAGCTGGACCTCATGGTCTACCTTCTGAATTTTTTAAGAAATTGTCTGCGCTTCATTGCATACCCATTGTCTATTATTTACAATATTTCTACAAACTGGTTCATTACCTTCAATATGTAAATGTGCTATTGTAACTTTTGTTTTCAAAAGGGGTCACTGTCAGGTTCAGTGAATTATTGACATTACCAAACATCAGCATGGCTTTTTAAGTAAGATATCTACCTTATCCGATCTCTTAGGTGCAATCTCGATTAGGCAATTGCACTTAATGCAAAAAAGCCAGTTGATGTTATTTATTTATTTATTTTATTTTTATTTATTTATTTGGATTATGCAAAGGCATTCAATTCGGTTGTTCATAACAAGCTGCTGTACGAATTATCCTGCTATGGTGTTTGTGATATGGTGCTAGAGTGGCTTAAGGATTTTCTGAGTGCACGTGTGCAGTGTGTGAGAATTAAATCTAGTTTATCTACATATTGTGCTGTTACTGGTGGAGTCCCACAGGGAAGTGTTTTGGGACCTGTATTATTTGTATTGTTTATCAGTGATATTGTTAATTGCATTGATAAATTGGTCACTATCATAATGTTTGCTGGCGACACAAAACTGTATACAGTAATTTCTGGTGAGTTTTCGGTTGCCAGGCTACAGAGTTGTTTGGATTGTATATACAGTTTGTCTTCCCACTGGCAATTAAAACTGTCACCATCACCAACATAATGTACAGTACCGCATCTTAATAGTCAGAGGAAAAAGGAGGAACGTTTGACAGTTGATGCTGCTGTGTATGTTATATGTGGATTGATCTACATTATCTGTTGTGTCAGTGGTTACTGATCTCGGCATCAGCTATGACAATCATTATAGTTTTAGACCACATGTAAATAGTATTGTATCTAAAGCTTCTTTGAGAGCTAAACTTATCCTTAAATGTTTTGTTACACGTGATTCTGGCATACTCTCGAAAGCATTCTGTGCGTTTGTTCGGCCAGTCTTGGAGTTTTCTTCTGAAATATGGAAGATGGATATTAAGGAAATTGAAAAAGTCCAAAGACGCTTCACCAAGGCCATCTTCCCACAACTCCCATACAATGAAAGGCTTACAAGATTACGTCTTTCAACTTTGGAGACGCGACGAATAATGGCAGACTTAACTCGTCGTCGTCGTCGTCGTCATGTCATTAACGCGTAGTCGTCGAGGACCGTTGCGTCGCTCCGCGATGACCGCGTCTGACAGCGTCTCTCCACACATCGGCTGGGGGACTTAACTACTTGTTATAAATTGTTGAATAGTTTAATTGACGTTGATTCTACTTTCTTTTTTGTTGCTTTTACTAACGTACACACCGGAGGAAATAGTCGTAAGTTAACGAAAAACCGCCGTGATGCTAATATGTTTCATAATCTAGTTATAAACTTGGAAAAAATTGCCAGATAGTGTTGTTTTAGCCATCAGTATTTCTAGCTTTAATCGATGATTGCTGAGTTTTATGGAAAATGTTGGATCTGAACATTTTTCCGTGAATCACATTGTTTTTTTATTTATGTATTTTTATTTGTTGTTTTTACTACATTGTTTTTACGGGCAACTGTTAGTGGAGGTTGTATCCTCCCTTGGTGTCTGGTCCAGTGTCTTGTATTTCTGGACGAATAAATTTCATTGATTGATTGATAAAGTAAGTAAGTAATAAATGAAGTAATAAACTGCTGTGCAGTACATTCTAACAAATTATGTCCACAGTATTGACAGTGCATACATAGTAGAGACGGCACACTGAGCACGCATGACCCGGTGTTTGTGTACATATCATGTCGTGTTGATGTGTTGTGTGTGTGCGTGACATGGTATGTCCGTTCGTGTTCTGTTGTATGTACGTTGCACCATATGTGTGTCTGTGTGTGTTCACTGCTAGCCTCAGTGCGTGTATCTATGTGATGGTGTGTGTAGGATGTCGATAACCACAGCCAAGATGTCGTCGACGTCGTCCTTATCTGCCAACAGCAAGGTGATTCTCACTGTTACCTGTATTTAGTCACGCTGAGTTGCACGCGCACGCTGCGTTCTGCATGCACTGATGCAGATGGTTCTGCACACAGCTTCCCCCCTCCCCCACGCGTTGCTATGTGTACACTGCTGCTGCGGTGGCGTGTCGTCTACTGATGCAGTGGCCGCACTGCGTGCGTCACCACCTAACTGAACTGCTGTTACTGATGCACTGTTCTCTTGCCAGATGTTGTTGTTCAAATCAAATCCGTTGACGGTCGTGTACGCTCTTTAAGTTTGGTTGAAGTGATGACGGAGCTGATGTAGCAGGTTTCATGATGGTCATAGAACTTCAATAGAAGTGCTTGCGCATCTGCCTTGTGTGTCAGTGTCTGTAAGTTGTGGGATGTGATCTCGAAAGAGACCTCTGCATCACGTTGAACATCACAGCAATTGTCTCTTCATTTTTGCAGCAGACACATCAAGCAGCTACTGTTAACAATTTGGTTCAGAAGTTGTAATATGCTAGCACATTAGTTACAGACTGGTGTACAATAGATCAGCAGTTTGGAATAGTTAGCCATCAACCATGCATGACAGCAGTCTCACACAGAAACTGAAAACACGTCTGTTTGGGCATGACAGACATGATCTTGTGCATTGTGGTGTTTCTCAGTTCCGTGCTTATTGCACCATGATACAAGTGTTGAGACTTGTGTACTTACTTAGTTACAGTTGTATCTCTGTTTGTACAAGAAGCTCATTTATCGCAGACGTACTGCGTGACATGCCGTCAGTTGACATCTCGTCAATGCTGCATAGCTGTACAAAAATCACATTGGAATGTCTTGCATTAGTAATGACCTTGAAGGTGACTCAAGGTCATCGGAATTGCCTCTATTTGATAGGCCATACATTACATCCTATTAGTGGTCTGTAGTAACAACGAATCTAGCTGACACCATTTTTGAGATAAAACCACATTTACAGTGTACATGACTGGCTGTGACATTGAGAAGTCTGATTTTGAACAGGTAGTTGAAATTGCAAGCCATGTCTGCTTTCCGATTCATGTGTAGACATATTTGAGATAATACACACGGTGTGAGATAGAAAGCTTTCAGACAGCAAAAAGTCATCTTCAGAATCACTAAAGGTCACCGATTATGGTGCCATTCGATAGACCACGTACGATTTTTTGTTAGTCTTCCATTGCAACTATGACTCTGTCTCGCACAGTTTCCGAGATATCATCACTTATTTCCCAAAATATAGAGAGGTCACGTGACCCTGAACACATCCTTTTCGGGGTAATCTTGCACTAGTGCTTCTCTGTATAAATGACCACATGACATTTGAAGTGCCGAGCTTGATTGATTCTGAGTAGTATGACTGGAGGGGAGCAAAATTTAAATCGGTTGATTGTAGCAGGTGCTAGTTGCAGATGACAAACTATCTCTGAAAGGGACATGGTCAGGTCACGTGAACCATTTAAATTTTGATGGTCGCCAACCACATCTCTGGAACAGCTGAAGCTAGAGAGATAACATTTTGTAGACAGGTAGGCTATGTCAAGTCCCAGCAAAAGAATCACCAATCACCTTTATAAGGGGCGTGGTCAGGGTCACGTGACCCATTTTAAATTTTGGGACCTCGATGTTATTTGTGGAACGGCTGAAGCTAGAATCATTAGTTTTTATACTCATATCCTAGCTTATATGAATGAATGAATGAAAATGCGAGGATTTTAAGTGCGTTTGAAAACCGACTGAAAGCCGGCTTTGTCTAACACACTATGTAAACAAATCAAGCCGTTGAGCGAAGTAAAGCCGGAAATGGATGACAAACCACCCCGCTAAGGGGCATAGTCAGGGTCACATGACCCATTTTTCTATTTCCACGCCCGCAATCATATTTCCGGAACGCTTGAAGCGAGAGTCGCCAAATTTTGTGTGCAGGTAGAATATACCGTAGCATTTGATGACAAACTAACTACTCCAGTAATGAGCATGGTCAGGGTCACGTGACCCGTTTTTACCCGCGCGACGCTGTGTTAGCACAGTATTTTCTGTAATCGTGTGTCTATCCGTCGGTCTGTCACAAGCCTGTATGGTATCAAAACGGCTAAACATAGGATCTCAAAAAGAACGCCACACGAGACACTGGTTTTATGACGAAAGATCTCTACGAAATTCCAGTGGAATCACACCCAACGGGGGTGCCAAATACAGGTGGAGTAGGTGAAAATTGCGTTTTTTGACTGTCAACAATACTCAAACGAATTACCGTGGAAAATTTGTGTTTATTTGCCACGTTGGTCCGCGTCCACGACAGTGCACTGGCAGAGGAATATGCAGTGTTTTCAACGACATTGGTGGTAGTTGAAGTTGGTTGATCACAGTTACGGACCAGTTGTCATCAACAAGGTTGGTTGTATAGAAGTCTGTTGATGACACGCACGGTATTGCATGCTCACTGTGTGATAGATGAGCCTACTACAACGATGCGTGTACAAAACTATACAGAGTAAAACGTGGCAGTTGCTGAAAGTGCTCCTGAGGCTGACATGCGATCTGCTTGCGTTCCTATAACAGTAGGCTAATATTTCAACTGATGCAGAACGTCACGCATATCGCGGCGATAGCAGAGCTTCTTGTTTAAAAATTTTGCCCCAATCATATCTTTGGAATTGGTGAAGCTAGGTGCTTCAAACAGGAGTACTAGTGTATGCATGATATATTACCACCAAAAGGGGGTAATATATCATAATATATTAATCCTAATATATCACGTGACCTCTTTAAATTTTTGGAAATGGATGTTAATATCTCGTTAATGGTGCATGATAGGGACATACCGGTAGTTGCAATGGAACACTAACAGGAAATCATATGTGACCCATCAAATGGACCATTGCCAATGCTCCTGAATGACCTTGAAGGTCAATTTTGCTGTTTGAAACCTTTCTAAGTCCAGTACATCGTGAAATATAGCACGAATTTACTAACATTGTGCGTAGCGCGGTCCGTCTGCGGTAGCTGAGCTTCTTGTCAATTATGATTCCCCTCAAACATCTCTCCATGACAGCTGAAGAGAGAGTTGCCAGATATTGTATGCAGGTAGTATATATCAAGTCTTAGCGTTGTGATGAAAAACTACTCCCTAATGGTCGTGGTCAGGTTACGTGACCAGTTTTTACCGCGCGACGCTATGCTAGCGCGGCATATGCTGTCGTCGTGTATGCATCTGTTTGTCTGCCTGTCTGTCTGTCTGTCCGTCTGTCCGTCACAAGCCAGCACTGTACCAAAACGGCTAAACGTAGAATCACGCAAAAAAAAACTCCGTAGGACAGCCCGTGGACTCTAGTTTTCTGGTGCCAAAGATATTGGCGAAATTCCAACATGGTCACCCCCAGTGGGGTTGCAAAATAGAGGTGGGGTAGGTTCCGATCAGCGATTTTCCACTAATATCTAACTGTCTGTAAATTTGCACAGACTGCTTCCGCCCATCTGCATTCAAAGACAGTAAGATACAATTGTATCGACAACATACCATAGGCAGCAAAAAACGACAGCCGACAGCATGTATAATAGCAGTACAAAATTCGGTATCGGTAGAGATCTTGCCAGTTTTGCAACGACGTGGTGTTGCTTGTGATTTCTGCTATATCTTATGTATTGCAGTAACTCCATAGTTTAATATTGCCAAAGTGTACAACGCTCGTTTTTTTTTTTAAATAAACCTTTCAGACAAATTATGTCAGGATCCACCGTATTGATTTTCACCAAATATTTACCGCATGGTAGGTATTTGATTGTAGAATAAAGTTCTGACCTTCTTTTTTGATTGCTCAAGGGACGTTGCTGCCATGGCAACCAATTTTAGCGTCAAAGTTGGCTAAATCAGCCTGTTCAGCATTATTCGTTGTCCTGCCATCCCGAAACGGGTTAAAATATCGCCATTCTGATTTTTTAAAGTTCATCTTTGATGATCTGGCTGTATTGTGTGTAAATCTGGCAAACTTGCGATCCAGTAACTTCGGAGTTTAAGAGGGTTGACGGCGTGCACCCCTCATTAAAAATTTAATGAGACATATCTCATCTGAGGATCTACTTGACTTATTTTTAGTTTTTACCAATTTTTCACCGTATGGTAGGTATTTGATTGTAGATTACGGATCGGTCAATGGACTTTGCCATGGCAACCAAGTTTAGCATCATATTTGGCAAAATCGGCCTGTTGACCTTTATTCGTTGCCATGGCATTTGGAAACGGATTGCAATATCGCACTTCTGATTTTAAAAGATTCATCTAGGATGATCTGGCTACATCGCGTAAATATTTGGTGAACTTCGGTCCAGCAGCTCCGAAATTTAAGAAGAGGGTGAAACGTACACCCCTCGTCGATCAGCAATTTGGCTACGTTTACTTTACTGTTAGACCTTGCGGGTATCAGTAATGAGTTTTCTGGGGCAATTACTACTCAGTTTTGTTTCACCTATACGCCGGAGGGCGTCATTGATATGCCACGTGGGTTACATGCTTGGCTCTGCCACACATTTCTAGTTTAATTATTGTTCTTTTTAGTTCCTTTTATCTGCGTGGAGATGTGGGCAGATATGTCAGTTCACCATATGTTATTTCATGTGGCTGTACTGTTAAACTGTTTATATTGAGTTGGCTTCTGTAGTCACTGCTTGGTTGTTGATTGTAAATCAGGTTGTTGGCAGTGTTCACAATATCCTGAAGATTCTCAGTTCAAGACTCGGTTCTAAGGGCAATATAAAGGAGTCAAAAGATGTCATTTTTATGACTGAGTAAGCACTGTCATTTAGTATTAGTATGCTGGCAGTAATTTATCATCATGAGTTTCTATCTATATATAATAATCGGATAGTGAATCTGGCCAGGGGCGTGGCTTATGTGGGCGGTCGGACAGGGG
>Ga0209780_1001543_pt1 | contig 15332 bp, 8 predicted proteins | sample WorMetexBAHAMAS2_FD_187384 | JGI IMG/M metagenome (GOLD analysis project Ga0209780, IMG submission 187384) | Marine gutless worms symbiont microbial communities from Max Planck institute for Marine Microbiology, Germany - Inanidrilus exumae... | ecosystem: Host-associated > Annelida > Digestive... | reverse complement strand
TGAAATATTTAAGCATACGAAGGCACCGAGACGTTAAACCATTAACTGTCTCAACGTTTTCTTTTGTGCAGGCACTGCGTGGTCTGCCGCTGCCTGGCCGCCCGTCAACTGTGCCTGTGTCCCGAAACTTTTTCAACAGCCTATTAACACTACGCTTTGTCCAGCTTTTCTCAGGAAATTTGTCTGTGAACCTCTTTGCTGTGTACCCCTTCAAATACAAACTTTTTTATCAAATTCTTGTCCTCGTCGCTGAATACCATATTGATTGTTGACAAACATTGCAGTGACGTCTGCTGTGATGTATTTCCGGTGCCACAAATTGATCGTAAAAGTTAGTAAGTAATAGGATAGTGATAAGAAAAAAATTATTCGCAGTCAATTAGAGGCGATTAAAAATGCAATTTGTTTGCATTTTCTTCCGTATCTGCTGAATATCTGCAGAAAATTTGAATGTTTAATTTCCCAAGGTAGTGTAGCAACATGCCTAAGGTAAGGTGAGTATTGTCATATGGCTTTTATAGCAAATTCCATACGCTTTCCAGCAGTGCAAAAATTTTGAAAATTGATTAAGATTTGACAAAGTTAGAGACAGTTTACAGGTGGGACGTTTTTTTGAGACACAGTGTACTATAAATTCTGTTCGTGATTTGTAACATCATGTATGCATACACAAACACCCGTTCATCGACCAGTTTCCTAATGAATCTGCCCTAGCTAGTTGCCACTTGATTTTTCTCCAGTTGTTCCAAACGAGTACCTTTGGTGATGAATGGTGCAGGTTTTTTGACAGGCAAGATGCCGTTCCTGTCACCCCGTCATCAGCATGAAAAGACTGAAAGGAACAATTAATGTCATGTGTCGTGTATCGTTAATTGTAGGTTTGACATTTGTGAAGACGTCACATGTTTTGTGTTTGTGACAGGCTTCGTATGAAAACCCGCCACACGTTTACGCACTGACCGACAATATGTATCGCAACATGGTGATTGATGTTGAGAGCCAATGTGTCATTATAAGGTAGATGGTTTTGCTATTTCATTTATATGCCTACGACACCTGACAGAGTCGGCGAATGCATTGTGTGTGTTTTCGGGCTGTCCGTCTGCAGCATTCGTCCAATCGTTTTTTTTGACAGATCTTGTTACCACGATATTTATACCCACGAAAGTGAGGGAACATATTTTTAATGGCGCTGGTGTGTGTGTATGTCTGTCTGTCTGTCTGTGACCACGATAACTAAAAAAATTGTGGACGGATTTGCACCAAATTTTTTGTGCGAAGGTTCCTAGGAGGAGAGGGAAGACCAAGTTCGTGTTTCGTTATGATTGGTAGAGGGATGTGGAAGTCACGGTAAAAAAACTCCGTAAACCGGCGATTGTTTACTTTTACACTTGCACGCTGAATCGTATCCACGAACGGTAACGTAACATAACGTAACAGTCAAAAAAATCGGCGATTGCTTTCGTCGGGATTTTGTACTCTCTCATAGTACTGTCCATCTAGTTTATGCATGGATTGAGCAGTCTTGGTAAAACTTACAGTGAATGTTTATTAGCCCCTAGCCCCCTACTGATGACCTGATTAGACTATGGAGGTCAAAGGTGAAAGTTACAGCAAGCAGTTGAGGTGGCGAAGGCGTCCACGTCGACACTAGTCGAAATTCATCATCTTCTAGTTGCTAAATACCTTCACATTTGTGTTCTATTTTAATGTAATTTGTGCCGACTGATGCAACACTGGGCCACTGGAAACTGCGAGTAGATAAGGTGTCAGATTTCACAAGGTAGTGTAGCGTTACCGTGTGGGACATTTTAGGCCAGTGTACCTGCTGTTTGGTGGCAATAACATTGTGTTCATTTCAGTGTGATGTGGCACTGGTCCAGTTTTGCCGGACTCTTATCAAGGTCTCTGACTCTTCCGTCCTAAAATCAAGTTCTTGTTCATGTCCGTGCATTGTATGTTCCAGCATCAAGTGCACTAGTTCAGCGCATATTTAGCCGTGGTGGCATTTTTATTTGACCAAATAGGTCCAGGCTGTCAGATTAAACATTTTCGTCGCTGGTATTTCTCCAGTGCAACAGTATGTAAACTGTAATGATGCAGCATGTTCGTGCACTTGATAGCACATTAAATTCGTATTCAACTGCAATGGACTTGTACTTGGACTTGGACTGGACAGTAATGGACTCGTACTTGACAGATGCTGGACTTGTTACAACTCTGATATATATGTGTGTTCCAGTGGTGAGTCAGGTGCTGGGAAGACTGTAGCTGCCAAGTACATTATGAGCTATATTGCCAAAGTTTCCGGTGGAGGTCCAACTGTTCAGGTCGGTTTTTACTTGTTACTAGCCCGCCTACACATAGTGTGGGGGCATGTATTGTTTTGCTGTCTGGCGTCTGTCGTCGTCTGTCATCGTCTGTATCACTCCACTGTGGGTGGCTTCATTCACGCAGACCAGGCGATGATGTCATGCCACCTCCAGTCTAATTATAGCTCCATGGTAACACTGCACGGTGGGCCAGTAGTGTTACATCTGGTTAGGGTGACACCTTATTATTTTTCATTTCGTGCTAATATCTGAACCTTGTTAAATTTGAAATTATTTGTAGACGACTTGACTTTGCTAGTTTAGCTTCTCATTATGCTGTCTGCCATGTTGAGTTTCTGGAATCATCCTATACATATTTTTCAAATCAATTGCTGAATGTCGTAGCTTTTGAAGTGTTTGATTGGGTAGCAGTAAGGGCATCTCGTCTGAAAAAAACCTCTCCAATATCTTCAGAGGTTGACCTGCCTATGTGGCCGAGTGGCAAGTAAGACGGTTTGACGGTATCCTCTATAAACTGTGACCGTTACGGATGCATTGATTAGCAGCGTCAACGTGTCAGCCACGCTGACGTGAGAGCTGAAGCAGACAGACGTGGCTAAGTCCCCTGGCTAGGTGCTGAAGAAGTGTCAGTCAGGTGGCTAGGCACTGAAGAAGTGCTGGTCATGGCTGGCACTGAATAAGTGCAAGTCCGGGCTTAGCCAGACAGTAGGCCACGCCTAGAGGGGGCGCGCTTAGAAATACCTGACAAGCTGCTTCACCCCTACTGTTACTTCCTCCACCCTACAGAACGCGCACATACACCACACACCTACCAATTCCCCTCCTCTCCCTGGGCTGGCGCATTGGACCGATATAAAGGTCTCAATGCTGGGGTCCAGAGTAGGCTGGACCCCTGCCCGCAAAGAACAAACGAACAACAAATCCCAAATGTTCTTAGTTGTTGGAGCCACTTATCCTGCAGTAACTGTTACTGTTGCGAGTGTTAGTTATTGTAAGGAGACTTGCATGTTTACATTAGGTGACTCCACATTATGTTGATATTTTGATACTGATTTAAAGTGATTTTTAGCTGAAAGTGTCAAGTAATGTCATATATGTTTAGAATTTGGTTGATTGGCTTTGATTTTGACAGTGTGTTATTTTGTCCATTACATAGCATGTTAAAGAAATTATTCTCGAGTCCAATCCGCTGCTGGAAGCCTTCGGCAATGCAAAGACTGTTCGCAACAATAATTCTAGTCGATTTGTGAGTTTTTTAATGTCATCCAAATATCACTGACTGTAGTTTAATTTTATTTTACCATTGTTTTATTTTGGTGCATTTTTTGGTCAACTCTTTGACAGAGTCGTCCTAATTAAGCCGGTCTCAAATATCCATACATATGTACGTACATATATATGTACGTACGTACATATATATGTACGTATGTACGTACATACGTCCACAAAAAGTTTCTTTGATTTCAATGAAATTTCGCATGTAGGTAGGGGCTGATGAGTGGTGCATCACAGTATGCAGTATGATCCGATCCAAGGTCAAGGTCAAGGTCATGAGCCCTTCAAAGTTTGAAATTCGTTCATTTTCAAAAGCTATCTCCTCCGCCATTTACAATGGGAGCTGGCAACTGACCACGGATTCGTAAACTAGGGCACAATATCTAAATTTGTTGGGGCCGGATTTTTGATATTCAGTCTAGTTTTTTGTCACGTGACTTTGAATTTGGCAGAAACATCAGTTGTGAAAGAGTTGACCGTCAGTTTTGTCTAGGGCTAATTTTTATTATAATTGTATTTATGATTTTGTCTGGTATGGAGACGGTTTAGTTGAGGAGAACTCTGGCATCTTGCCTTTAATCTGAATGCAATATTTGCCGTCATTAACTTTGCTTCAGCGAAATCGTCCAGTTTTATCTTTGATGCTATATTTTTCTAAAGTTTGCTGTTTATGGATGCTTTGTTTGAACCGTGTGTCATTTCTAACTTATACGACAGTGATAGCATATTTGTATGGTGAGTTACATGTATTGTATGCTGAAGGGTAAATATGTGGAGATTCAGTTCAGTCGCGGAGGTGAACCAATAGGAGGTCGAATCTCCAACTTCTTACTCGAGAAGGTTTGCAATTTACAATGGCTGTTTAATAAGAAAATGAAAATACTGAACAGTTTAAAACAATCTTTCACTTTCGTTTTTTGCTTAGCTGGCCTTCTTTTCTGGATTAACTTATCACATTTGATGATTTGACAACTTTTTACTTACACGATTATTCAGATTAACTCAAAGATATGCAGTTAACAGTGAGCCGTTAGTTTCATTGAATAACAGCTTTTTACCTGTGTAGAATCCGAAAAAAACTTTAGGGATAATTGACATAAAAACAGAAAACCACGTAATGATTTTAAACAGGCTGTTGTGTATTTGATTTACATGCATGCTGTCAATAGTTACAGTTGCCATGGATGGTTTTTATGAAGCCTTACAAATTAGTTTTAAAGAAACTTTGATGTGGTTTTATTTGAACCTGTAATTCAGTGGTTCCTCTTTGATGCTTTGACGTCATTGATATGGCAGTGGAAGGTGCTCTGGTTTGTAAAAGTGCTGCTGCAGGCCTTCCAGGTTTTCTTTTGGGTACCCAACTGAACCTAGAAAAGTTGTTTGAATGAAGACTAAGTTAATTGTAATATTTCACAGAAACAGTACCAGCCACAGAAATGAATGTCATTTTAGACTTACTGTGATTTGCTGTTATTTTTAACATAGGTGTGTATGACAAATATAGTTGTGTGTTTGGAGTGGTAACATTGTTACACCTTGTTGAACTGTGTGTAGTCGCGAGTTGTTAGTCAGAACGCCGGTGAACGATGCTTTCACATTTTCTATCAGCTGATACAAAGTGCAAGTCCCGAGATGCGTGGTAAGACTTACTTCAGATTTTGTGAGTTACTGCAGTCTAGGCTGGGTTCTCTGAAAAGCAAACCTTTCCTATTGTGACTCCACATTAGCTCCAAGGCTGTAAGAATGGCCCCTAAATGTAGAATGGGAAGTGAAACTAACTTTTGATTCAGTTCAATTTGCAGTTTCTGTAGCGAGTTATTTATTAGTTGAATGCAATTCTTATAACCTGGTTGTTAATTCTCTATGGTATTTTTCTTATAATATTGAAGATGCCTTTATAGTGCAACTTATCTAGTTGGGGTTCTTCGATATATCGAGTGAATTAATAAATCTCCATTCTGCATAAGGCTTAGAACTGATGCTGAAAGTTTGAAATTGACGTGTCGCATGCAACACCAATAAGTCACACAGTTATAAATATAGCAAATGAGTACCATTACTAAATATCTACAAAGTATTGCTAATATAACAGACAGTGACCATCATGTGTGCTTTCAAATGTATATATAGATGCACAGTAATTTGTTCTTAAAAGGTTAACAGCACAAAGCAAATGCATCAAAATACAAACATTAAATTACTGAGCAGTATATTTACAATTACAATGAAAATGAAAACATTTGCAATATGAAAGTTCGCCTGAAAACAGTCACAGATGTGGTGGAATGATGATGATGCATGCTGGAGCGTGTTATTACAGCCCATTAGCACGATCGTGTTTTGATATATTTTACGGCCGGTAACGATTAAAATTTTTTAATAGTTAACTTTTCGAAAATTTACGATTAATTAATTGTTAATTTTAGTTAATTTTCCACAGATTTCATAATTATAATGCTGACATAATTATAATCAACTGACATTACAGTCATTGTGTATGTCGTCGAGCTTATCAGGATCTTTCAAATTGACCTCCAGGACGTATACCTTGGCTCCATCACAGTCCACGGCATCGACGTCGAAATTTTAAGGAAAAGCAGAAGTTTCCCACGGGGAGGGGTTCCGATACGGCATAGCCGTACAAATTATTGGCGTCGAGGTCGTTGTTGTTTACACCTGAAAACTGCTCCTGTTATAGCAAGTAAGTAAGCAAAACAAGATTTTCGATTAATTGTTTAAAAAAATTTTTAATCGTTAACGTTCCTTAATTGATTAAATTAATCGTTAACTTTCGCAGCTGTACTATATTTGTACTTTGCTGTACAGACAACCTTGGACTGACAGAGCCAGACTATTTCTTCTACCTGAACCAGAGCGGTACATACCAAGTTGATGGCACCGATGATAGCAAAGAGTTTGAAGCTACTATGGTAGGCAACGGTTTGTTCTAGTGATCATTTACACCTTTGCCACCCGAGATTTTTGGTGAAGGCGTTATGTTTTTCTCCAGGCAACTCCCTTGTTTTCTTATGGTGTGACCATAGTATGCTAGCTTCCTTGCTTTGACAGTGTCTAACAGTGCCCTCTTTACTCCAACTTTGATGGACTAAGTATAAGTAAACAAGTTAGTAATGTACTTTATAAATGTAATGTATAAACGCGACAACGATGACGACACCCAGTTGACAGCCCCTAATCTGATGACATCTGCTGCGCCGGAGTTCACAGCGGCAAATGCGGCAGCCACAAAAGCCTACTGCTGTGAAGTTTGCCTTGAGGTGTCACATGGCAGATCAAATCCTGGTTGCTGGATTGCGGGGTCATCCACTGGGAAAGAATTTACCGCGGGTGTTACTGAAGGTGTTGTGTGCATGTATGTGTGGGTTAGCATGCAATGAGCGTGATGGGTATCAACGAAGACCATCAGTACAACATTCTGTCTATCGTCGCCGGGGTCCTTCATCTCGGAAACATCAACTTTGTTGAGCAAGGCAATTACGCCGTTGTTCAGGACCCACAGTGTATGTTTGTTTCTGTAGCTCAAAAATGTAAAATGCTATTGTGTTGTGTCTCTTCGATAGTATGTGTGCAGAAAGCAGGATATTTTGCGACTTTATGGTTGTAAAAAATTGCAAAGACCTGCATGTTAATAGTGTGATAGATGACGTTTTGCTGGTGTACCATCCTGTTACGTAACCGGCCTTCCAGGCCAACTCAGCCTCCTGCCCTTAGCAGGATGGAAAATGTGTATTGTGCAAGCTCCGTTTATGCTCTGTAGCTGATATGACACTCATGGATTAAATGTGTGGCTGGCATCTATGCCTGTGTGGTCCATCGTTAACATGTACCATATCGTGGCAAGTTGGTGTAGAGGTAACGGCGTTGGCCGTGTCAGCAAAGTTACTCTACGTTGAGCCCGATTAGTACTGGGATGGGTGACCATCTTCGGGTGGGAATCCCACACTGGTATGTAACCAGTCACACAGGCCAACTCAGCCTCCTACCCTCAGCGGGACGGGAATGAGCACCAGCCAAAGTGCGGTGATGCTCTGCAGCTGGGGAGTAAATGCCAGGTATCCAATCCAATTGTGGAAAACGTGTGTGTGTGATTTCTCATTAACACATGCCATACCTGAGCACTTTAGAAATGAGTAGCTCTTAATAAAGCACTATACAAGTCTATTGATTACTTCACTCTGCTGAGTACCATAGATATGAGTATCATACATACACTGCTGTATACAAATCTATAAGTTTTACTTACTCATCACATTCACAGGTGAGCCTGTCTCCAGTGACGACATTTCAAGGTATGTTGCCGTGTGCGTTAGTTCTCGCGTATCCGGCGTTCCTGCTCGGAATCAGTGAGAGCCAGCTGCAGGTGAAGCTGACGAGTCGGACGATGGACAGCAAGTGGGGTGGACAGACGGAGAACATTGAGGTCACCCTCAACTGTGAGCAGGCGACGCAGACTCGTGACGCACTTTCCAAGGCTCTCTACTCACGCCTGTTTGACTACCTCGTTGAGGTAACAACACACCTGTACGTTGTCTCGTACAGGTAAAAATGCACCTGGCATAATGGTAGTTGTCGAGCCGAAATGTATTCTGGCCGCGTCACATGCTGCCCCCTGGCGAGTCACGGTGAGTATGCCAATGGGACAGACGGAAGGACACCGGACCATTAGTAGGGACCAACCTTATTCACGGGGGAAAATGCGTAATTGCACGTTAGAGTTTTGAAAATATGTCAAATTTCACGGAAAATTCACGGAAGTAGTTTGAGAAATTCACGGACATTTTATGGGCCCCACTGCCGTAATGTCAAGTTGCTGTGTTAATGCAAACTAAAAAATCTGTGGAATAGCACATTTCTAAAATTAATTATTTATTTAGAATCAACAAAACAGTAAGCGCGTTGACCCAGTGGGTGTGGCGGGATGTATAAGTAAGTAACACATTCCAACTACTTAGTGCTGAAGTGTAACACTTAGCAATTAGAAGACAGCGAAATCCGCGCAAAAGCTGTTGATAAAACTATGGAAACCTTCGTAAATGAAAGTAAAAGCGTTAAAATCACGTATTTCACGGAAATGGGCCAATTTCACGGAAGACGGCCGATTTCACGGAAAATGTCACGGCCGTGAAATCATGAATTAGGTTGGTCCCTAACCATTAAATTATTCTTTCCGCTAGACGCGCCCAGTATGGTAATCAGGAGGCACTCAAAACTTCAGTTCTTCGATAAGGACTATTTTCATTTGTGTGCGATTGGAGAGCCAGCATAGAAGGAGCAACGTCTTTTACCATAGGACTCTGGTGATACGTGAAGGAATGAGGCGAGGTCACTGGTTGGGGGTTAATTCTTAGAGTTTCTTTCATTGCTCTGACACTGTTGGTTGAGAGACTGGAAGGACAAAATACCTTATACCCTTCACTTACTCCCGAAGTTCTGTTCAAAGATCTAGATAAGTACAGAAAGAAAACGGGGTATCCAGCTAACCTGGGGAACAGGCTAATTTAGGTTCACCAGCAGTACAGCTCTTAGATGCATTAAAAAACTAAATACTATGTTAGAGTGATATTTCACTCATTTGCCGGGACGGCCCCACTGGGGCGATCGGTTTGAATTTCGGCTTGCGGGGTGATATCACCCATGCCAAATTTTGTGACGATCAATTCAGGGGTTTTACAGAGTTCTGATACCCCCAATTTTGCCATTCTCCATAGGAATAGCTGGTCGGCCTTACACTACACTGTGATGGTGGCGGTTCAGCTATTTTTGAACCTGAGCCCGTCACTAAATTCGTCGTGCAGTGACCTAGCATGTTATAAGAAAGTAAGGTTATTTTGCACCTTGCAGATCACAAAAGCATTCTGCACCATTTCTTAGTTAGGATTAGTGACAGTCTGTTGACCCAGATTTATGTGAAGAATGGCTGTTAATTACTTGTCATCCCACAGCTCGGTGGAGATAATGGCATCACCCCTCTTTGTCTGTTTGTTTATTTGTTAGTTTATGACCGGAATCACTCAAAAAGTAATTGGTGGATTTTTTTGGTGAAATTTGGCAGTGAGTGGATTATGGACCACGGTTGATTAAAGTTTGAAGGGGATCAGGAACATCTTGGATATCATAAGCTTATCACCCCTGCGACATGCGGGCTTCACGCAGAACTAGGCCACTGGGCATGTCTGCGGCTGTACTAGAACAATGGTCCGTATCTATAACTTACTTCACTTACACTAATGCACCGGCTGGTCAGTGGCAACAACACTGCCGATTTCATTGTGGCTTGATGTGGTATGGACTCTGCTGAGTGCCCTCTAGTTTGCGTTTGTGTGTGTGTATGTATGTGTCATAGGCTGTGAATAAGGCCATGGCACGGACTGGTGAGGACATCAACATTGGTATTCTGGACATTTACGGTTTTGAGATTTTTCAGAGAAATGGATTTGAGCAGTTCTGCATCAACTACGTCAACGAAAAACTACAGCAGATTTTCATCGAGTTGACGCTGAAGGCAGAACAGGTAATAGATGTGACTGCAATGCTGTTCTTGACTGTGTGTGTGACTTTTTGTTCGAATGTGTTGTTAACTTAGTCACAGGTTGGGATGGGTAATGTTTTGACCACGGCTTGTTTTTTGTTTGTTTGTTTGCTTGCTTGGTTTGTTTGTTTGTTCGTTTGTTTGGTTATTTGGTTGGTTGGTTGGTTTGAGAAAGGAGAAGAGTTGATTTAATTTTACAAGATTAGGGTTATGGTTAGGTTTAGTGCTGCTGTTGCTCACTGATAATGTCGCTGTGCTGATTTCAGTGTGGTGTGGCAGACGTATGCGCTCTACTGAGCGCATTCTAATTTTGCCATCGTTCTACATTCTGCTGTCATTCTTTTACGTAGGTAGTAGCAGAAGTGTCAGTAGTAGTAATGGAAATCAGTAGTTTGGTACCATGAAAAATTACAATAGGTTGGTAATCGAATATTAATTAGTTACATTACACAACCTGATTACACATTCATAAAAGATAAGTAGCATGCTTTTGCAGCAACTCCGCTAACACAGGTGAAGTATGCAGTGAGAATCACGTAATAGACTGGGACATTGTAAAGGCGATTGATCAAGAATGATACAAGATTCATTCATATTCATATTTTATTAGCGTGTCCAGCGGACTTACCACAACAGAAGTACAGCAAAACAAACAACAAGCACAATACATATCGAAAAGTAAGAAATAAAGGAAAGTGAAAGAGAAACAGAGAGAAGAGAGAAGACAGCTAAAATGGTTACGGATGGTTTGCGATGAGGGTAGAATATAGAAGTCAGTAAAGGCCTATTGGAATTTTAACAGAGCATGGTGGATTAGCGATTTGTAACGGTTGGTTCGGTTACAAGGTCTAGGATATGTGGAAGCATTTCTGAGCCGAGAGGTTAGTTTAGGCCGACTCATAAGAGGGGCATTGTAGATTACAAAGAGCAGTGTGAATTGGGATGAGAGGAGCTACCAACGGAGCCACGTGTGGGACAAGTTACTTACTGACGTTAGAAACCAGATGTCAGTCCTGATGAAGACCTCAGCTCAGAGGTCAGAACATCAATAAACAAGAACGTTTTATTTCGTTGTGTAATGTAACTAATTAATAATATAAAGCAGTAACAGCATCAGCAATATATACCATGTCCCAAAAAAAATTTCCACCATTTTGTTTTTTAAATAACACCGTCAAAAACTAACCGATTTTGATGGTTTTTGGTTTTTGAAATCCCGAAAAAATGCGACATCAAAAGCTTATAAATTTGCCCACCTCGCCTGTTATCAGTAGACACATTATCTTGGGAAATCCAAAAAGAGGTGAACAGGTTTTTGGGACACATTGTAGAAGTTGACAGCGACTGGCTGATGGCTGTGACAGGAGGAGTATGTGCAGGAGGGTATAAAGTGGGTTCCGATCGACTACTTCAACAACAAAGTCGTCTGTGAGTTGATCGAGTCCAAGACTATTCCAGGCATCATGAGCATCTTGGACGACGTCTGTGCCACGATGCATGCCGTCACTGAGGGAGCCGACGAGAAACTGCTCGGGGTGATGAACCTGATCTGTTGATGAAACGTTTCAGATCGATTTGTGCATCGACGTTTTAGATTTAAATCATATACCTTCTAGTTTAGATAACCGTTGGTCTGGAAAACCTGAAACAGTCGGGGAACTAAAGATAATTCAGGAAAAATTTGTGGATTTTTATGTTTTCATCGCCGGACTATGTCGGCGAAGGCATTGTTTTTGGGCTGTCTGTCTGCCAAGTTAGTTCTTTCGTCTCTTGGTTCGTCTGGACTGATCTTGTTACCACGATATCTCATGAACGGCTTGAGCAATCTGGATGAAGCTTACGACTGATCACCTGATTGGATTCTGGAGGTTAAAGGTCAAGTTAGAGCAGGTCGTGGCAAACACATCCACGTCGATGCTATGGTGTCGAAGTCCATCTTTACTTCATGAAAATTCCGGGAAAAGACCGGGAATTGTACGGTTACTTGAAAATTGCATTAGTTGAATACTTGACCAGACCGGTGTTCAAGTGGCACTCGTATGATCTTAAAAATGATCATAGATGCCATTCCTGTATGGCCATTATCAGTCAATGAGTTAATGAGAAACATTTGTACTGTGCCATAAGTCACAGGCGAGATGCTTAAACGTCAGCGAGTTGTTTCCATCTGTTAGTGAATGAATGTTGGGTGAAAATCGGGGAATTTTTGCTAGTGAGAAGTGGCTACCGTGTTAATTATTTTTGTTAATATTCATGTGTGCATCAGGGTTTTTGTCACAGTTAGAGCTCATTGGGTTGATAATGTGAAATATTGGTGAAGGCTTTCAGCATTAGCATTAAAATAACTGCTAACATATAGGCATTGTTATGACCTTAAAATGATTACTGCAATTCAGATGTTGTATTGCTGTCAATTTATCTGTTGATAATGATTAATTAACTGTTAATTGTGGATGGAAAGATTAATCGTTTAAGAAATCCTTAATCATAAACAGCCCTAAGATTGAGTATTCAGTGATGCATTAGTCAATGAAGTTAGAATTTCTGCCTTTTTGCATTTTGTTTTGGAAATATTTTGCGACTGCAGAAACTGGAGAATGCGGTTGGTGGCCATCAGCACTTCCAGGGCTGCAGCAGCGGATTTGTGATACATCATTATGCTGGCAAGGTTGTTGTCATGTTACGTTCTGAGATCTTTGTTTCTGTAGCTGTTAGTTATGTGTAAATGTAGTTCTGTTCAGCCCGGTTGAAGCAGCTGCTGTTACCACGTCTCTACCAGTTGCGTATCCCTGATAACCAATCACAAATCGATGTTTTTGAGTGCAACACTTTGTCTCTGAATCAGCTTTCTTTATCATTTTATCATCCTCATCCCATTCATTCTTTTTCTGATAGTTTAATTTCACACATGTCACTAATTTGTTTTTATTATTATTATTAGTATTATTATTATAAACGTTGATGTTTAGGGTAGCATTATCACGCACAGCACGTTGCAGGGCCACCTGACAAACACTAAACAGTCACGTGTTAACAGTGACACGGATCAGGTATTAGCATCCTCGCCAAAGGATGTCCTGAAGAGTACTGTCTTCAGTTGCCGTCGAAAGGCCGCCAGTGACTGTTCATCTCTGACGAAAGACGGCAGAGAGTTCCAGGTACAGGCAGCTGCAGCTGGAAATGCAAGGTCACCGCCCATCACTCTTTCACTCCTGGCATTAGATAACATATGATTAAATATTCTAGATACATGGCTTTCCCGTCAAACCATTGACAGACGGTGTGGTCACCGATCATCTCCTAGAGTTAGAACCACAAGATGGCAAAGCATAACTTAGCAACTGAACCATGAGTTATTCAACCAATCACAGTGAACTTTGTAAATCATGCCAGCCCAATAACCAATCACGTTGCCACACGTCTGTCAGTGACCAGATTTCTATTTAAAGACTTTGTGATGTTACTTAATTATACGAAACTCTCTCGAACTTTATATTTTACATTTTGTGCACATTTTAGATTACAGACATATACATGTATTACAAATATGTATAAACATGTTTATGTACGTTTTATATTTTATCAGATTTTTCGGTATTGTACGTGTCAGTGGTAACCATCTTGCAGAGATCATTGTATCACTGTCTTCAGGTTTGTTTACTATTGCTCCTGGCCTTAAGCCCACCTGTTTAACACGAACTTACGTCAGTGGGACTGACATATATCCACACATGCCAACCTACATCCACACGTCGCGCGATATTCTACAAACGTAGCTTCCCTATTGACCAAATCGGCCAGCGCATGGGCCACGCCGATTTGTTTGATTTTGGACTTCTGGGGGAGCAAAGTTAACAAAAATGGGAGATTTTCTGCCTTGGACGTCGATGAACCGCTAGCTTTATCTTTGGCAGAGAAATCCGTAACCGTACAAACAAACAAACACAAAAACAAACAGTAACCGATATATCCACACCTTGCCTATCGGCATGTGTGGATAACAAATCCTTTCAACCATACACTTGTGGTTTTCCTCGAGACTTTTTTTTCGTAGACTAGCCTCGGACCGGATTTCGTTTCCCGGCCGGATTGGTTTTCTGTTTAGTTCATTTTAGTCGGTTGTCTGTATAGATTCTGTGTCTGGTGGCTGTGTTAGGTTTCATACGACGTCGAAGGATTCTGTGAAAGAAACCGTGACGTTCTGTTTACTGATCTCATTCAACTGATGCAGTCCAGCACTTAGTTCGTAACTTCTTCTCATCTTAGCTAATCTCAGCTAGTCTGCATGTGATAGCCCCATGTGGACCCAGGGCAATCCCCCTCCCCCTTATCCCTTTATTTCCCCACTTCTACTCTATCTTTTAGTATCTTTTACTTTTCTTTTTTCCTTTTCTTACTTGCTTTATCTACTTTCTTGCTTTTTCATCCCTTCCCATTCTACCAGAATAGTCCCACTCCGTTTCCAGGCCGAATGTCATAGGAGGCGACTAAAATTGCTTTAGTTTTTTGTGCCTGTTGATTTGTGTTATACGTATTATGTAGTTAAGGCTGCATGCTTGGTTTTTTCATATTTGATTTAGTTTTGTTTTGTGGTGTGATAGTTGTCTGTCACTGTTGTAGGCACTGGCGTAATAATTTAAATGAGCCTCTCGATCCCTTTCACCATTGGGTGGCTGCTGAACAAAAAGGCGGCCAGGGTTGAGGTTAATATATCGCTGGCCTTCCTTCACTGGGTAGGGATAGCTCTCCATTCCTGTCCTTTTCGTCTCTGATATAGCCATACTTGTGCTGAAAACGGACATTAAACTCCAACAAACTAACTCTGTTGTTGAACTTTAACTGCTAAAGCTGTGCCGTAGAATTGACATTTTGTTGCTATAGTGATGCTCAGTTTTGGTTTACTTTGTGAATTTCAAATCAGTTTAAGCTATAACGTGAACTGTTATTTGATCACCTAGTAGTTTTAACTAAAGTGACACGTGTGTGTTCGTATTGACAATAACTGTGCCAACTAATCAGGTATTGCTTTATTGTAAATATTTAAATACTTGTAATAAGTAAGTTACAGTTGATTCGTTTATTCTGGTGTTTTGTTGTATTTGGTTTAGTTTAGTCTTGCGGTGTGATAGTTGTCTTCCCCTGTTGTAGGCGCTGGCGTAATAATTTAAATGAGC
>Ga0209780_1001542_pt1 | contig 15334 bp, 6 predicted proteins | sample WorMetexBAHAMAS2_FD_187384 | JGI IMG/M metagenome (GOLD analysis project Ga0209780, IMG submission 187384) | Marine gutless worms symbiont microbial communities from Max Planck institute for Marine Microbiology, Germany - Inanidrilus exumae... | ecosystem: Host-associated > Annelida > Digestive... | reverse complement strand
ACGTAAGATATTTAATAAATCACAGAAAACAAAACAAAATTCCAAGCGAATACTTTGTACTAGCGAACGAATATGAACAACTGCTTCAACGTACTGAGGTTCTCATATGGATAGGCCTAGTTGTTTTCAATGTACCGTACTACGGTAAAACACAACACACAATGACAACAGAAACGTGAAACTGGATTACTGCTTGTCAGCGGCTTCATGAGAATATACACAAACAGTGAATTGACGACATACTGCCACGTTACTTGGCAGATGAAAATATTGCATAAAGAAGAGACAAAACTGAATAGTTGGTAGATTGGGTTTTAACGGCGCTTTAAACGCAATCCAGGTCATATCGCGCCTTCAGAGCAAAACTGTTTTACACGTAAATAAATAAAAAACGTGCAGAGCTCAGAGAACTGTTTGCGTTGTAATCACTCAGTTTGATGATTAAAGGGCAGACTGATATGGCATGGACTTGGGTATTGGTAACGTCTGATGGATAAAAGTAAAACACAGCAAAACTAGAGAAATGCAGACCCACGTACGTCGGGCGAACGTAAGTTGTGATTGCACATGTGTTGCCAGTTGATAAAAATACTGTGCAGTCGTAGCGACATGCACACTCACGTTGCTCCGCATCCCGGCCCATCACCATCGCAAAGGTTAAAACCCTAACGCCAGGTTTAGGATTTGACCTTTCGATCTCAGGGTCAGTCCATGCCGAGGTCCCACGGTCCCACCATGTACTATATGTCTACCGACTTTGGTGCTGATAGCTCAAGATGTTTTCCTTTTAGAGTGCGGACAAACAGACAGACAGACAGACATACAAACGTACAGACATAGATGCGCGACTGAACGCCCTACCCCACACCGGCGGCGGTACAGCCGGCGTGGGTAATAACGACAGAATTTATAGACGGGACGTCAGCAGAAGACTTATGGCTACACAGAGAATATGAGACGTTTTCATCCGTTCAAAGAGGATACATGCAGACCGAAAATCAACGGGCAACCAGCTAAAACAAGTTCTGTTCACCTACTGAAATGACCAATAAAACAGCGTTTGTAATATTGCCACGGGGTTAACATGTCCACCCCACTTTTATAATATTGCTGAAATGCCACTAAAACACATATGTATACGTAAATAAAAACGCTGACAAACATTGCATACGGTCTGACCGATAAAATGTCATTATACATTCTGATTCATCTGCTACATGAGGACTTTACTAAGAGAGTCAGTGATTGGTGTGTCTCCGGCCAACAGAAGTAGTGACCTACATCACCGGAATCAGGTCATGTGGGCGTCGTCAAAATGATGACTGACAGCTGTAGTCAGGGCTCTCGTTAGTAGACGTATGGGCGTACAGTACGTCTTAAAATGGCGATATACGACCAAAAACCGATGGTTGGACGTACAGATAACGCCAAAAAATTGAAAGCAAAGCGAAAGCGTACGTCGAAAAAAAACATGGGCGTCGCCAGGGGTGGACTGCCCACCATGGGCGTCACCAGGGGTGGACATGGGCGTCGCCAGGGGGTGGACATGCCCACCATGGGCGTAGCCACTGGGTGGACATGTCCACCGCACTGTTGCCAGACGTTGTGGACTTATTATTCTGCATGCAATCTATCTCTCTCACACACAACATGATAGCCACTGATAACATCGTCCGATGGGTGAATTGAGACTTCAAAGCATAAAGTGTATATACAGACAAGGCAGTTATCTGCACAAGTGCACTAGACAATTAAATAGTGTAAAACTGTACATTAGATGCTAAAACAACAGAGGTACGCACGGCAAATTAACACACGTGAATCACAGAGAAAATAACCAACATACTGTAACCTCATGGCGAATGATTTCAACCAGTAAACCACAAGAAATCATCACCAATCCTTGATAGACTTCAACAAAACATTTTGATTGATGGCGTAAACGTCTAGAGCAATTTACGTTTTAGACACGACACAGAAGACTGTACAAGATATTTAGTGGCACAGACGATGTTATGGGCTTCCATCCAGAAAAATCCTAAGTCCTGTCATATCACTCCCATCCTACGTTCTACACTGGCACAAAATCACTGAACGCATCGAATACAAGCTCCTCTAAAGTTCTCATGACTATCCAACCTCCATACATTCATAAGCTCATCTCTAAAAACAACTGATCGCTCCTTTCGGTATGCTTCACCTCGTCTCTGAAATCAGCTCCCTTTATCAGAATGAAGTTGACTAAGAAGTCAACTTCATTCTGGTACCAGTTCCTGCATTTCCGACTCACCTATTCCTTCACCCGTTACTTTCTTTTCTGAGTCACCACTCAGCTCATCGATAACCCCCTCTTTCACTCCCGGCTTAAAACCTACCTGTGTCAAAAATCCTGCCCCGTTGTTTCACTTCTTCCTATCAGACTGCTTGCACTGACTATTGCCTGGACCGTCTCATCTCAGCTACTCTTTTTCCCCTTATTTTTCGTTTCTGGGCCGTGCACCAGATTAGGTAGGTCATCTCGTCAACTTTTGATCGCACGTAAATATACTGAATCATATCATATCATATAGTTGGATGAATTTGGTAGAGTTTATTTTGTGTTTGTGAGCTCCAAGTTTGCTGCCACTTGCCACGAATATATTTCTTGATAATAGGTTTAAGATCTGTATATGGGATAGGAATTCGAAGGATATGTTTCTTTAATGCAGAGTTAGGAATGTCTTGTCAGTGTTTTGTCGTGTCTAAAACGTAAATTACTGTAGAACTGATAAATACACGACGTACAGCCAGCTACCATTGTCAGCTGAACTCCAGTGTCTGACCCGAATGCACTACCACGGTATCACCTGCACTAGCTACACGACTATGGCGGTCTGTGATCGTTTCACGTGGCTAACAATCGTCCAATACAATGACAGAAAATCACTCATCGACCAACACTGAAGTTACAGCCTCACGGCAATGCCGTCACAGCCACCAGCATGTCAGACCGTCCACTCACTTCTGTCCGACGTCTTGCCAGGCAGGGTCAAAATCTCTCCAGATCATTTCAATCCAGGCAGTGCGAGGATCATCTCAATTTCTCTTTCCATCAGCAATCAAGTGCATCTGTTTTGCTAATAACAACAAAAGTGAACAAGAAGACGTCGACGATGTCGGTCTATAGATGGCAGCACTGAGTCACGTGACACCACGACCACCCACAGCGCGTTCTAATCTAGTGGGCTGACGTGTATTTGGACTCGTCACTCAGCCGGAACGAAACCTACAACCACACACCACACCACGCACGGCTAACAGCTATCAACAACGTAACCACACACCGTCAGTTGTTAGCAGCAGCTGTCGAGCGTCATGCAAAAACACAAACAATCGGCTCTGCTACAACACTATGGGTGGTGACGGACACCGTTCCATGTTTGCTTATCCATTTGTAAATTGCAGGCTAGTCTGCAAAATGCCAAAGTTACCACAACCTGCAGCAGTGAAGCAGAACAGGCAATGGTTGTTGAAACAGGCACGCAATTATTTCACTTTCTAATTCACATACAATTAGTTCACATTAAAACTGGACTGCTAGACTACAGGCTGGTTAGCGTTTAACGGCGCTGTCAACACAATTTAGGTCATATCTTCTACAGCTTCAGGCCACTTTTAAGTTCACAGACGAAAATTTACGCTGCAACTAATGCTGATAATAAACTGCGTTCAAACTAATTTAGTTACTAAATGTCAGTTATGAAGTTAGTCATGGATGGATTTTGATTACGAGTTCATGTCTCAAAAAGTGTATTTTATTTGTTGCCATATTAGCATTGAAACTAGTGCTATACATATAACTCTTCTAATGACGAAGCACCTAGTATTCATTGTGCACAGATCTTGCAAACGTCATATTCAGTTTTAGTTTTATATAATATTATCAAAACTCAATCTGTACATCAGTCAGAGCTAAATCACCAACTGAAATTTTGTAACTGACAAGCATTTATTTATAGTCCACAGGAACCAAACGTCATTCCACAATGATCATCCAAACAGATGTTGAAAGATTATTTCTCCATATAACATGAAATAAAAAAGGCAGTCAAATCAAAGCAGCAGTCATAAGCTGAGAGCCTATAGAAGAACAAATCTCTCATATCAATGTTGTAACACTGCACTGCAGACAGGGTCACATTACACTACTATGCACAGTGTATGGCCAAAACTTAGTGACATGGCAGCAAAATATGGCACAACCTGATCATGACGCCCACAGTAAGGTGACTTTTCTCACATTATCAAGGCAGATTTGGGTTAGTTTTACATTTTAGTTTTTTAATTACGTCACACAGACGTCCAGTGATGTAGAATATGACGTCACTGACTATTTTTGGAAGCATGATATTGTTTGCAGATGGCTAAGCAGGAGCACAAATTAATACCTGATGAAAAATTGACTAACCGCTTGGTATGTGCATTTTGACATAAAGCAAAGTTATCCTGGCAGGCTTGTTGTGAATGGAGATCTGTAATGTCTGGTGATGAGATTCAAACTGTGTGATATCACAGAAGAAAATCCAACAAATCTGGACGTCTAGCAAAGCTGAACAAGGTGCGTCTGACACTGAATAACAGGTGTAGGTATAAGAACTGCTGCTGCAGTACCAGACGGTGAAACAGATGCAGATTTGGAGGTCAGTTTATAGCCAATTGGTGCTAAATATTTAGCAGAAAAAGCCACGTATGTTCCGGGACAATAATGCATGATACACAGTTAAAGTGTGTAAAAATGGAAAATTACGAACAGAATTCCTACAAAGATCTGGCTAGCTGAGGCTGCGGATTTGAACGCCTACTTCATGCAATAATAGTTGCTAATGGTCTTCTACAAAGTAATGATTATTTGAGGTAACATTTGTTCATTTTTAAATAAAACAATGACTTTAGTGGTTGGTTTTCAAACTTTCTATGTTGCTGCCACATTTGTCACTAACTTCTGGCCACAGACTGTTTATTTAAATAATGACTATTATAAACTAGTGAGCAAATGGAATCTTTATACAGCAAAAAAGAACAAATGTTAATATTCTGCAAAAACAATATTACAAAATCAAACAAAAACCAACTGATGTAAAGTGAATGCAATTTGAAACCATGTGAGTGTTGCAATGTCGACATTATATGACTGTGATATATCAATGCCACAACAAGACAGAACACTGAACATGCATAATGCTATATAAACTCACATATCAACAAAACGTCATGAAAAATTCTGTTCTCATCAGAGAATCACATAAGCAACCTCATTAGTTACAAGTCTCTGCTGCCACTGACAGACCATCGCGACACAGGGCCTCGCGCCCACTGTGCTGTACGCAGATATCGACGGTCAATGTGATAAACTGGTGACTGATGACAGTCAATGGTGTATCACACTGACCGTCCAACTAAGTTGACAGCACCTGAGACGATTGACGTGACAACTCATATGGTTGGTGCCCACCAAAATTTAAATGGTTCACGTGACCTAGCCACGCCCCTTTCAGGGATGGTTTGCCATCCGTAGGCTAGCAAATGCTACTATTAACCTATCTACCAAATTTGAAGTCTCTATCTCCATTCACTACGAAGATATGAAAGGCAATAAAAAATGTTGAAAATGGGGTGGTTGGGGGTAGTTGGGGTCACTGGAAATAGCACCATTCGATAGAGCACATATGAGGTCCTATTAGTATTCCACTGTAACTATGTCCTTATCTTGCACCGTTTCTAAGATGTAGCGAGATATTGGCCGAAAATCACCGTTTTACCTACCCCACCTCTATTTGGCGTCACCATTGGGGGTGATCCTGTTGGAATTTTGCACAGATTTTTGGCATCAGAAAACTAGAGTCCCTTGGACTATCATATGGTGTCGTTTTTGTGATCCTAGGTTTACTCCGACTTGTGACAGACACAGACAGATGATGACAGCATACACCGCGCTAGCACAGCGTCGTGTGGTAAAAACTGGAACACATTTTGCACATAGCCATAAGCAGTTTTGCCACAATCATTAGATCAGCATGTGTTATCCTTCTACATTGAACAAAATCCTAACAAGGGCAATCACATAGCATGTCCCCATTCATCACTGAGACTTCACTATATAAAATCAAGAAAAGTATCCAATCAGCCAACTTGTACAGCAGCTCATAGTTCTGATATAGAGAACAGGTCTCAAATGTAGATTATGGTCCCTGCACCCCAGATGGGAATAGAAACCCCAATGGATATGGATCCTGAGGGGTGTACCGAGTTATTCCATTTCTTGAAATTATTCCGCATGGTGAACACTAAGTTCAGTGGTAGAAAACTAGTTACGTACGAATAACGACATTAGTAGCCACCACCACAGAGCACAACTTTATACAAAAAATACCTCAACATTACTACCAAACTACACACTACTGAACTACAATAAAAACACGGCTGTATGGTAATCCATATTGGCATGCTTTGTACACAGCTATTTCCATCCGTCTGAGTTCAGTTATGAACATATTTGGTGTTCCTCTCAATAGACTCACAAAACTTCTGGCGAAATAAAGATTCACACAACCACAACGACAAATTGCTCCAGTCAGATGACGACCCAAAACGTGTAGAAACAATATATAAAATAAATCACAAAGCATTGCAAGAGCCATGATTCGATGTGGCAAGGCAATGTAAAACAGCAGCAGCAGCAGCAGCAGCAACTGACCAATGAGAACACACGAGATGCATTGGACAACAGAGAACACTCAGAAACAGTAACGATATTGGTCCATCAAACGTACAACATACGTAACTCAACTTTAAATCCACCATCACCATCAACATCACCATCTACACCACGACCTCATCTCAACAGGTTCCACCATCACCATCAACACCATAACCTGATCTCAACAGGTTCCACCATCACCATCTATACCATGACCTGATCCCAACAGGTTCCACCATCACCATCTACACCACCATCACCATCAACACCATAACCTGATCTCAACAGGTTCCACCATCACCATCTACACCACCATCACCATCAACACCATAACCTGATCTCAACAGGTTCCACCATCACCATCAACACCATGACCTGATCTCAACAGGTATTTTCCACATGAGCCAGAGTCAGCTGGTTACCATGTTGGATCTCTTCCTCAAATATTTCCAGTCAAGAACCCCAAGGACAACTGTGGGTACATGCCGGATTCCGTTCCTGCCACCAAACCAACCGTGTCAAATAAAACCACCACATCCATTTCATACAAGAATAACTAGCCATAAAGAAAGAACGGCCGCTGAAAAGCAACCTTGCAGGTATATTAACTACACTTACAGCACCTTTTAAGTTGATATACGACTCTGGATATATAATTATAAAATAGACGACATATCGAGTACAGTATCTACATTTACAGGTATCAAGAATGTCGTGAATAAAGTCACCACGGCGTGCAACAGACAGCAGTGCACATTTCACAGCGACAATTAGTTTATAAAAAGTATGCTTGACAAAGCCAAAGAAACAGAGGCCAAAGTGGACTGCACTTGTGCACTCTATACATTATGAACTAATCACAAGTACAAAAAGCACCATTCGTAAATTACGCACGTTTGCTTAAATAAAGATGCAACTAATATTTGGCATTTTCTTCAGCAATTCTAATTACGTCACTAATGTTACATTAATGTGAGACAGTCACATTGTAATTTAATGAATCAAACTGATGGTTTTTCCTTGCAATGCAATATCAGGGATTTCCAAAGCATGGCAGTGAATTCTGAAATCTCAACTGAATAATGATGTAATTTGATATATAAACACTGTGGAATGGATAAGAAGACTGCCAGATTTTGAAGTCAAACAGCATAGATGTGAATGAAGCAACAAAACGTTCTGGAAATGAAGGCTTTGACAAATGCACAAGCGTGAGTGATATGTGAAGTCTGAAAACACAGTTCATAACAACAACAGAAGCACATTGAGAGGCATTTCAACAGTCAACAAAGAGCCAAACAAAATGCACAAGAACCTCATCTACTGCAGACAGACACACTATGTCAGCCATGTCAGCCTCAGCCATTCCAGAGACACTGCTGGTGCCCAACACAATTTAAATGGTTCACATGACCTAACCACGCCCCTCTCAGGGATGGTTTGCCACCAGTGGGCTAGCACTTGCTACGATCAATCTGTCTACCAAATTTGAAGTGTCTATCTTTACCCACTACAAAGATATGATAGGTGATACAAAATATTGAACGAAAATGGGGTGGTTTAGAGAAATTAGGAGTTACTCAAGGTCACTGAAAATAGCGCCATTCGATAGCGCATGTAGGAGTTGCTATTAGTGTTCCACAGTAACCATGTTCCTACCTTGCACCGTTTCTAAGACACAGCAAAGATGTTGGTCAAAAATCGCCAATTTGAACCTACCCCACTACTAACTGGCGCCGCCATAGGGGGTGACGCCACTGGAATTTAGCCAAAAGTCTTGGTGTCAGAAAACTAGAGCCCGTGGGCTATCATACTGCTTTGTTTGCGTGATCCTACGTTTAGCCATTTAGTACAGTGCCAGCTTGTGACGGACGGACAGACAGACGGACACACGATGACAGCATATACTGCGCTAGCATAGCCCGTGTAGTGATCTAACATAATGGAAAAAATACAGAAAATGCTAAACAAACATGCAAAAATGACATCTAACCCTAAATAATCATGCACATTTAAGAACTGTTTACATGTGTGTGCATACAACACAGAACAGTTTTGATTATTCAACTTCCAGACAATCATTAGAGCTTGGATGCTGCCTATTGGAGGCTAAGAGAGTTACAAAAACTAAAACTAATAAAGAAAAATAAACACAATCCAAAACTATCAGCAACGGAAGGTGAGTTTCTAACTAACATATGCATTAAGTTATAAACTGGGCAAAGTCAACATTTAATACAAAATAGCTATACTAACGGCGATAACCACCACAACTCCAATGCAGGTAGTGAGCATACAGGTATGACATTCTACACGTGGCACAGAACTAGGCCTTAGAGGAGTCAACAGAGTTGCCAAATATTTCTCATGTAGTGGAATGGCACATTTCAAGTGTGGTGGTATCTCTACTGATGAAACCCACCATGAGTATCAACATAAGCTAACATTTAGTGACGTTCCACGTTTTTGATTCACACTGGTTAATGTTACGTTGTTTTACAGCACTATGTTTGTACTGCTGAGTAGTGAGTGTGGTAATGTCATCAAAGCGCCACAGCACCAGTGCCACGGCAAGGCAGGCCAGATAAACAACCAGTGCCATTGTTTTTATGTGCACCCACAGACATACGGGAAACTGAACAAAAATGCTGACTACTGCTAGAAGTGCTACAAATAAAACGTGTTGTAGTAAGCCAATCAAACACTGTTATTAGAGTGTGTTAAATGCACCACCAGCATGCACAGTTCATATCAGTCGCTCGCTATACTGAGTGTAGAATGCAGGTCAGTGTGTGAAGAAACACTGACTGTCAGTCAAACTCACAACACAGAACTGAATGGAGCACATATGACCCACCACAAATGACAAACTGGCTTTGACATATTATATTAGTCTATTCAAATCATCATCTTCATCTGTAGTGTATACGTGGCATACGAAATTGAACGCTGTAACCACAGGACCACAACGCGGTGGTCATTTGTCACTGCATCTGTGCCTTGGACGAAATGCAATTTTGCAGTCCACTGGACCACATCTTCCGTTTCATCACTTCACTAAATCAGCGTGCAACTTATGTATATGTACTAATCACCCATCATGAATGAACCCCTCATTATGGGGCAGGGCACAATTGCCCCTCCATTATGGGGCAGGACAGTAAAATGTCCAGAACATTCGAACCTGAAAGTTTCCAAGTCAAAAGTCACAACTAATAAGGTCAGAGATCATTATGTAATGAGGTCAAAGAGGTCAAGTCACAGCTAGTGAGGTCGGCTGACCGTGGATTCTCCACTGTGGATGGAGATGGATCGATGGACACCAGTGGACGCCGGGTTGTGACCATTCTTCAGCAGGTCTTGAATGTGCTGGACAATGAGGTCGATTGCCACTACAAACAACGACATCCTTCAGTTAATAACAAACAAACGTTTCACACAATCACAATGTGTCAGTCACAGTCCAACTAAATGCTTCGGAAGAGAACTGCTGTCTGTAGCCATATAAACTGTTCACAGTCGAGGACTCAGATGAGACCTCGTGCACTTATTAGTTCTAGTTCTTTCATCATTTTCTGCCGTTAGTAGCTAAAGCCAGCCGCAAGTCTGCTTCTTAGCAACGTTTTGACGTTGTATTGTATCACATCATATCATACAGCTGTAAAGACAAAGACTGAAATGACATGAGGATGCAATCATACAATATCACAACACTTCACAGCACCGGGTTGACTGAGTTAAGGTTTACTCAACACAAAATAGGTCATTTTGGAGAGGTTCTTCCCAGCCAATCTCTTGGCTTAGTACTGAAAAACTACACCAAACACAACAAAGACAAAACATACATCTGTAACAAAACACACTATAACACAAAAAACTATAGAAAGGTTTGGTCGCCTTTTATGGCCTCTGGCCTAGAAATGGAATGGGCCTATTCTACCAGAACTAGTAAGCAAGTAATGACGTAAATAATTAACTAAGTAAGCAAACGACAAATACAATCAACAAGTGAATCAGGGAGCATTACCACCCCGGAGCTGACAGAAAATGGTTTGCCAGACGGAACTTGATATGGATATTTGGACAACAAAATAAGTCGACTGTCTGGTGGCAAACAAGACAAGACTTGCATTTCACATCTAAAGTCCAGTGAAAAGCATTTACAATGTTCACACTTGGCACAGACAGACCTGTATTGTCAGCACCTCTTGGTATAATGACATCAGCATATTTCTTAGTCTACACACAACATCACAACAACTACAACTAACAACAAAGCTCAATTACTAGCAATTCATCACGTTTTCATGCTGGCTCAGTTTTCCACACCGTTTACATAATCAGCACAGAACGGTGAGTCATCCGAGGATCTTCGTGGAAAGTGTTGAGAATTGTCACAAACCGACATCCTTCCAGACGTGCAGTGTGTCCAACCCGCTGCCGAAGCACACCATCATTTTCACGTCTGACTCCACAGTTATGCACAAGTCGTAGCATGATGCCTCACAAATTATCAGAAACGCTCTACAAACAATTACACTCCTCGGTAACTTAGGTTTTGTATTAACCAATGTGGTTGTTTGTGACACACTAACCGGTAAGCAGAATTCTTCAAACGCTGGCTTGACATACGTAATGTACTGATGTAGAATCTGTTCCAGTGGGCGCTCTCTCTCCTTCATATCTCGCTCAACTAACACACAACGTCCAATCAAACTGACTATATGACTATCAAACACACTGCACTGTTAAATTTCTTACACGCAAATGTCATCTATGTCACAGAAACAACAGTGACAGAGCTATCAATGAACTGACTCTGACTAGAACAGACACTCAATACTTAACATCAACCACCATTTGTCTTACTACTGCAATGATTCACATTTGGTCTGTGGGCGGCCTGATTTACAAATAATCTTATCATTTTCATTGAGTTCCTAGCAAGATCTAAGTGTGTCTGTCACAAAGCGTCCGTCAAGTAGTGGTATGATTCTTCTAAGTGAAACGTCGTCTAATATGAACACAAGATTATTACCTTCCCCACAGAAGGTAATGGCAGGTTATGTTACACCCACGTCAGTATGTAGGTATGTATATATTAGGGATGGACAAATAGTTATTTTCTGCCGGATACCATATTCGGTTAACCGGCGCCTAATATCCGGCCGGTTCTGGATTCGAATTTTTGATATAACTTTACCCTTTACCCCTAGTCTAGTATTCCCGGCCGGTGGCTTTCACGTAACATAGGTCAACTCAGCCTTGCATCCCTCCGGGGTCGCTAAATCGAGTACCTGCTTTGGCTGTGGGTAAAGGCAGGATTCTCACCTCTGCTGGGTGGCAGGTAACACTGTGTGATCCCGTATGGCATGTGAGTTTCCCGTAGCGGTGAAGAGCTAAACTGCTATACTTTACTTTTTACTTTTAGTCTATACCTATAAAAATTACAGCAAATAGCATCCAATGTTTTATTTTTCTGCAATCTGTAATCTGCAGTGATTGCATTGCACTTTCACATTATCCTGAGAAATAACTCCAAATTTTACTCGTGCGATTCTGTGCCATTACGAACAATGCGTATACGCTACTATCAAACTAACGAAATGGTCACAAACGTACTGCTAAAGCAAGTGAAACAAAACCAGGAGTAGAGTTAAAGTTAAAAGTTAAAGTTAAAAACTAATTTATATAGCGCCATAAAGTCCGGAGATTCAGAGGTGCTCAGTAGAGATCAGTAAATCAATACCACTCTAAACTGGTAGTCTGTCCAATAAAATGCCAGCACCAGTCACTTGCTGGTCATGTCATTCACGTACAAATTAGATTCCTATTTGCGTATTTCTGTGAAGCATCAAGTGTCAACACAGTGTGTGGCAACCGCATCTCGTGAGCATCAAAGGTATAAAGTGCAGACATTAATCGGCGGGCGGCAGGCAGTGGGCGAGCGGGGAACCAGATCAGTGGCTGCTGTTGGCACCAGGGCACATTGCCGGCGGTCAGCTACATCAATCAACATCAGTCACCTGGCTTCATCCGCAAATTTTTTGTGACTGATACCAACTGTTAATTGTGCAGTTACATCGGACTTAGTGCAAAAAAGGTACTGTAATTTGTGAAAATTCGACCCGCCGTGCCACACACAATCCCGCCAGAGGCGCGTTTAACCGGTTAGTGAAAAACCGGCTGGTTCCGGATAGCCGGGCCAGATAACCGTCCATCCATGTCACCAAACTTGGTCAGTCATGCCCATGGCCACAGGGGACGAGGTGCTTAAATTTTGGAAGGTCAAGGTCAAAGGTCAAGGTCGGTGGGAGGTATGTGCTGTACTGAATGCCCTTCTAGTTTATTGTAAATCGGGCCCATGGTTAATATATGACTGAATCTAGCCATTTCTATGTCACACTGCCTGAGTGTATACGCAACATATTGGAGACTTAAGTCAATATAAAAACTCTATTACCAACTCACAAACAATCACACAAAACACACAAACCAAATGGCTCTACCTCTATTTAAAACATCAGAAACAGCCGATCTAAACCAACAGTCATTTGTATAAGATGCACACCATCATGCATAACTGTGACAGGATACAAAAAACAGCTCAGAACAGTTCTGATAGTCTTCCCTCCTATCCTCCAGATATTTAACTTTGGAAAATCTACCAGCCACGCTGCCTAATCAGAGCACGGTCCAGCAGTACCTCGCATGGCAAGTCTTGTGTCAGCATCCAAATCAACAAAGAGACGCACGTTGAACAGATCACGCAGCTCCGCAAAATAGAATGCAAGAATTCCTTCAAACAGGACAACGTCTGCAGGCTGGATCTCATGACAGCCTTGTCTACACAACACAACAACCACTTGGTCACTCAGTGCCGTGTTTATCTGAAGAGACAGTGACTGACAGGCAGCAAGTTATTCCATTAGCAATAGCACATGCTGATGCAAAATTTGTACTACAGTTTTGCACGGGAACGGGAACGGTAAAATACTGTGGGATTACTGCGGGAAAACCGCGGGAACGGTAGTCAAAACTAAATCAATTACCACAGTAACAGTGGGAACAGGAACTGTATGTGTGGTAATACACCGTAGGAATGAGAAAGCAATTCTTTACAAAGGAATATAAACTCTAATAACTAACTGTCTAGCGCTGGTTCAAATGCAGCTGCTTAGTGATCAGAACAACGACAGGAACTATCGTTTGTGTATTATTAGTCACATGCATGTCGTCAAAATTACAACTGTCAATTTTGTGTGATGCAAAAATGTACTTATGTATAAATAATTAACGGGAAAAAGATGGGATCGGCAGTAGAACTCGCGGGAATGGGGCGGGAACGGGGACGATGCTTGCGGGAACAGAACGGGACCGGGAAAAGACATGGGAACAGGATGGGACCGGAAGAGCATTCCCATGCAAAACTCTATTTCGTACTAATCATCCCTCCACACCGAAACGGCAATCAACTGAGCAACGTTAACACAGAAATCGACCATTTACTAGGTGTGTGCGGCTGTTTTTATCTACTGAATTTATGTGATCTTTAACAGTTTATTACAACTGTAATTTTGTGAGCTGATTGTTGCACTTATGCCATCGCCAACAGTACAAGACTCACTGCTTGACTATCTGTGCAATCAGCCCAAACAATAACTAAGGACATGTTTTGATGGGATCTGAAAACGCATCCAATTGCCTGCTAATAGTATTGCATTAAAGATGTTCTATGTAACTAGAATATACAAATCAACTTTAACTCAAAATGGCTCCTCATGTTTTTCCACTTACAGACGGAACTGTGCATGAAATGAAATGACAAAATGGAGTAAATTATACCTGCAGTGTGTCACAAAGTCATATTTAGGAACAGTCACTGTCTTCTTGGCAAGAATGCTTCTCACTGTGCTCGTCATCAAAGGCTCATCCAAGGCACCTGGGGAAACACGAAAATGTGTGAAAAATGCAAAAAAACATTTACAGAGCATCAAATAAATCAGAACTGCAAAGACACGATTGTGAACAACTAGCTAGCCTGTGGTCACAATTAGTGTTGTGAAACGGCAATCGGTTAACCGGTAATCGCTTTAAAAACCGATAATCGGTTTGAAAAATTCAAAACCGATTATTGATTTTTTTACTATTCTACGTAATAATGGCACTATCGTATCGAATATCGCTATAATTCCCACTCAAACGATTTGATATTTCGCACTACGGTACTCTACTAAGGCGACGCGTTGTCCGTCGTCGCGCTATCGGCGTTACCATCAAAGAGACCGACGGGCGCGGAGTAATTAGTGTCACACTCACATTCCAAGGCAGGCCGATGCATTCAACTGAAGCGGCCGGACGTACCCACTGCCAGTAATTGCCCGGTGTGGGGCGGTGGACGTTTATTTAAGCATCCTCTCCTGTCCTCTTTGTAGGCCATCGCCGGTTCATTTATGCTTGTCACTAGGCCTATATCTTTTTGTCTTACTGTTGCTGAATTACGTCAGATGTATAATCACACAAAGTCTGACTCCACTCCAATACTCGGTAGTATTTTTAAAAAACATACCTAAGCCTACTGTTAATTAAATAAAATAT